>Ga0326727_10008343_pt1 | contig 26399 bp, 23 predicted proteins | sample MB2enrmetagenome_FD_207643 | JGI IMG/M metagenome (GOLD analysis project Ga0326727, IMG submission 207643) | Lab enriched peat soil microbial communities from McLean, Ithaca, NY, United States - MB29MY | ecosystem: Environmental > Terrestrial > Soil > Wetlands > Peat | place: USA: New York...
GGCCGTAGTCGTTGATGATGGTCGAGCCGAGATGATAGCTGTCGCGCAAGGGCGTGCCGCTTATGCCGCGTGCCACGCTGTAAACCGACTCCATGTGGGTGTTGCCCTGGTGAAGCAGGCATTGCATGCCGGCATCGTAGTGCAAAAAATAGATCAAAGCAACGTAGATATCCTGCGCCGCTGCCGCAGTTGAATCCCCATAAGTATTCGCATCCTCGATTTGGGCGTCGATGTCTTCAAGCATGCGGCTCAAACTATCGCGCGTCCAGGGGCGCATGCCCAAATACACATGATCTATATAGCCCATCGAGTAAAGCCTCAGCACAGCTGGATATACCCAGCTATCAACCGGGATGTACGGCGAACCGAGTGTAAACGGCTCGCAAACTGTCTCTGAACCGCTGGAATCGCTCTCCGGCTGCCCGATGCCCTCGTGCGCAGCAGGCTGCTCGGAGGCATACAGGCTGGTAGTCAAAAGGAGAAATCCTGCCAGCACGATTACGGATTGGACACTAGACAAGATGGACCTGGGTCTGCTCACATTCATATCCTCACTCGGTCATCGGATTGTTCCGATGCAGGCATCCGAGTAACGCACCTCAGGTTGGCGGCGGAAGATTTGTGATGGACGCAGATCATGATCCGAGAGTCAGCAGAGTTGGTCCTGCGTCGCCGGCGCGGGGTTGAGATTGAGCGTCTGGATGCCATATTTCGTAGCCTCGTGCATCCCTTGTCTCAAGACTTTGCATAACAGCATTCAAACCGTAGACACTGGCGCCTCGCCAAGCTGGCCTCTATGCGCCCGATTTATCTTGCTGCAGCTTTGATGATTTCTAGAACGCTCTCGATCACATAATCGGCTTGCGAGGAAGTCATTCCTGGAAAAATCGGCAAGGATAAATACCGTTCATATTGCTTGCTCGCTACGGGAAAATCCTCTGCACGGTATCCGTATGTCTTTCGATAATAGGGGTGCAAGTGCAGTGGAATGAAATGAACGCTGGTGCCAATCCCCCGTGCTTTGAGCTTTTCAATCATCTCAGAGCGGGTGATGGAGATTTCTTCGAGGTTCAACCGCAAAACATAAAGATGCCAAGCCGAAGTGCGATCATCAGCAACTGTGGGAATCTGAAGCGCCCTCTCCCTGGCAAACTCTTTGCTATACCGGGCTGCGATTTTTCCACGCGCGGTGTTCATGCTATCGCACTTTGCCAACTGCACGATCCCTATTGCCGACTGAATGTCGGTCAAGTTGTATTTGAAACCCGAATCCAGCACCTCGTAATACCAGGAACCTTCGGCGCTGTAACGCTTCCACGCATCACGGCCGATTCCATGGAGCCGCATCATGCGTATGCGAGCAGCCAAGTCGTCACTGTCCGTAGTGACCATACCACCTTCTCCGGTGGTTAAAGTCTTCGTGGCATAAAAGCTGAAAGCTGTCAGTTCACTGATTGATCCAACACGAACGCCATGGTAGGACGCTGGCAGGGAATGAGCGGCATCCTCTATCACACGTAGTCCATGACGCTTTGCCACATCCTTAATCGCATCCATGTCACATGGTTGGCCGCCATAATGTACGGGAATCACGGCACGGGTATACGCAGTGATTCGACGCTCCGCATCCACGGGATCCATGCAAAGGCTCTCCGCGTCGACGTCGACCAAGACAGGCTTTGCCTTGAAATAGGCGACAACTTCAGCGGTAGCAGTAAATGTTGTGGTCGGTACCAGCACCTCATCTCCCTGCTTAAGGCCGATTGCATCGAGGGCAAGATGAAGTGCTGCGGTGCATGAGCTGACTCCTACTGCGTGCTTTGCGCCCACATAGGACGCGAACTGCTGCTCAAATTCGAACGTCTTCGGCCCCATGGTTAGCCAGCCAGAACGAATCACGTCGGCAGCCGCTTGTGCCTCCGCCTCCCCAACATCGGCAGAATGAAATGGAATAATTTGTTCTCGTAAATCAGTCATCAAAGATTAATATCCCTCCGAAAGTTACAAAAACCATCATACTACTTACCTATCAGCGAAATAATTGTCTGGAAGATCACTGATACGTCCTTCCAAATATTCGCTGAGCGAACGTACTCTTGGCTAATCCTGAGTTTGTCTGGCAGTATCACCTCGGTGTAATAATTGATTGGGTCTGGAACGCTGCCCAGGATCTGGGACTCAGACCTGTACTGGATCGAAGCTGGATCGGTGATACCTGGCCGTACATTCAATATCTCCTCATAGGCCGGTCTGAACTTAACGACAAATTCCGGCACTTCCGGTCGCGGACCTACAAAACTCATATCTCCGCAAAATACATTCCATAATTGCGGTAACTCGTCAAACTTGGTCTTGCGAAGAAGTGCGCCAACGCGCGTAATCCTAGATTCCTGCCCACAGGTAATCTGAGCTCCTGTATTCCCATTTACCATGCTGCGAAACTTCAACAACTGGAATTCCCGAAAGTTCTTGCCAACTCGCGTATGCCGAAACAGGGAAGGCCCGGAAGAATCGAGGCGCACGAGTATAGCCAGAAACAGCAACAGCGGCGACAATATCAATAGCGCGCAGCCCGATACAGCAATATCGAATCCTCTTTTAAGCATCTGTTGGGCAATCCTGCCTTGTTCAGGTGTTATGCTTCGTTGCCGTCATTCTCAACTGTATGTCAATAAGTGATCGCGTGTAAAGGTTCATCCATCTGTTTCGTTCTTTCAAGAAGGTATTGTGCAGCTTGAACCCATTCGAGATATAGAAATGGTTGACTGTGCCATTCTTGTCGCGATCCGTAGTCAAAAAGACGGTTGATGCCCCTGCTTCCTGCGCCTTTTCACAAAAGGCAGATATCAGATTTCTTCCAATCCCCTTGCCCCTTGCGCTCGGCGCTATTCCGATGCTGCTTAGCAGGCTTGCGTTTGTCAGGTCGGTTGGTCTTTCACCCCGATAACGAAGCGCTGAAAGGAATTTCGCCCCTACGCGGATCGGATGCCTAGTTAGAGCAGCGGCGCCCGCGAGCACAAAGGCATACCATCGCCTCCGCAACAATTGCCGGAAAAATCCCTCGGGCTGCGTAGTCCCTGTGACAAAGCCCGCCACATCCATACCATCGATGGCCACCAGACATATGCCTGACGGATGAGAGATAAAGCCGTGATAGAGCTCTTTCAAAAAGCGGCTGCCGAGGGACTCAAGAAAAAATCCCTCAAACGCAGCCTGATGAATCTGAACGATCGCATCCAGGTGGGAGAGATTCGCGCAGACCACGCGCGTCCCGCTGTCGGGTCCGATTAGAGTCTCATCACTAGCGCGCATCAGGCGGCTCCCGCTGCTCCCGATTTGTGCATGTTTGGCCCATTCCGCGCCTTGCCGGTTTTCTCCAAGATATCGATCACCTTGGGCAGGTTGGAATCCCGTGTAAAACTCTGACGGGCGAATTCCCGCCCAGCAGCGCCCATTCTCATCAAACTCTCCTTCGATTGCGTGCTCGCCGCGGCGATCGTACTGGCCATTAGATCCGCAGAGTCTGGATCTACTACCCAACCGGCGCCACTTCCGACAATTGCGGTCGCGGTATCTGACTCCGGCAGTACAGCTGCAATCACCGGACGCCCTGAGAGCAGATATGTAATCAGCTTCGACGGAATTGAATTAAGAGATTGCTTTCCTATTGTGGGCAGTAATAACACGTCCGCCATCATGTGTACGGGACCTGTCTCCTCTGTCTTCCACGGAGAGTGAACGATTACATGATCCAGATGCTGCCGTTCAGCCTCATAGCGGCAACTGGCAAGCTGAGAACCATCGCCGGCAATTACCAGATAGATTCGTGTTATGTCCTTCAGTTTCGCAAGAGCGTCAATCAGCATCTCGGCGTTTGACGCGACCCCCACATTGCCCGCGTAAACGGCAACAAAGGCATCCTCGGAGATTCCCAACTTCCGACGGAAAGCCAGTGCCGCGGATGAATCCGCATCCATCAGGTCGTCGCTTCCCCAATTCGGAATCACGTGAATCTTCTCCGCCGGAACACCTCGATCATTCTCATAAAGTCGCTGAAACACCGGAGATATGACAAGGAGTTGTTCAGACGAACGCGCAATCATCAGATCGCAATGGCGAAGAAGACGAAAAGCCCATCCACGATTCGTAAACCTTCGCTGCGACTCCAAAGATTCCGGATAGACATCCTGCACCCTCAAGACAATGGGAACACGGCGCAGTCTTGCAACCATCGCCACGATGCCGGCTGCAAAGATCGGCCAGGAGTTCGAGTAAATCACGTCGGGACGTTTTCCGAATAGAATTCGCAGACCGGAGGAGATTCCAAACGAGAGATTCGCTGCAAATCGACTCATCATCGTGGAACTTCGAGAAAATGTCCCGAAACAATGGGTCAATGTGTATCCCGCGTGCGCAGTGGAGGTGGCATAGAGAGTTCGTTTATAACCCTCAAACAGTCTGCCCTTCGGATGGTTCGGAAAGGGCGCGTAGACATGCACCGAATGGCCACGACGCACGAGTTCTTCCGCAGTCTCTGCGCCCGTCTGTGACGAGAACGTGTGCTCCGGCGGAAACACACAACTAACCAATACGACATTCATTCTGTCTCACCAGACAATATGCGGTTTCAAAGAGGCATTTGCTCTATTCAAGAATGGATGCCAGGCTCAGCCGTTTTCGATTTCGCGTACGACTCCTGCCGCGCCGCTCTCCCGCAATTGATACTGGTCATAAATCCATGCGTAGGTTTTTTCCAGGCCCGCTCGGAGGCTGATGCCCGGTTCCCAACCCAGATACTTCTCGATCAGAGTGTTGTCGCTGTTACGGCCATTGACGCCTTTGGGTGCGCTCAGGTCATAGTTGCGCCGCAGCTTGATTCCTGCAATGTCTTCGACAATGTCCACTAACTGGTTGATACTGACCGCTTCACTCGATCCAAGATTGATGGGTTCCAGAATTTCGGAATTCATAATCAACCCGATGCCCTTTATGCAGTCATCGATGTACATAAAAGAGCGCGTCTGGTGCCCATTACCCCAGATCTCAATTTCGTGTTTCCCGGCCAGTTTGGCTTCAATCACCTTACGGCAGATCGCCGCCGGGGCCTTCTCGCGTCCACCAAACCACGTTCCCCAAGGACCGTAAACGTTGTGGAAGCGCGCCACGCGCACATGCTGACCAAAATCCTCCATGAAGTGGCGGCACATCCGCTCAGAAAAAAGCTTCTCCCAGCCATAGCCATCCTCGGCCAAAGCAGGATACGCGTCTGATTCCTTCAGGGCCGGCGGCGTAAATCGGTCCCCTTCATCGGAGGTGTGCTGTAGATCGCCATTGTAGACACAAGCCGAAGAGGAATAGAAATAGCGCGCCACACCGTACTTCCGCGCCGCCATCAGCATATGTGTATTGATGAGAACCGAGAGCATGCATAGAGCTTTGTTCTTCTCGATGAAGCCCATCCCACCCATATTTGCGGCCAGGTTATAAACCTCACTCGCCCCCTTTGTCGCAATCTCGCAGTTCTCTTTGTCGTTCAGGTCGAGCTTGAGATTTTCGACATCGTCGAATTTCTGATACCAATGCTCCAGGGGTTTCACGTCGACTGCCCGGATGTGTTTGTAACCCTGTTGCCTTAGGGAAGCTACCAGATTGCCACCGATGAATCCACCACCGCCTGCTACAACTACCAATTGGTCTTTCATTCTGTCTCCTTTTGCAGTTATTAACGAGAATACTGAAGCTAACTTGATTTGTTCCGTGGCACGCAGCACGATCTTCGCGCCAGAAGCTGTTGCCTACAGAATCAAGGAATAATTCTGATGATTTAGAACTTCAATGGGTGACGGCCATCCATTGGAAATGACATCCGAGCGATATGCAGCTAAGTCTGGCCTATATCCACTAGGTGCTTGATTTGACTCTATGGCAAGTACCGTTGGAGGTAACCACTCCCTAATTGCGCTCTGGCGCGAAATGACCAGCGTGCGGCAATGTAATAATGCCGCCAGATGCATAGGACCAGAATCGTTTACAATCGCATGCGTGCTAGAACTAAAGGCATCGACAAGGCCACCGTCCTCCAGACGACATACACATTTCTCTTCGACGCCATCAGGTAGCATATCTCTCAGCCCTGCCACGATCCGCACATGAGAGTCCTTTTTCATCAGCGCCGCCAGTTCGGCAACATATGGGTATTGCCTTGAGCGCCATTGAGCGCCTATATGAATGATAACTGAGCGTCCGTTTTCGGTGGGCCGTTTCTGCTGATAAAACCGTTCTATAGTTGACCACTTCACATCGGCGATCGATGCCCACGCGTTATAGCGATTGCGGACAGGCAGCCACCCCTTTGCAAATGGAATATCGAAAAGAGCCACTCGCTTAGCCAGGAAACTGAGCCAACCATTGACTCGAATTCTCGACTGCGGAAACATATGCCTAGCCGCAAAATAGTCTCTCGCATCACCTCTTATACTCAATACTTCACAATTCCCAGGAACCCTCGATAGATTACCGAATTGCAAGAATCCGGCTTTATTGCGGCTAATATATCCGAGATCCACACTGAAAAGTTCAGGAGCCGCCATACCATGCGCAGCCGATCTAAGGAGTTTGTGCCATTTCGAATTACAAGCTACTGAGAAACGAGCTGGATCTTGTAGTGCGATTGCAAATGCCATCACGGCATCTCCCATATTCCAGGGCTCAAAAAGAATGACTTTCCCCGTCTTCAGCATACTTCATCTCTCATGTACTCGTCTCGTGTCACACAGTCAAATGTTGCACGGCTATAAGGCCATTACACTCGATGCGTTTATCATCCGTTGATTTGGAGAGCGTCATCTCTGGCGTTATTCTAACGTAGCACCGAGTCATTTCGACGCCTACGTAATTAACGCCATAACGCCGCTATAAACATTAAACGACAAAACCTCTTCTACAACCATCTTGTTAAACTGCTGCCGGCCTGCCCCTCTTGTCAACTGCCGCATTAATGAGCTCACCGAGCACCCGCTCACGGTTGTAATCGTGGTGGATCTTTTCATGCAGTTGCTCCGGAACATGCTCCGGAAGCATACCTGTCAGATACTGCCTAAGTAAGTCAGCGATGTCCTCGGCCTCGGCTGATCGTGCTAGCCAGGATGAATCGAACTTCCGAATTATCTCCGGAATGGCTCCCACCGGAGTTGCCAATACTGGACGCCCAGACGACAATGCCTCCAGGGCAATCAGCCCGAAACACTCCAGTTCTGCCGTCGGCAGAACAAATGCATCGCACGCCGCATAAGCACTTGGAAGTTCCTTATCCTCAACGCGCCCAAGAAAAGTTACCGAGTTGCTCACTCCGAGCGCCCTTGCCTGCTCCTCCAACCTGTTTCGCAACGACCCGTTTCCCCCGATCATCAGATGAAACTTGAGTCCCTCTCCAAGGAGACGATGGCTTGCGATGAGCAATCTGTCCAACCCCATACGTGACTCCAGTCGCCGCAACGTAAACAGGATTGGAAGATCCGGCGGCCATCCTAGTTGTGCTTTTACGCGCCCTCGATCCTCTACCGGAACAAAGCGCGAGGTGTCAACCCACCCCGGTACCAACCGCACTCCTTTAGCAACCTCCTTCCCATGAATTTTTTCAGTGCAATCGATGGTGTACTGTGACAGCGCCGTAACTACATGCGACCGGCGCAGGCACTCCGTCTCCATCCGGTTAATCACCCACAGCCCCATTGGAGCCGTTAGTTTACGCAGGAAACTCGAGTTCCTCCAGACGATGGCCATTTCCATTCTTGCCGGGGAATGAATAGTATAGCAGGAATGGACTGAATCGCCGTAGAGCTTTATCGCCGCCAGGTAGGCCAACTGACTGTGTCCATGAATTGCATCCACTTTCGGCAGATGCCTAGCAAGCACAGCAGCAGCAGCCTTCTGGTGGACAAACCTGCGAGCGGGATTCCAGGCAGCAACTTTCGCTGGAAAATACCGTAACAGATGTATTCCATCTTTCTGCTCATATTCAGGTAGCGTAGGATCACCTGTCGCCAGCATCCAAACCTCTACCCCACGACGCCTAAATTCTATAGCCTCATCAGTCGCTATCCTCTGTGCCCCGCCAGGGCTATCGTGGTAATGTCTACCTGTAGCGAGCAGAACTTTCATTACTCTCCTATCCGACTCAACCGTGTTCAAAACAGCACTTTCGTAAATATGATTTCACATGGCATGCGGACGAACTGCCTAACGCCGACCTCAAGCAGTGAGTCACTGCCGCGCTCCCTATGCGAACCGGAAAAGCCCATGCCCGAATCTTTGCACGCAATGCCCACAACTTCCTCCAGCTGAGGGTGCGGGTAGGATACTACATGAAGCCATGCACCAGGCCGGAGTTTTCCAAGATCGCGGCGGCAGGCGTGAATATTCCGCTGATTGGCGCTGCACCCAGCAAGCGTCTCTCCGCATCGGAAAACACCTTTTTAAGCAAATAGAATGCTGGCAGTGTCACGATCGTATCGCCTAAACTAGCATGACGAAAAATCAGCACCCTCTCAGGCCGCACATTCGATTTCTCAACTATTCCAACCCCTAATGAAACGCAGCGTCAAGAGACTTTAGAATCCTAACTAATATGATCACGACGAAGCCCAACCGAGGTTACAGATACCATGCATGATGCGCAAATTTGCCACTCCGCGCCGTATCGCCGTCCAACTGGCCGTCCGATATAGAAAACTCTTGTACCACGCAACGCGCTCATGTCCCGACAGCCTAACGAGCCGCGCTGTTTTCAATCAGCCGCGTGGTAGAGAAGCCTTCGACAAGGGGCACAATCTTCACCTGCCCGCCCCAGGATTGAACTTCACTGGCGCCGACGATGGTGTCCGCATCGTAGTCGCCACCTTTGACGATCACATCGGGCCGCGCAGCCAGGATGAGTTCCAGCGGCGTTGGTTCATCGAAGATCACTACCGCGTCTACGGCGGCCAGCGCAGCCAGCACGCGAGCGCGTTCACGCTCACCGACGATGGGACGGCCGGGCCCCTTCAATCGACTCACGGATGCGTTACTGTTAATGGCCACAATCAACCGGTCACCAAAGCGGCGTGCCTGCTCCAATACCGTAATGTGGCCGATGTGCAACAGGTCGAAGCAGCCGTTGGTAAATGCCACCCGCTCGCCGTCGGCCTTCCACAGCGCCACGCGGATCAGCAGTTCCTTGCGAGTGACCACCTTATCCTCGGCGCGGAGGGCAATCTCAGGAGCCAGCACGGCCATCAGCTCATGCTTCTCCACCGGCACAGTGCCCACCTTGCCCACCACGATTCCAGCCGCGATATTGGCCACTTGCACAGCCGTCTCCGGGCCAAGCCCGGAGGCCAGGCACAATGCCAGCACGGCGGTTACGGTATCTCCGGCGCCGGAGACATCGAAGACCTGGCGGGCCACGGCCGGCGCCATAAACCGGTTTCCTGGCTGCACCAGCGCGATGCCCTTTTCGCCGAGGGTGGCGATCAGGAATTCGAGATCCAGGGCCGGGACCATGGCCTCAGCCGCATCCAACAGAACCTTCAAATCGCCTGCATCAAGGTGGACGGCCGCCGATAGCTCGCCAAGATTGGGACAGACCGCGGTAGCGCCGCGGTAGCGGCTAAAGTCCGCGCTCTTGGGGTCTACCAGCACCGGAATGCCCAGCTTGCGGGCGGCCTGAATTATTTGCTGACAGACCTCGGGAGTCAGCACACCCTTGGCGTAATCTGAAAGCACCATGGCATGGCAGCCATGCAGTTGTGTGAGAACACTATCCACCAGGCGTTTGTAGTCGCCTATTGGCCTCGCGCCCACCCGCTCGGTGTCCAGGCGCAGCATCTGTTGCTGCCCGACCAGAATGCGCTGCTTCGTGATAGTGGGAAAGCCGTCGGAGACGACGAACTCACATGAAATCCCATTCAAGCGCAGACTTTCCGCCAAAATCTGCTCATCCTCGTCGCCGCCGGTAAATCCGATGATGGAAGTTTGCGCGCCCAGACGGGCCAGGTTCATGGCCACATTCGCCGCGCCGCCCGGTTGCGCACTTTGGTGGGTGGCGCGCACCACGGGCACCGGCGCCTCCGGAGAGATGCGCCTCACTTCGCCCCAGATGTACTTGTCGAGCATTACGTCGCCCACGACCAGCAGGCGCTTGCCAGCCCATTCGATCTCGATCGCTCGAATCACTTCATGCAGTTGTTCAATCATCGTGACGTCTCGTGTTGTCCACTTCCGGCATCCACTTGAGCAGATGCCTCTGCGTGAAGCCGGTCGAGTTCAATCCAGTCGCAGAGCATGTGGCCAGCCAGGATGTGTACTTCCTGAATACGCGCAGTAACCGTGGATGCGACGGCAAAGAGATGATCGGCCAGCGGCGCCATTTTGCCGCCTCCCAAGCCGGTGAAAGCCACCGTAACCAGGCCCAAGGAGCGGCCCATCTGAAGCGCCGCAAGCACATTGGGACTGTTGCCCGAGGTGGAGATGCCCACCACAATGTCGCCGGAGACACCCAGCGCCTCGATCTGGCGTGAAAAAATCGACTCGTAGCCGTAGTCGTTGGCCACCGAGGTCAGAATCGAAGTGTCCGTCGTGAGCGCTATAGAGGCCAGTCCGCGGCGCTCACGGCGAAAGCGGCCCACGATCTCCGCAGCCATATGCTGCGAGTCGCCGGCGCTGCCGCCGTTGCCGCACCACAGAATCTTTCCTCCGGCCCGCAAGGTTGCCGTCATGGCACGCGCAATTGCCTCCAGCACGGTTTGCTGGTCTTCCACCTGGCGCACAACTTCCAAATGTTCAACTATAGCATTGCCGAAGATTTCTTTGGCATCGGGAGTGTTAAACATGGTTCTCACTTATTTCGCTGTCTTGCTTTCCTCGCCGCATGACAAGCGCACACATGGACTGTTGCTATCATAAATGGATGGAATACTCCGGGATCAAATCACGCTTAAGCAACCTGACAACCGTTTTTCTGGACCGGGACGGGGTCCTGAACGAAAAAATGCCGGAAGATCACTATGTGGCTTCCCCGGCCGATTTTCATCTCCTGCCAGGCGTGACAGAGGCTATTGGCAGACTCAACCAGGCAGGACTGCGGGTAGTTGTGGTCTCCAACCAGCGCGGCATAGCGCTGGGACTTTATACAACAGCGGATGTGAACGCCATTCACTCCACTCTGCAGGAGCAATTGGCGAATCACGGTGCTCACGTGGACCGCTTCTACTTCTGCCCCCACGACAAAGAGCAATGCAACTGCCGCAAACCGTTGCCCGGCCTCTTTGAGCAGGCCGTGGCGGATTCCACTGAAATTACCTCTGAGCACAGCGTGATGATCGGTGACTCGCTCTCCGATATCGAGTTTGGCATCCGCCTGGGAATGCTCACCGTCTTCATCGAGGGTGACTCCGAAATCCAGAAACCTGGCGCTGAAACGGCCCGAGAGCTGGCCGATTTGCGTTTTTCGTCACTTGCTCAAGCTGTGGATCATCTGCTCGGGTAACAGGCCTGATCTACTCCCCGATCTCCCGCAGCGTGGCACAGGTTTCCACGATGCCCTTTTCGAGCGATGTTGGCTCCAGATCGCAACCCAGTTCACGCAGTCCGGTCAGATCGGCCTCAGTGAAGTGCTGGTAGCAGCCGTCAAGATCAGCAGGAAACGGAATGTATTCGATGGCTGACTCACCATTCACTGCCATCAGCGCCCTGGCCACATCGTTGAAGCTGCGGCTCACACCCGAACCCGCATTGACAATGCCACGATACGGTTTCCGGGCCTCGCCGGGTTTAGGTGCGTAGCGGCCAATTTGCGCTAAAAACATGTTCAATCTGGCCAGGTCGCGAACATAGACGAAATCTCGGCGTTGTTCACCGTCTCCATAGCCGCCGCTGCCGGCAAAGAGGCGCACCTTGCCGGTCTCTTTCATTTGCTTTGAGAAGTGGTGGATCACCGAGGCCATACGTCCCTTGTGTTGCTCGCGCGGCCCATAGACGTTAAAGTAGCGAAGGCCCACGGCCGTAATCGGCACACAGTCCTGGGCAAGTTGATTGCGAAAGTAGTGGTCGAAGACGAGTTTTGAAAAGCCGTAAATGTTCAGAGGGCGCTCGTTTTCTATGGTGGGCGTGAAGTGGCCGGGTCCGGAAAGTCCGTAGACGGCTGCAGTGGAGGCATAAACCAGCGGTACGTCAAAGCGAATGGCAAAGGCCAACACTTCCTTGGTGTACTGGAAGTTGTTGTCCATCATGTAGACGCCGTCGTCCTCCAGGGTGTTGGAACATGCACCCTGGTGCAGGATGGCCTCGATCTTGCCCGCCCCCAGCGCATTTTCTCCGATGGCGTGACGGAACTCTCGCTTGTCCATGTAGTCCACATAGCGTGCCCCGTGCAGGTTCCTGAATTTCTTCGCATTGGCCAGGTTATCCACGACAAGAATGTCGGTGATCCCATCAGCGTTTAGTTCATGGACCAGGTTGCTGCCTATAAAACCCGCGCCTCCAGTAACGATCAACATGCCCAACAGATCTCCTCTACATTAGGGGATTTGTGAGACTGCGCCTGCGAGATGTTTACTAAGACCGCCGGCTCAACACTCTTGCAACTGCCTCGACCATCACCGCAATTATGATATCCGTCAAGCACCGGCGAGCCTCCGAAGAGCCGGAAAAACTATGCAACTCGCAGGATCGAAGGAAACCGGCCGGGGTATACGGGTTTTGATTCATCAGCAATATGAGGCTCTGATCTCCCCCACGCGGGGTTTGGAGAGATGTCTAGGATGACGCCAGAAACGGAGTCCAGCTCTACTGGATGTGCCGATGGAGTGACCGTGTCCCAATGATCTTGCGCGTTATGGTCTTGCAGTTCTTGATCTGGCCATTCATTTATTACGTGCTGGGCGGCGTGTTACACGAAATGCGCGGCACAATGGTCATGATTCCCCTGACATGACCGGACTTATCTATGGCCGTCAATCAATTGCTGTAGCTGGACACTTCACGCTACGCGAAGTCACAATATCCCCAAACTTAATGCCTGAAGGCCCTCACGGCGGGCTTGGGCGGCATTCGGATGGGGGTGGATCCACGCCATCCAACCTGCTCAAATCTTCCGGAAGACGATGAAGATCATCGCCGCCCCTGCCACCATCAGGAGAGCTTCTTCAACAGCCACAGCACGCCCTGCTTCACACGCTTGCGGTGGGGTGAAAAGGCGTTGCTTGAATCTGCCAGGCTCTTCCCGGCCATAAAGTCGTCATAGCTCTCGCGAAGCATCTCATCATTCGAGTAGCGAGGCTTCCAGCCCAAATCGAGGACGTGTTGCACGTCAAAACAAAATGGCTTGTGGTATGTCAGGTAATGCCAGGGAGCCAGTGGGCTTAGCCGCAAGAAATCCAACATCTCCAGGGTGCGGATGGTCAGGGACTCCGGCAGACTGCGCACGCGCGATGGGGAACCTGCGTGACGGATCAGGTTTTCCAGCGCCTCGCGCAGCGTACCAAACCGATCGGTCCCCACGTTGTAGATTCCCGGCTTACCGTGATCCATAGCCAGCATATAGGCATCCATCAAATCGCGCGCATGGACAAACTGGAAGAGAGAATTGCCACTGCCAATCACGTAGACATTCACTCCCGAACGAATCCAGTCAAAGAGGACCTGGAATATACCCAGTCTACCCGGGCCAAGGACCGTGCGCGGCCGTATCACGATCAAAGGCATATTGGTCTTCTCGCTGACTTCGCGTACCGCGAGTTCCCCAGCCAGCTTGGAACGCCCGTAAGCTTCCACCGGAGCCGTCGGCGTGGTCAATTGAATTGGCATCACGCTCGGCGCTCCGTAAATGGCACTGGAGCTCATGTGCACGAAGCATCTGACGTTGGCGCGCGCAGCTTCTTCGGCGGCGATGCGGGAGCCGTCCACATTGACTTCGCGGAAGATTTGTCCCGATTTGGTGAGCGGTACCAACGCGGCGTTGTGGTGCACCATGTCTATGCCGCGCATCGCGGCCCGCACCGCTTCACGATCGCGGACATCGCACTGGACAAACTCAAGATTCTTGTTGCGATGCGGGTCTTCCCAGATGTCCGCAATCCTGACGTCTTCGCCTCGCGCCAGCAGTTCCTGGGCGATAAGATTCCCCAGAAACCCCGATCCTCCTGTGATCAAATGCTTCACTAAATTTGGATCCCAACCTGGATGCACCAGGCAATGGAACGCCGCATGCCTTCTTCTAGGGCGATCGTTGGCCGGTAGCCGAGTTCGCGCTGCGCCTTCTCCACCGAACACGCGATGTTCTTGTTCATCTCAGATAGTACGTGGATCTGCGTCTGGTAGAGTCCCAGGCCCTGAATCGTCTTATCCGCTAAAAAGGCGATTTCGCTGGCAAATCCCGGCAGCCGCATTCGCTTGTACTTCACCGGTATCTTGAACTCATCTGCCAGCAGCCTCTCCACGGTGTCCAGGATTTCGTTCATGGTGTATGGGCGGCGATCTGCGATCCAGTAAATCTGCCCGCGAGCCCTCTCCGTAAGAGCTGCCAGCATCAATCCCTGACACAGATTGTCAATGTACGCCATGGAGCGCAGGTTCTCGCCCGAGCCCACAATCGGGCCCTTGCCCTGCCGGATCATCGAGAAAAACTGCGTCTGTCGCGGCGGCTGATCGGGACCGTAAAACCACGGCGGACGCACGATCGCGGTCTCCAAACGGCCTCGTGATTCTACTTCCTTGACCACCGCCTCCATCTTCACCTTTGAGCGCCCGTAGTTCATATAGGGGTTATAGGGTGAGGATTCGTCGAAAAGATGATCGGGGTGAGGATTGCACCCAATCGGTGAATTCGAGGAGACCACCACTGCGCGGCGCACTCCTGCCTTTTCCGATGCCTCCAGCATGTTGCGAGTTCCATCCACATTGATGCTGTAGAAGTCCGCGACCTTCCTGGGATGGATGATGCCCGCGGTGTGAAACAGATATGCACCAGCTGCGCCTTCCACGAAACGCGCACAATCGGCGGGATTGCGCAGGTCGCCGGACATCACTTCCACGCGCGGTCCCAAGGCGGAAAGCTCCGCAGTGTTCTCGCCCGTGAAGACAAAGCAGCGCACACGAAGGTTGGAGGGTAGATCGCGCAGCGCGTCATGGTCGAAGTCGCGTGCCGCAAGCAGGCGCGACAGGCGCTTTCCCAGCCATCCGGTCGCGCCGGTTACGAGGGCAAATTCAAGTGGTTTTTGCATCTTGCAAATAGCCTATCCTAGAGTTGCCCGAGGAAATGGAGAGTATTGCGCCGCGCCAGTGCCATCACCGTACCCTGTGGATTGACTCCCGGCGCCGTGGGTATCAGGCTTGCATCGTTGATAAAGAGATTCGTCACCCCGTGGACACGCCCCATAGAATCCGTGGCGCAACGCGCCTGATCCTCTCCCATGGGGCACGACGAAAACAGATGAATGGTCATGAGATTCGCGCGGTCCGGCTGCAACGCGCCAGGGATGGTGGAGAGTTGATCTTCCCCGGTAATCGGCCGCGCGCCCACAATCGATGGATAGACAGTTCGCGCACCCGCGGCCAGTAGCATCTTGGTCAGCCGTCGCATCACGGTCGCCAGATCGCGCATATCTTCGGCTGACAGCCGGTAGCGGACCAGCGGGTCCGGCAAGCCGAAAACTGGCCTGACTGTGCCTGTGTTCGGGCCCGTGATCATGCCGTAGTAAATCGCCATACGGCGCCAACGCGACTTGACTTCGCCCTCATATCCGGCATAGTCCGACATCGCAAGCCCCAGATAGGGCAGTGACGAAATCGAGCAGCCGAAACTCATCCGCGGAGAAAATTCCTTCACCTGGTGAACCGCAACCCCGAGTTTCTCATGATTGACCTCTTCATCGAACAGGGCTACGGCCTTGACCGTCGGATGAACTGCCAGCGAGTTTCCAATGTTCTTCGTGATGCCGCTGCGCCGCAACAGCAGCGGAGTCTGCACCGCCCCGCCACAAACAAAGACCTGGTCTGTCCGGATCTCAACCGGCTGGCCGTGTACCTTCGCCAGCACTGTCCACCCGCTTCCGGAGCGCTGCAAGCGATGAGCGCGGGTCTCCGCCAGCAGGCGGACGCCCGCCCGCAACGCGCGCGGCAGGAAAGTCCGTGTCATGGATTGGCGAGTGCCCTGCGGGCATCCGTCAGGACCCGTTGTCCCGTCGAAAATGAACCATCGGGGAACTTCCCGTACGTACCACCCGCAATTGTGCGCGCCTTCTTCCAGCTTCCGCGACACCAGCGGTGTGGGCCCCGGGTATGTCCCCACGTTGAGGGCCTTCTCGCAATACTCGAAATGCGGCAGCAGGTCGCTCTCTAAGCTCTCGCGCAATTGAAAGTCGGTGCGCCACCGATCCAGGATTTCAGGTGGAGTGCGGTTATATAAGCCGCTGTTGATCTCGCTCCCGCCCCCCACCGTGCATCCTTCCGCGAACACCACCTTGGCTTTGCCCAAGATTGGATTCAGGCCTCGGGCTCGATACTTCTGAGCCATCTCCTCGATCCCGAAGGCGGGGCAGGATTCCAGCGGCAGATCGCGACCCTCTTCCAAAATCAGCACGTCCTTGCCGTGCTCTGACAGAAGGTCCGCCGTGATCGACCCTCCAGGCCCGGATCCAACGACCACAATCTGCGCGCGTCGCCGGCTGATGGACTCGATTTGGCTCATTCCGATGAACCTACGCGGCTGTACAGCGCCAGAATCGCCAAGCTCCGGTAAAACCGGATCAGATCCCGGCAAGGTCCGATCGAAGAAGCACGCCAGGTTTCCAATTGGAGCCTCCGGCGCTGCGGCGGCAACTGATGGAAAAAACCCCCTGATAAAAGTCCCCGAGCTGCAAATGCCACCGTTGCCAATCGCAACGGCCATGCCAGAAACCTGGGCATTCGCTGCCATTGTCCGAGCACAAATACAACAACGTCGTTGTAAGGAGGCACATCGAAGGGAGGTGTGCCGGTGTCCTGGGACAGTGCAATCTCGTAGCAAATGGCCGATACCGTCTTGTCAAAAAGTCTCGGCATCCTAATCTCCCTGGCACGCTAGCCTATGGCTGCAGCCATCATGAGAATACATGCAATAGCAACGATAGCGTAAGTCACACGATCCTTGAGAACGAACATCAAGGGATCATTGCCAGTCTCACCCCGCGAAGACAGTATCCATAAACGGCCCACCCAATACAGATATACCGGACATAATGGCCACAGTAATAATGGATGCCGGTACAGTTCCCTTACCTTATCGCTCTGCAGGTACAGAAGGAAGACCACTGAAGACAGGAATGCGCTGCATACGCCGAACACGTTGATCTGCGCGATGTCTTCCGCATGGTAACCCCGCCCCACAATCCTGCTATTAGTGCGTTGCACTAAACTCAACTCCTCCCATCGCTTGCTAAACGCCAGGCTGAGGAATAGAAAAAAGGCGAATGATAACAGCCAGGGCGAAAAGAGGATTCCCGTCACCAGATGTCCCGCGATGATGCGCAGTGTGTATAGTCCCGATAACATGAATACATCCAATAGAACAACTCTCTTGAAGTACAGCGAATAAGAGAAGGACAAAACAAAGTAAACGAGCATGGTTGCCGCGGCTATCTTGGAAAGCAGTAAAGCAGTCAGAAGGCTGACGGCGAGCAAGATGGGGGCAGTAACGAATCCCATCGCCAGCGGCAGATCGCCGCTGGCAAACGGGCGGTGTCGCTTGGTCACATGATGCCGGTCGGCCTCCAGGTCCAACAGATCATTTAGAATATATTGTGCTGATGAGCACAGGCTAAACAACAGGAAGTAGAGTGAACACTCCAGCACCAGCTTTGCATGCAAGAACTGGTGCGACATGATCAACGGGACAAATACCAGAATGTTCTTCGACCACTGGTGTACCCGCAGTGCGGACAGCCAGCTTTTCAAACTCCCTGTCCGGCCATCGAAGCTGATCGCCGCCGGCGCATATTTTCTGACCCGTTTGAGCAGGGATGGTGATACTCCCACCGTGATCGCGTTTAACGAGTATTGCCAGATGGACAAGTCGGACCACGAATTCCCCGCGTACTCGAATTCGCCGTGTATCTGCTGCCGCAGGAATTCCAGTTTGCGCTTGCCTTTTAGATTCTGCCGGCCGTCACTCGCGAACACCCGGTCAAACAATCCCAGATGATCAGCTACCTGGATCGCCAGCGATTCGTCCGCCGCCGTCACCAGAAGTAGTTCCCGATTGTTGGCCTTCTGGACGTTCAACCATTCCAGTAGCGGTAAATTATATGGAAGAGACGCGATATCGATCGAAACCTGCCGGGCCATGTTTCTCTTTAGCGCCGCCCTACCTCTCAAGCACCAAAAAGGAACCAGCAGTACCAGCCACGGTTTCTGCTTGAGCAGTCGTGCCAGAGACTCAACCAGTAGATCGCTTTTGATCAGCGTACCGTCCAAATCGACACATAACGGCACCGAGCGCCGATCAGAGTATGGCATGCGTCAAGTCCCTGATACAATTCTCATTGTGTGATACACAATATCAAATAACTCCCTTTATGCTATTGTCGTTACAATCTAATTCAGCCTCGTCAGCACAATTCGTGGGTACTTTCAGGATCGTGAAGTCGTCTGAGCATGTGATACACGGCGATTTTCATGCCGTCGTATCTGCGATAACCGTACGATCGTCTGGCCATCACTCGCAACTTGTTGTTGAGACCTTCGACGACTCCGCTGGAAATCTCTCCCCGAGCCTGAAACAGTTCATCCGCAGCTCCTCGTGAGTACTTAGTATGCGAGCTACCTACTTCATTGGCTCCAGGTGGCTTCGCATGGCTCGTGCGCTCATAATCATCTGTTAATTATTGTTCCGGTTAGAGCGGGTAAATTCACGTCTTTTCCATTCTAATGACAAATTGCATGAACACGCCTGCAAGCAAACAGATCAGAGCGACGCGAAACAGGACAGGCAGGATTCCAGAGTAAAAACCTTCGAAGTTTATCGATGTCAGTATAACGCAGTAAGTGCACCGCGCCCAAATGGACTCACTGTTCGTGACCATAGTAGAGTAGCCATACTTGAGCGCCGCGCCAAGAAAAGCCATCCCCACAACAATGCCGAATATACCGGCATTCCTGAAAAGATCTCCAGTAAGGCCAAACGTAAAGGATGTATCGGGAACATTAAAATAGAGCAGACTGAGGCTTCGAGCATCTGCCACCATCGGCTTGTTATTCCACAGGAAACGTGGGATTACGGAGGTCAGAGTATCCTTTATAATATTGTTGCTCAACCCCCATTCTTCTTCAGAGTTCTTTAATTCGTCGTGGCGTGCTATTACCACTGCCAGTGTACTCGTTCTGTCGCAGCGCATTAGAAACAGTCGAAGAGTAGTCGGTAGAGTATCTTGCACGTCCTGACTGCCAATCTGAGTCATTGCGAGTTGAGCGGTTTCAATGTATTCTGTGAGAGTCGCTTGTCGCTCACTCCCCATGAGTAGCCGAAATCCCGTCCCGTACGCAACGCCACCGATGATCGATAGTGATGCTATGACTGCAACAGCTATAGCGCCGCGACGACTAAGGTGACGTCCACTCGCATAATAAGCCATCATAATCAACAACACAAGGGCTATTGGCGTGCCCTTTCCTCCGCCTGTCACCACAACATAAACGGCATGCGTCAGGATAATCAGAGCAAGAATATAGTGGATTACCGTCTTTCTGCGTACCCTGAAGAATGACCAGCAAAGGTAAAAGGTGCCGATCGTTCCCAAAAGTGAAAGGACAACCAGGATCTCTCCATATTCCGACACCGTGCTCACAAAACCCACGGCACCGAGACGAAATGCTGCATAAAGGCAAAGATCTCCAACTACCAGGACTATCAGCGCCGGAAGAATCACTGACTCCGGAGTCCAATTCCAATGTGGTAAGAGGTGCGCGATTCCTCGGGCAGATGTAGCATTGCACCATCGAAAGCCAATCCATAATGATACATAACTTAATCCTAAGTACAATAAAGCAATAATAATGAAATGTTCATACTCGGGAAGTAGACGCTCATACGACGGCATCGCCGCCGTGAATCCAAGGTTTACAGCTCCAATGCTAGCTGGAATAAAGTAAATTAATGTTTCGTAAAGAAACGGATTTAACAAAGATACGTTTTTGCGGGAGAGCATGATTATTACAGACAATATAATAATCGAATATAGACCAAGTGCAGCGATCAATATCGTTGGGTTAACATCATCGTCTGACAGCTTCCATAGAGCTACAGGAAGAACGATGCTAGCGGCAATAATCAGCGCAATCCCGCCAATAGACGGACGAGTACCCATATCACGACCTCTCGTTAATATACTCTCACGCGCATCGTCCAATTCGCTTCTCCACATTACACTCTATCGACACTTGGGTCAGGCCAGTACGGCCATGAGCCGCCTAAGTGTAATGCCTTAAGTATTAGCCGAACACAATATATACCAAATGCTATAACCCCAAGAAGTCGTGACGGAGCGCTTTCCCATCGCGTCACGAGCAACCTGATAAGATTAGCAGACTTATGTTGATCAAAAAAGAGTGTTTCTATCAGGCTCCGAAGCGGGAGTAATCGTAGACGTTGATAAACATCATTCGGTTGACAGAAAACAATGGCTCGCGGCTCAATCAGCAGCCGCCAACCCTTCTTTCGCATACGTGGAGTGTACTCTGCATCGCCAAAGCCATACCGGAATGCCTCTTCATTCATGAGGCCAACTTCACAAATAGCTTCTGTAGGATAGAGAACGCAATTGCCAACAATTAACTCAACCTCAAATGGGTTAAAGGGCATCTTTTCTCTAGTCAGATGCATCGGATGGCGCCATCCTCCCCACCAGGTATCCCAGCATGGTGCTACCTGAAACACTTTCATCGGTTCATCCCAATCACAAAGTAGAGCGCCGACAACCGACTTCGGATGTTCCCGAGCGCAGCTAACCATCGCCTCCACGCAATGCGGATCGAAAGTAGAGTCATCATTAATTGCCAATACATAATCGGGACCATGCAGGAGCGCTGCTTCTATACCCACGTTCGTACCGCGAGTATACCAGAGGTTCCCATCACCCCGGATTACCTGTACTTCCGGAAATTCCTCTGCAATGGCCTCGCCGGTGCCGTCGGTCGAACCGTCGTCAACCACAATAATATGATAGGAGAAGTTATTGCAACAAAGTTCGCCTATACTTCTTAAACACTGCAGCGTGATAGCTTTTCGGTTATGTACTGGAGTAACGATCTCGACCTTACAGATCTTCATGTGCATAAATTCTTTCATATCCTGTGAAGAAAGTGAATATTTGAGAGTGTAATCCCATTTCTTTGTAAATCGCGATGCTGCAGATTTGTCGCCCGCTGGAATAGATTATACTCAAGACTGCGATCAACCATGACCTGGTTCGACACTTCCCGAATCATGATCGTTCCTAGTGAACCTGCCCAGCCCGACATATCGAATTCTGGTGTCGATCTTGGCACGATCAATCATCCGCCAAGGGTCAATTACAGTCATCTCGCCGCGTGGCTGAAATCTCTCAACTGTCTGCTTGATTTCTTCGTCCCTAAGCATAACAACGGCTAAGCTGCAATCTTCAAGGCAGCGTCCTGGTGAGTCCAGATACTCAACTGTGCTGCCAAGCTGAGCGCGTGCGTTCTCAATTGCCAGGGGGTCCGAGACCAGTACACGCACATCGCGTTTAAGAAGGACTCGAATTAGTTTGATCGCGGGCGATTCCGTGATAACTGGCGTGTGCGCCGTAAAGGCCAATCCAAGAACACCAACTGTTCTTGTCTTGATACGGTCCAGTTCGCGAATCACTACCTCAGCAAGATGCTCATCTTGATACTGGTTCACAGACTTCGTCGCGCTGATTAATTCAGCCTGAACTCCGTACTTCTTAGCGATAGAGGTATAGGCGTGAGTATCGCGAGGAAAGCATGTACCACCAAAGCTTAAGCCGCCCCTGAAGTAATATGGAGAGATTCGCCGGTCGGCTCCAATCGCATTTGTGATGCAATCCACGTCCGCTCCTGGTATCCGTTCACAGAGATTTGCAATCGAATTAGCGAAGCTAATTTTGGTCGTGATGTAGGCATTCAAGCAAACCTTTGCTAACTCTGCGCTAATGATCGACATGCGCGATATTGCGGGTTTGCTTTTGCATAAGCGTCGGTGTAAATCCTCTAGTCGAGCACCAGCGTCGGAATCAGACTGCCCGATGACGACAAGATCGGGCTCAAGAAACCCTTTGACCGCAGTTCCTAACGCCACAAAATCAGGATCGTAACAAACCGAAAAGTCTGCATGCAGCTTGCGTCCTGAGAAAGCCTCAATGATCGGAATAAACGACTCTTCCGTCGATCCCGGCATAACGGTGCTACTAATGACAAATGAATGATAAGGTTTTCGGCTCCTTCCGAATGCCTCGGACAATGATCTCAGGGCCGATTCGACAAAGCGGTTGGAGAAACTTCCGTCTGGGTTGCTGGGAGTCGCCACCAAAACAAAAGTTACGTCTGTCTCTTCGATTGCTAATGTGTGATCAATGGTTGCATGTAGATGCTTGCCAGCATTACGTGCAAGCAAGTCATCAAGACCTTGTTCGAACCAAGGAGCTTTGCCCTGATTCACCAGATCAACAACGTGCTTTTCAATATCCACTCCGATCGTATCAAAGCCACGATCAGCTAGGCAGCTAGTTAAGCAAAGGCCCAATTTCCCTAAGCCTACAACGGACGCCTTCTGATAAGTACTCGTCATGATACTTGAGATCCTTTCGTGATTAACAGACACGATCGACATTGTCTGGAGTAATTTCGAGATGACCCTGCCAACCGGGATGAGGCTGGAAGTTAAGGAATTGGCTTCGATTGTCGATCAAGCAATCCCTCCACGCCGTAACGTCGCTTACAACAGTGATATTATCAAGCCCGTGTACCCCATAATCGAATTTCTTAGCAGTGAGAAGAGCTTGGTGCATTTTAAGTAATAGTGGATCGAAGCCCATTAAGCGGGTAGCCACCAAATCTACGGCCAATAGATTTTCACCTGCTATAAGCGTTCCAGCGTTCACTGGATTGGGTGTAAGGGGGCCATTCACATCTCCACCGATTATGCCGTCGATAACTGAAAAGGTGCGCCGTTGCTGGCTCGCACAAAGTACTCCAGAGCGATTGGAAAAAAGAAAGAGGGTGTAAAGATCAACCGCCATGCGCCAGGCAGAATCGTTACCATACCAGTTGCCGGCATCCAGAAGACGTTTACGTTCTTGCACCTTTATACCGAGGCGCCTTGTAGTGTTGTTATGGAGCCAATAAATGAAACGATGAAGGTACTCGAGTCGGTCCTTCCGCGGTGCGAGTAGGTGATCGTACATCCAACGCTCTGTGGTTATCAGTGCCTCTTCTATCGGACTAAACAGCCCGTCTGGGTATTGATCTCCTCCCTTACTCGGAGGTGTAACCGAGTAATGCACTAAATAGTTTTTATTTGTGCTAATTCCGACCAATCCTTTGATATTGAGCGTGACACCGACCTTTTTATGCACCTTGAGCTTAGGGATTGACACTACTACGTCGGCATTCATAATTGTCCGAGATATCAAATACTCCTGAGTATCGCTGGTGTGGTGTGCAATCGTCTCATTACGATTGTATACCGCACCATACAGTTTTTTCGAATGTGGATAACCATAGAGTGCACTCTGGCGACCTAGATTGACCAGCATGTTCCCTTGAGGATCACCCGGCAGCGGCTCAAGTAGCGAATTGAAATGCTTCCAGCGTGACCAGTATGAACGTAGATCAAATAGCTCTACAGTGGGCCCAGGAAAGTCGTTGTAAAACCTGATTACTTCATCTAGATGCGTCGTCTCTATTAGTTGCGAGAAATTGCAATCATATTGCGGTGCATCAGCGATAATGATTTTTCCCTGACCTCGCAACGCGATCCATACGTAGTCACCTACTGCACGCAGCACTGAAGGGTGAGTCACAATAGCAAACAGATCCTTGCCCTCCTTGTGCGTGCTTAGCACAAAGTTTGGCTTCAGGACTACCGTCATGCCGGGTTCAATTATGTGACCGAGTGGGTTCCAAGCCGGAGTGCCAAGATTACCGCTGTCATAACCGAGTAGTTCGAAAAGCCGACGTACGCCCCCGTAGACAAGATTGGGCTCTTGCGCGACTCTATGTCCGAAAGGATACTCTGGATAGACCTCAGAGGGGATGAAAGGTGGCGTTGATGGGTACCGAGCATTAGAGATGCGGACCGCTGATACAATCGTCATTTTTGAGCAACGACCTCCCATGCTGGTACCTGGCCGAGATCATGATACGTTAAGGGCAATTCTTGTACTAGAAAACGATGTTTTCCGCGCGCGGTCAGAGGGATTTGTTGAACAGAAACAAATGCTAATTCTGTGTCCTCGCCAAATTTGATTAGAAGGCGGCGGCGAACGTCTGCGAGCACATCACTTGTGCAACCTGGCTTTGGGATGTATTTTAGCGTGACCTTGCCGCGTTCTACTTGGTGAAACTGAAACTGCTTAAAGAAGTCGAACACGCCGTCATGCATGTTTATTGATGTCATTGAAATTGCTCTACCAGTCCCCGTGACGATGAACTCTTGCAGACGTCCTTCGATGCGCTTCCAGATTTGATACGGCCGTCCGCAGGAGGCGCAATGCCAGCCTTGCAACAAAGCAAAATCACCTGTCCGGTAACGAATGAATGGCGTAGCATACATAAGGAAGGACGTGGCAACAATCTCGCCTATTTCTCCGGGCTCAGTTACTGGCTTTCCATGCGCGTCAATCAGTTCTGCAAAACCATATTGAGGAAGGACGTGATACGTATCTTCATCCTCGCAAAACCCTGCGAGTGCCGAAAGTTCATAATGACCGTAGTGACTAAATACACGCCCACCATAAACTTCCTGAAAAAGCGCCTTCTGAAAGTCATAAAGATTTTCTGAAGCACACAAGATGCCCTTAACAGGAGGGAGCCGCTTTTTCGTCTCTAGTAAATAGGTTGCAAACAAGAACCCCGATGATGGATAGCACCGAATCCAATCAGGTTTATACTTGCAAGCCGCAGCATAGAAGTCATCCAGCCATTTACCTGTCAGGTGGTAAGATGAGCACCGGAGCTCCTCGAATTCCGGCGCATAGCTCATGTGGCTTTCGTTCTCAATTGGAAGCCCGCGAAATACGAGTTGCCGATCACCTTCCTTCCATCCGATTCGGCCGTACTGATGCGCCTTAGACGCAAGCTCTCTCGCAAATGCCTCGCGCGTTCGATAGAAACCGAAAGGAATTCCGGTGCTTCCCCCAGTTGTCACATAGGACTGTTCCGGCATCATCACTGAATACCGATCCAGAGAGTCCCGAATCTCTTCCTTGCCGATAAATGGAAGTCGCCGAATGTCCTCTATGCATTGAATCGATGCGGGTGAAATTCCCGCGGCACTGAATCGTTGCCGATAACCCGAAGTATTCTCAAAGGCGTGGTGCACTATGCGTTGGAGTTCAGCCAGCTGGTAAGATTCAATTATCTTATTGTTCCAATGGTCGGCTTCGGCTAAAAAGCTACGCCAACGGCAATACTCAGGGATGGCGAGATCAGCGTGGACCGGCTTGCTCTGGTCGGTGTTAGCTCGCTTCGGCATGATGGTAACCCTTCTGATAAGAATCTTCTTAGTTGGGTGCTGTTGAACAGCTAGAACTAATCTCGTAAGGCGCTCTAACGATGCGGATCACCAACAGGGAAAGGATCCGCGCAGTCAGTAGTTAATTAGATCTTGTAGCTAACGAGCACCGCAAGTGAGCAACCGGTTGTGTACTTGAGTAACAAACTCGACCTTACAGCTCTTCAGGGACATCGCTTCGTGAGTCTCCTTTGAGTACGTGAAATAACTGTCGGATATCAGACAATTCGTTTTTTCCCCAGAGCCCGGAAGCACATAACACCCCGACGAAAACAACGGACGCGATGCCGGAGGCCGCGCCCATGCTGAACCATCCTGGCGCATAGAGCCGCAGGAACAGATGTAGGGTAAGGCCCGCAATCACACAGGCGACTGTAACTCGAGCAAAGGTGAGTCTCCAGAAAGACCATAATATTCCGCCAAAGACGCGCTTTTCAACGAGATAAGTATATCCAAATACCGTGGTAACGGATAATAAACGTGCAATCGCCGGTCCAAGTATACCAATGCGCGGTGCCAGTATCAACATCCCCGGAATTGCAATTACGGCCCAAATAATCGCTAGTTTTGCGTTCCAACCAGGGAACCCCATGCCTTCGATGACCTGCCATGGGAT
>Ga0326727_10008345_pt1 | contig 26394 bp, 18 predicted proteins | sample MB2enrmetagenome_FD_207643 | JGI IMG/M metagenome (GOLD analysis project Ga0326727, IMG submission 207643) | Lab enriched peat soil microbial communities from McLean, Ithaca, NY, United States - MB29MY | ecosystem: Environmental > Terrestrial > Soil > Wetlands > Peat | place: USA: New York...
CGAACAATGTCAGTAGCCAGATCATTCACCCGCTGCAGCCTGGGCGTGGCACTGGCCGCAGTCCGAGCCAGTTGGCGCAGCTGCCCGTTCAACTGGGTTTCAACCCCGGCGGTCCGTTCCAGATCCGTGCGCAACTTTTCCTGGATACGCATGGCGGCATTGGCACGCAGGTCCTTCATCATGGAATCGAGATTGCCGTTGATCTTGGCCAGTTCCGCCGCGTCCTGCTTGTACTCGGGATTATTGGGAGTCAGGTTGGCCATCTGGGTAATGAGCACGGCGCGACGCTGATTGAGCGATGTCTTCATGCTGGTCAGGCCGGCATCGGCGGCGATCATGTCGTCGGCCTCAGCGTCGATGGCCGTGGAGGAGCTTCCCTTCCCGGCTTCCATGGCCGTAAACCGCGCTTCGGCCTGGTCGCGATCGGTCCGAGCCTTGATCAGTTCCTCGCGTGTCTTGCCAATGTCGTCGTCGATGAGGTCGGGCGCCGCGGTGCCGACTGCGGCCATCCCCAATTGCTTGTTCAGGCCGTCCTGCTCGGCGTAATCGGCGTTGAGTTCATTCTGAATTCGATCCCGTTCCTCTTTGAGCACGGCAATTCGCTGCACATTGCCTGCATTTCCCTCGCCCGACGCTCTTTCAACAACGCTTGCGGCCACGGCGTTGGCGATCTGCGCCGCCAAGTTCGGGCTCGCGGCCCGGGCGGTAATCGCGACTTCATAGCTGGTGCCTACCCGCGCCACTTCGATAGATCGGCCAAGCCGCTCGGCCGCGGCTTGTTCGCTCTCGCCGCTCCGCTGCCAGGCGCCGGGCCCCAGCTTGTGGAGCGCGTTCACCAACACTTCGGGGTTGGAGGCACTTTGCACCTGTTGCTGGATATAGGAGTCGTAAGCAGTGGAATTGTTGAGCCAGCCCTGATCGTCGCCCTGCGCCATGACCCTGGACTGCACTGGCTGAACATAAACCTGGCTCTGGGCGGTGTAGACCGGCCAGGTCATCACCACGTAGGCCAAGGCCAGCACCAGACCTGCCAGGGCAATTCCCAGCGCCAGCCGGCGATGCAACTGCAAAGCGCGCAACAGATTGAGGCGGAAGAACGGCCGGTCTTCACTGCCATTGGCGAGAGAGCTGCCCACGGGGAGCGGCGCGCCGGAAACGCCGTCGCCAGAATGGACTTGCGCCAGGGGAACGGATTGACCGCGCAGCGAGCTCATAATGCCCCCGCGAAAAATGCCATGGAGGCCACGGTGACCAGGGGGCTGAGCCGCTCCAGAACATAGGTGCCGCGATAGAGGCCGCTCTTGGGCACAAAGATGATCTCGCCGGGGCGCAGGGTTACTTCCAGCGACTTGGCCGGGTCAAGCACATCCTTAAGCGAAAGCACACGCGAGCTTCCGCTGGCCGGGTCCACGACCTGGATGTGCGGATTGTTTCCAGCGTGGTCAGTGAGGCCCCCTGCCTGAGCCAGAATGCTGGCCAGCGTGGAGTTGTAGGCCAGGGGAATGGCGCCCGGATGCTGCACCTCGCCGAGAACAGAGACAAAGCGCTCGGAGATGCTGGGAACGTAGACAACATCGTCGCGGCGGAGGCGCAGGTCGGCCAGGGCATTGCCGGACTGCATCATCGCCCTCAGTTCCACCCACACCACCTGGTCGCTGCCGCGATAGATGGCGCAACGCTCGGGAACCTGATTGACATCGGGAGTTTGTCCGGATTTGTTGGGCCCAGCCTCCACTCCGCCGCGGGCGAGGACTTCAAGCAAGGTGGGAGTGCCATCAAAGGCGATCATGCCGGGATGATCGACGGCGCCCAACAGCAGAACCCGGTTGGCGGTGTACTTGGTGACGGTGACCTGAACCGAGAGATTGGTATAGTAATTCGCCAGCGCAGATTCGATGGCCGTGGCCGCCTCAGGACGCGTGAGCCCAGCCAGGGTAACGTCGCCGGCCAGCGGAAGGGTGATGCGCCCGTCAGGACCCACGATCAATTTGGCCTGCATATCGGGCCGCCCGGCAAAGTCGACCGTGATTTCGTCGCCTTTGCCAAGCCGGTATTCTTCATCCGGTCCAGGCTCGAAATTGCGCAGAGTTTCAAGCGGGTTGGGCTTTAAAGTCGGTCCCGGCGTTTGCTGAGATGCTTCCTGGGCCCGAATCCGGGCCTCTATCTGAGCTCTATCCTGGGCCTGAACCTGTGCAGGGTCCTGAGCCGCCAGCCTGCAGGCTCCAGACAGAACGAGAAGCATGCAGGTGAAACCGATTTGCTGCTTCATGCCGTTGCCTCTCTGCTGCGGTAAATCCAAAACCCTGGAAGGATCATCCCGCGTCCCTTTTGCCACTCAGCTTCCGCTTTTCCACCAACGGTTCATGGCCGCTGCCATCCGCTCGCTATGAGCATTAGGCAGTTCCAATACAAAATGCGCCCACTCAAAGCAGCAACTGCCGCAAAGAGTGGCTGAGGCAGCCCACACCCCGGCCAGTCGCAATTCCTGCTCATGTCAGGATATGCAAGTGGCCGGCAAGACTAAATCCCACAAACAGGGGGGGGAAGAGTGTCACTCATTGGTAACCTCGGACCCTACCAAGCGGACAGAATTGGGGTTACGTGCCGGCCAGCACCGCCAGAAAGACGGGGCCAGACAGGCCTCGACCAGGTCGCGGATGCTCCCCAGAACGGTAGCCGCCAGGCAAAGGGCAGCCGACGAGGGCGGCGGGCCAAGCTAAGCTTGCACGGGGAGCAGCGGCAATTGGGACCTATGATCAGGGTACAGGTGGCGATGCCGGCAAAACAGCCGTTTCCAGCTTCTCGATGGCCGTGAGGAAGTCCCGCATGATTTCGGGGCTGGCTGTAACGTTGTCGGCGTGCAGCAACATGACTACGTTCCTTTCGGCAGCTTCACTCAGGAGCCATTTGATTGGAAATTTCTTAGTGTCCCGCCAATGCGGCTCCAGCCAAAAAGCCGAGGGATAGTACAACAGTTCACCATCCTGAAGCGGTTTGAGGTTCGGATCCTCGAGATTGCCTAAGAAAAATCTCATCCCTGCTTGCCTGGCCCAGGGTAGATATCTTTCGGGCTCATAGGGTGCATAGTGATGCCGGCCCAGGTGAAGACGGCCCGATCCGTGCTTTGAGAACGCCACAACCCGGCGTCCCAGTTGCTTCTCAAGAGAGCGCAACTCTTCGAGGAACGTCTCAGCGGACCGCGAGTTTTCCAGATGAAGGCCAAACTGATGTCCACCGGACTCCATCAGCTCGCGCACTTCTGGCGTGGGGTACGTACACTTCCTGAAAAAAACATGGGCGGATTTGCCATTTGCATTGAGGATGCGAAGAATCGCTCTCAACTCATCGAGATAACCGAGCCAGGTGGTGCGGGGCAGGAAGTAATCCGAGCTGAGGCGGCTGGCAACGTGGCGTACGATTCCCTGCTTTCCGTAAGGGCGATCCACGTCAATGCGGACAATGAGCGCCATGCACCGATCCTATCGAATTCCAGCTCGCGGCACATCCCGGCTTGCGGCACAGAGTCGCGGAGGCGCCTGATCCCGCATTCTACGCGGCCTCGGGTGTCTGAGTGGGCCCGTCATCGACGACTTTGTACAACTCTTCTTTGAGGGTATCCCAACTGAACTTTTTCGCGAACTCGGCGCCCTTCCGCGCCAGTTCCCCCCTCTTCTCAGGGTCTGCATAGAGGCGGCAGATGCACTCGGCCAATTCGTCGACATCTCCCGGTTGGTAATATGCCACCTGGTCTTCACTGAAGTAATACTGGATGGCCAGCAGGCGCGGAGCAATTACGGGAATGCCGAGGTGCACATATTCCAGCAGTTTCACCGGCAGCATGTAGTCGGTGGCAACATCGCGCCGATTGGGTATAAGCCCTACGGATGCGCCCTGAATCATCTGCGCGATAGATTCCACGCGGAACATCTTCTTGCTGAAATCAATTCTGTCTTCCACGCCGGAGGCTTTGATCTGCGCCTCAAGTTCGTCGCCGGCGTCGCCATCACCGAAGATTTCAAACCGTGCGCCGGGACAGGAGCCCGCGGCCTTGGCGAAAGCGCGCACCGCCAAATCCAATCCGAGACGCCTGGCAATGGTTCCGTGATAGACGATGCGGAAAGCGCTCTCCATCCGCGGGGCGGGGCTGTGGCCGCGAAAGACCAGCGGGTCGGGAACATTGGGCAGCACCGTGATCTTCGCCCTGGAAGCTCCGCGCTTGCAAAGCACATCCCGGTGCGGATCATGAACGCAAATGACTTTGTCCGCCAGCCGGATGCTGAACTGTTCCTGAAATGCCAGAAGCCGGATCAATGGATGCTTCCCGGAGATTCCGAACTTCGACATGTAAAGTTCCGGCATCATATCGTGGATGTTCAGCACGATCCTGGCCCCGAACAGTTTAGGGATCAGCCCCACCAGTACAAGCAGATCCGGCATGGTATGAACGTAGACGATATCGTACCGTTCTCTGCGGAAGAGACGCAGCAGTTTCACGGTGGCTGCGCATAGAAATCTCAAGTACCCGAGACCATAGCTCAGGATGCCGCCCCCGCGATAACGCCGTTGCCTCACGCGAAACAGTCTTACGCCCTGAACAGTCTCGATGGCCGGCCGACCTTCTTCAGCCAAGGAGATGAAATCGACACGATCGCCCCTGCGCGCCAATGTCTCCGCCTCACGCCGCGGGCGGGCGTCGGAGAGGTAGTTCGTGTAGGCGACCATGCAGATTCTTTTCATCAGAGCCGTAAACCGATTCTGTCCCTGGAGAACCTAAGTCCAATACCGTTTCAGCAAACAGCTCTGCTGCGCAGGTCAGGCGAGGGCCAGCGGTTTCAGCCGTTCCCCTGGACGCTGCTGCTGCGTGGCCAATTCCGTTTTCCGCGCTTCATTCGATCTCTTCACCATCTCGAGGAATTCGGATTGGAAGCGCTGCTGCAGCAGACCTATATTGGGCATCACGCAGTGCCCTCCGATGTAACCGGGCTGGAACAAAACGCTGGGAAGATAGGCGATCTCACGAAAGAACTTCCCAACCTCAAGATAATCCGCGTTCACCGACTCGGCAAAGCGGTTCATCTCCTGGGCCCAGGCGATCAGCAAACCAAAATAAGTAGTCTCCAGCAACTTGGCCAGTTCCAGAGCCTCTGGCGTGGACATTATTTCTGACTTCATGCCGGCAGCCCTGAAGTGCTCTTGCACTCGCTCGGTCGCTTGAGCGTCAGTGCCGGCTACAAACTTGACGTAGGTCACGAGTTCATCGACCATCTTGGTGTGCTTGCCGCGAATAGGACTGTAGACGCATGGGATTCCGGCTTCGTTTTCGATGGAGCGGGTGGTGCCGGGCACGGCGGTACTGTTGACAACGATCAGTTGCGGAGCGTACTTGCGGGCATAGCCAACGACGGCGCTCTGGAATTGAGCCGCATCAGTGAATGGAAAGCAGATATGCATAATGCCGACAGGCTTGTCCACGGACGCCGGCTCTATGTCGATGCCAATGGTCCCCGGCTCCCGACTTTTCAGGATGGTGTACAGCGGCTTTCCTACTTCGCCCAGCCCAACTACCAGCGTGGCTGCTTCTTCACTAATACTCATTGAGTCTCTCCACTCGACACGTGTCGATCGACAAACCCGGGCGCGACTACAACCGCGTCAGTCCTATTGCCCGGTGAAACGCCCGCAGCCGAAACATCCTTTCCATAGCATCTGCCGGGATTAAAAAGGAGCGGCCCTCCGGCCCCTCCATCCGAGCCTCCCATCACATGAAGATAGCATGCCTGCGCAGGATTTCCGTAGCTGTGCCCTCCGGGCCCCGTTCCTCCAGTTACGTCCGGCCCAGTCGCCGGGAAAGGCATCGAGCCCCACCACGCCGGCTTCCTGGATAGGTACAACGATGCCGGCAATTGACGGGTAACTCCGGATGCCCAGGCAATCGATCCTTCAATATTGTTATAGTTTCCATGAAAGAAATCCGTGGAGGAGGTTCCAGAAAGATGGCAGGGAGGAATGCCACCTCCACACCCTGTCCCAGTACCATCGTCACCGGTTCCGCCATAACCGAAAGACCAGGCATAGGCAACCGCGTCGTAGCTTCGCGGGGACGGATATTCAATCGACCCTCGCTGGGCCAACGGGCCGTTGTACCCTTTCAAGGATTGCATCTGTACCGAGCCCACGACGTTCCCAACAAAGTTGTTGGACGTTCCCAGATAGGACAGCTCGATGGCGCGAGCCGCCTGAAATCCATAGTGGCCATTCGTTCCCGAGCAATTCACAGTACCCCGTCCGCTCATTGGACTGCAAATCCTGTTGGTGCCGACGACCCAGTTACGAAAGGCGGTGGTTTGGCTGGAAGTACCCCAGACAGAATCTTCGGATATCTCAGTGACAACGTTCCCTTCAAGTAAATTAGACTGCGGATGCGCCCCGTGAAAGTCTATTCCTCCAATATCAAGATTGATTGCCTCGCTGTCAAACTCTCCCATCGTGTAGTTATAAGAAACCACGTTACCGGCGGCTCCCCACTCCAACATGACGGATGCGTGAGTACGTTCGATGATGTTGTTTTCGACCAAGCTGGCGCTGGTCTTGAATGCGATCTGAATGTCGGAATCATGCGTCCCGGGACGGTGCAAAAACGCATTCGAGAAATAGCTGTCGCGAATTTCGTCGTGGAAGCCCCAATAAACCTCGACGTGATCGCCGTCGGCGTAGTTCGATTCCACTCCCTTGATCCAGCAGTATGCGCATTCTGACATGGCAAAGTTTGCGGCGTACCCGGTATTGTTGGCATATACCTGAAGATCCTCCACCCCCGCATAACTCTCTGACATGCTGAAAGGAACGGCGATTTGCGTATTTGTGTATGCGCTGTACAGTCCGGGTGAGACTGCGATCATCCTTCCACTTATCCCTGTTACCGCGACGATTTGCCCACGAGCAAAACTTCCGCTTTTCGTCCAATCCCCGTCGCACCAGTTGCAGTTCCCGCCGCTGCCGGCGGTTGACACATAACTCAAGTTATTGATTTCGGAGATAGCGAGATACATACCAACCCGAATGCCGGATGCGTTGCCAACCTCAATGCTTTTGGAACCGGCGGTCGCTCCATTCGTGATCGTAACCGGCTTGAAAGAGACCGATCCCGAACCCAGGCTAATTACAGTTCCGCCACCTTTCCCGGTGGCATTGAGAACTGTCAGCCCGGCACCCGCTCCTCGCAAGGTCACGTTCGAAGGGATACTTACGGTTCCCGTGATGAAATAAGTGCCAGCCGCCAGGTAGACTGTTTCTCCGCCGGGACAGGATGCAAGCGCTGAGTTAATCTCCGCAAGCGTGGCGGATGGTGTCAGGCTGGCACATCTGCTCATACGAGCAGGTATGGCACCCACACCCACATTCGACCAATCAATAGCCCGGTTGGAACCTGGAATCGGCGCCCATGTCTGTGCGTGACTGTACAAAGTCAACGCAAAACACATCAAGGGAAGGATTAGTATCTTCCAACCTCTGCTTTCAGCGCGAGTGGCAGTTGAAGGCCGGCTGACATGAGCGACGGCAGTCATCTCGCGAAGTAGACCAACCAGCCTTTGCAGTGGCCCAAAGCCGCGGTAAAGCGAGACAATGGCAATAAGATAAAGGCCCACAAATAACAAGGAGACGAATACAACCCGGAGCATTGCTCCACTTGCACCGGCTGTTCCCCGCAGAGTTACTAACCTAAACAAGATCAGGATGCTCGCCACTCCCGCCAGCAGCGAGGCAACTATATATCTCCAGACAACGGCAAATATGGGGCCGACTCCAAGCCCGATCGGCCTACCCGCATACCACATCGCAGGAATGATCAACGTCCAGAAGGATACGCACCACGCTACCGCAATTCCCTGAGGCCCCCAGTGAAGCGCAGCGATAAACAGCAGGATCGTTACAGTCCACTCCACAATTCCCCAGCGAAACCAACGATCCGCTCGCCCAATTGAGAGGTGTATCCATCCGTGGGTACCATAGAGGATCATGATTCCAATTCCCGGCGCGAAAAAGGTAAAAATCTGTCCGGCCGACTCCCAACCGGGACCAAGCAGTACGCGAATCAGATCCTTGCCAATCAAAGTGAGATCGCCCGCTATCCCCATGCCCAGAAATGCCATGACCGCCATGGCGCCCAGCAGATAGCGGCGATATCGGACGCTATCTCCCCTTACCCGGCTCAATGCAGAGACTGCAACCACCGAGGTAGAAGCAACAAGCTGCGTAGCAGAAAGAGAAAACAGGTCGTAAGCCTTCTTGTAGAATCCGAGCGCGGGCGCACCAAAGCGCCAACCGACGAGAAGGTTGTCGGTATTGCGCGCAAAGTAGTTAACGCTGAATCGCCCATAAGTGTACATAGCGAACTTCAACATCGCACCCGTGCCGGGCGCGTGCCGGGGACGTCCGGGAGCCCATCGGCACAGGATCCACGCGCCGATGGCTGTACTTAACGGCAGCGCGCAAACGCCTAACACCAGCGCCCAGTAACCCCATCCGGCCCAGCCAAAAGCAATCGACACAATCACCGACGCGGCCCTGGCAATGATGTCGTTTTTGGCCACCGCCGAGAAGAGCATTGCCCGCTTCAGCAGTGCCAGATGTATAACCGAGGTACTGGTTAGAACGATCGATATTGACACTCCAGCCGCGATGGGTGCAACCAATGCCTCGCCATAAAACTTCGCCAATATGGATCCCGCCGCAGCAAATCCGCCTGTAAGTAACGAGCCTCCGCCCAGATTGATCCAGAAGAGATTGCTTGTCAGGGTGTGATCGATTTGTTCCCGCTGCACCAGAGCTTCAGTAATTCCATTTATCCCACAGTTAGACAAGAGCAGGCTGAATGTTGTCACCATCGCAACCAGACCAAAGTCGCGCGGAGTAAGAAGACGCGCCAAAACAACAGTTGCAACCACCTGGATCGCTAACCCCAAACCACCTGAGAAGACGGTCATTCCCGCGCCTCTTACCGCGAGACGCCTGAGCGTATCTCCGCCTCTGGGAACAGAGGGCGCAAAAACGCCATTTGCATCAAAGGGCTTCAAACAAACTCCGATCCTGAGCAACAATCTCTGCTTTTCCTTCGAAATACCATGAGTAAAACGGTAGAATGACATCTCATTCCGTCGCAACGTAAGTGACGGGCCGACTTACTGAAGAATCCTGACTTGTTTTGACTGCGCGGCTCGAGTCCAGGACAATAAGCGCGTTGCTTTGCGCCCGCTAGGCAGCGCGCCCGTTGAATTACCGGCAACGGCCAAAAGAAACGCAAACCAGATGGGTCCCAGCATCCGAAAACCTGCTTCAGTCAAACTGAAAATCAAAGCCGCAGCAAGATATGCCAGCCGCAATCTGCCATCGTGTGGATCGCGGCGGAAGGCAACGATGGCGTGGCGATATCCGGTAACAATCAACCCACCGAGCAAAAACAAACCGACTAACCCGAGATTCAAGTAAAGTTCGATGTATCCATTGTGGGCCTCCTGGATGCCTTTTACGCTCATATTCCATACGCTCTCAAGACGACTACCGAGCCAAAAACTCTCAAAGCCGGTGCCGAACAAAGGATTAGTGTGCAAGGATAGCACTGCCTTCCAGATTGCAGTCCGGCCAGTCAGGTTTGTACTTCTTCCCAGGGAATGAACCAGCGTGCCAACCGTGTCAATAAACAGCGCAAACAGAGGAATGGCCACGGCAGTCCAAATGATTATGTGCACGCTGCCGGGCCAACGAGTAACCCAGCGCTGCGAGATCAAGACCATGACCGATGCCGCCAAAACAAAGCAAGATAGCGAGGTCATGGAATCAGCAGTTACGATGAGCCAGACTGCGATCCCAATCATCACTCCATGGGCAATCAGATGCCTCGACCGATGTAGAATGTCGCGGTCTTCATACGCGCCTATGAAAGACCATACCGACGCCAGCCCAAACACCATAGAGATCATTCCGAGCAAATTCTTGAAGGTAGTCACGCCAAAATACATTATCGTCATATCTTCCGGACTATAGGCACTGCCCAGGTCCGGGTAACACTTGATAAAGAGAACAGACAGCGGCAATAACACAAAGGCGGCGCGCGTAAACAAGCGTTTTATTGCAGCCAGCGGGTACGGATCGGTGAGCACAACAATGACCATCACTAAGTCCCCAACTGACTTGCTCCATCGCTTAAACGCAATAAAGGAATGATCCGACCAAACGATGCTGAGGGCGCAGTAAGAAAAGAACAGAAGCAGCGGCAGGTTGTCCCGCAAAAACTGCCTAACTTGGCGCGACCTGAAATTGAGAACTAACGCACCCGCGACAATCAGGACCCCGTATATGACGGCGTCGATCGGACTTCCCTCTGTGTACTGCTGCGCCAGAGAGACTGCGGGCGTCATATGAAGCCACGTGGAAACGGCACGAGACCCATTGATAAGCAACCACGCCGTGGGGATCCAAAGCGCCTTTGAGGGCCGCGCTCCAGCATCGCGGTCCATAAAGAACAGCCAGGCGATGCTTGCGACGCAGACGATAGTGCCGATCAGTTGAGTCATATGGAATCAATAAACAGCCGGTGCATATGCTCCAGCGTCAAGACCTTGTGAATTGCCGTGGTGTAGTTGCGATTCCCTTTGAGGTGTTCTTTGACAACGCCTTCGAGAATGCCCCGCTGCAAATATGGCCGGGAAAGGGTTCGTGAGTCGAGCAACATCTCACGGACGTAGCCGGCAAGAGCATCCCGGTACCATACGCGGTAATGATAGAACTTATGCCGGCCGAGAAACAATCGCTCCAGATGGAGGCGCGCCAGCGCATGGTCGACGCGCGCCAATGCTTGCGGCATCCCGTAGTCGTAAGCGTACTCAGCCCTGAAGGTGAAGGCGAAATACCTACGCTGCATGGCTGTGGACCAAACTGGAAAGCTTCCCCTTAACCCGCGATCGGTCCGTATCCGGCGTAACTCCGGATTGCCGTCCGCAATCAGACGCAACGATAAGTCATCGCTTGTCAGAGACGATTGTGGCGAGCGGTAGACGGTTCTTACAAAATCATTGTCAAGAAACGGGGAGCGAAGCGAGAGCTGGCTTTGTTCCAGACAAAGGAGGCCATAGTGGTGCCACGGCGCCTGGGAAAACACGGCAAAAGAAAGCGGGTGTCCCTGCAGTAATCCAAGGTAGGTTTCTTGGGCGCGTTGGATATAGCTAGAGAAATCCGGATTGAACAGCCCGGGCACGGGATCAACCGGCTTGAACGCCCGAACTCGCCGAAGCACTTCGCCACCGTAATTTCCGGTCATTCGCACTGGTGCGATCTCAGCCGCGCGCTGGTTCACATACAAATCGGGTGCGTGCTTGACATCGACGCATCCATCCGTAAGGAAGACCGTGCGCTGGGAATAGTAAGGGAATTGCGCAAGGAACTCGTTGCCGACCGATATCACCTCATGTTCCTGCGCACATACGCGGGCAACTTTTCGCGCGATCACAACGTCCTGAGACTCGCGAAACATTCCCCCAAACGAGTAACACGGGAGCGAGCCAGGCGCGGCCTTGCACCATGACATGATCATTCTCGAGTCCAGGCCGCCAGTGAGCGAGATACCGATCCCTTCCGGCCCATCGAAGTATCGAGGCAGGTTTTCCGAAAAGACCTCTCGCAGTTGACGATAGTAAGGCTCCGGTTCAAGCAGCGACTGCTCTTCCCACTCCTTCCGATCGAAATAAGTACCCTTGCGTTCGATAGCTGCCTGCTGAAAAGTCCATGCAGAGGCCGGAGGCAAGACGCAAATGTTTTTGAAAAGCGTGCGGTTCTTCAACGTACATCCGCAAGATACGAATTCCGCCAGACCGTCGGGATCAATCGATCTTAGTTCCGGGCGAATGGCCAGGATGGCCTTGGCCTCGGCCGCAAAACAAAAGGCCTCCTTTGCCTGGTGATAATAGATCCGATGCATCCCGTACCGGTCGTTAAAAAGCGTAACTGCTGCTTTGTTGCGATCAACCAGCAATCCATGAAACCGTCCGTTCAGACTTTTGGGAAAGTCTGGATCCTCCTCGGCAAGATGGACAAGATACGAGGGACCTCCAGCGTCGATCGCATGGCCACGCTCTTTCAGGCGCGGCGCGATTCCCCGCTCCGGAAACTCCTCGCCGGAAAACGCCAGCACAAGATCGCGCTTCTCGTTGTGCAGTGGCATGCAATCCGCATGAGGTCCTTTGCGCGCTATCCAGCCCACGTATATTCCGAGCGACTCGTCAACCCATGTCCCGCTCGCATACGACGTCTCATGACGAAGAGCCTTGACCATGCGAAGCAATTCTACTTCAGCGTGTTCGCGCGGCATTCTGGTGATAAGACCAACAAGCCCGGGCATATTCTCTCGTCGCTTTCTAGGAAGCTCCCTCAGGGGACTGCGCATAACGACCATACCAGTGTTTACGAAGCCCGCGCAGCATTGTTGCGATGAACTCCGGGCAATGGTCGGCCAACCTGTGATGAAAGCCCATGCGAAGCGCCAAACCGCCAAAACGCGTCAACGAGACGTAGTAGCGCGGAACATTGATCCGCTGAAATCCATTCCGCTCCTTGAAATCGCTCAGGCCGTCCTGCTGTTTATTCCCATAGGCATAATTGCCGTAGACCAGGAATGAGATGCCCCGGTCGGCGCAGGACTTTACTGCTTGTACAAGCAGCGCGTTGGTTGGGGCTTTATCTCTGTTCTGCATCCTCGACAGGATATTCATCAACCCGGCCTGCATACCTGTCTGGTCAACTACCATCTTAGTGAAGCCAATTAATTCCTCACCTTGAAAAGCACCGATGAAGATACTGTAGTCAAGATAGGTGGCCGTTTCTTTATACACCGTATCCAGATCTTTTCCGTAGTGCGGGAACCGACGTCCCTGGCGCACCGGGCATTCGTTGTAAATGGCCCAGATTCCGCGAACGAGGCGCTCATCGAATCGGACTTCGCGAACCACAACACCCTTATTTTCCGCCTGTTTTGCTTTATTCCTTGCCGTGGAGCGAATTTGCTTGTTCCACCAGTGCGCGAAGGTTGAGATCGACAGCACCGCCAGGTTATCCCACTCCATCCGGTACCCGTACTTCGGCTTCGTCTCAGTTAGATTCTGCATAAAAGTGAAAATGTCGATCCGCTCATGGGAGCTACGCAAGTATTCGATCATGGGCCCTGGATCGGGCAGAAAATGATAGGTTTCCGCATCCAAGCGCGCAATACGAAGCACGCGTCCCTCAATTCGAATTTCTTTGTTCGAGTTATCCATGGACTTGTTAGCGCCACTTTCGAGATCAAACATTCATAACATTCCAGTCTTTCTTTTTTAGGCTTACTCGCTTACATACTCCTCGCGGATTGGATTAAAGCCCATGCGCATGAGAAGTTTTCCAGCGTGGTCGAATATCTTGACCAGCAGTGCCATAAAGTGGTGGTGCCCGACCAGCAACGCAAACGGCAAAATGACCACATAGAGCGGTACGGCGATTATTGACTTAGCGATACTAACGGCGCCACAGTTCGGTTGCAGGGCCGCGGTAGCTCCCTGCAGCATGGCCTTACGTAGAATGTATGCGCGTTTCCAGCGAGCAGGGGGAATGGTTTCAAACACAACAGCATCGGCAGACCAGATAAAGACGTATCCCTGCTCAGTCTTTCGTCTAAAGAAATCCTGGTCCTCTCCAGCTCTAAACTGGGGTCGAAACGGGGCGGTTTCGCCAGCAAGAATACTGCTCTTCAGCAGAACGTTTCCGGTTCGCGCCTCTTTCCACTTAACCAACTCCCCGGTTGGGTTCACGTTACGATCATAGATCGTGCTTTTTTGGAACCACGCCGGCGGAGTTTCTTCGAAGTGACGCTTCACGGGGCCAAGCACGCCGTCCACTTTGAAATCGTTGCAGGTCTTGAACAATGTAAGCAACCACGCGGGCGGCGGGAACTCGTCATCATCGATCAGGGCGATATACGTCCCCTCGACATTCTCTACAACTTTGTTTCGCGCCAGGGCTATGTTGCGTGTTGGTTCGACACAGTATTCTATGGGAGCCGCACAGGCCTGGCGCATTTCCGCGACCGCGGCCTGGGCAGATCTTGCTTGATCGTTGTCGGCCACCACGATCGAATATGTGAATAATCCGCCGGTTTGCTGGCGGTCCAACTCCGCCAGGAGACGCTTGAGCATTAGCGGCCGCTTATATGTGCAAACGCAGACGGAGATGTGCGCAACGTCATTCGCCGGAGCTGAATTGACTGAATCTATGTCTCCCGCGATCTTCACTCGCCTCACCCCCATGCCTGCCGGGTTCATGCAGTGTTCCCCACGCCAGCGCCGGGATTACAGGAACGCAGGACATAGCCCCGAGCCACAGTTACCTCGCCTGCACGGCGATCAAACTTTCTGTCAACCAGAAACCTGTATTCCCGGTCGCGGATGGGATGGGTCTCGACTTCGACGTCGAAACGAATGGCAAGATCAAAGATCGCCTCCAGCCGGTGGCGGGGCTCAAGCGGCTGCAAGTCGAAAAAGAAATCTGTCATCCGATGGCGGCGAGCCAAGCGCAGGTCCTGCCGGCGGCGATAGGAGCGATTGAAGTAACCCTTTTCTCCCGGCGCGAAGGAGAGGTTTCTGCGAACGATCATACCGCCCGGAAGAAGCTCCTGCAAAACCACGTTCGCGCAAAGGTGCATGTGATGGTGGCCATCCAGGCGATTTGGCGGAGCGCCATACAGCCGCTCATACTCCTCCTGCTGTGCTTTGACAACATATTCAAACGAGGAAGCAAGAAAGGGATGGTATAGCACCGGCGCCAGCCGGTGCGAATTCAAGAAGCGAGAGAGCTTCTGCTGGTGCTCTAAAAGGCGGAAAGGACATTGGGGCGCGGAATACGGCAAGGTGAAGTTCAGATGGAGACCGGCATCGACGCCATGCTCCAGCGCGAGACAGGCCGCCCGCTCAGAATCCTCCATGAACACCATCGCGCTTACGGAAGAGAGCACTCCATGAAGGAAACAATCGAGCGAACGGTCGGTTGTAGAAATATCCCGTCCCCAGTCGTCTGCATTCACGATAACTGCGGCGCGAGGCCGTTCCACGGCGTCGCACACGCATGACCCGCCGCTCAAAGATAGGGTGCTGCCATGAGCGTCATTTATTATCGAGTTTTCCCGCCAATCAGGATTCATAAGTCGACAGTGGGATACGGCCTCTTGCAGTTACATCACCCGGCTGAATTACGGCGTCCGCCTGCACGCAGTCTATCGGGATTGGCGCGCCTCAGCTCGCGGAAGCACCGAGTTATCGCCGGTTAGCGGTTTGCCGGTAAACCTGTTTCTCAGCCGTTGCATCTGCTCGCGCCGGTGAAACTGAATAAACTCGCGCGATACCGGCCTCTCCGCGTGTCGAAGGAAAGCCCAAAGATAGCCCGTCCCAAGCGCCAGGCCCCGAAGCGCGAACGGCTTCCTGGTCATTTGATATACGGCTCGGAACAACTGCCACAGGGGGTGGTTTCCCATGGCGTAGTCCATTACGCCCGCATTGAAGTTAGCCTTTGCCGGCCCGCTCTGCGCAGTCCCTACCTTGCGATGGTGCAGACACACCTTGCCGGTGAAGGTGCGGGTCTTCCAGCCTTTCATCCTGGCGGTGATTACAGCGATACAGTCGACGGTACCGAGTTTCACGGGGACATAACCGCCGATGGCCTCATAACATTCACGCCTGAATACCTGACAGGCGCCGGATACATGGTCGAGGCTGGTGAACTTGTAATCGAAAGTTTCTCCCGTTGTTTCCCGGTATGGTGTTCCCACCACTCCCAGCATTGGGTCGGCAGCGAGTTTTTCGAGCAGAAATGAGAAGTAGTCTCTCTCAAAGGTAATGTCGGCATCCAGGCTGGCGATCACATCGTAGGGCAACCCGTCGACCCTCGCTTTACCTGCTCTGAACGCATACACTTTTCCGGCAAAGTGGCGCTCTTTACGTTCCGGCATGCGGAGCAACTCGATCCACTCGTGCTCAGACGTATATCTTTCGACTATTTCGTCAGTCCCGTCCGTTGAACCGTCGCTGACGATGACCCACTTGAGAGGGCGCACGGTCTGCGCCACAACCGACACTATCGCCGATTCAATAAAGTGCGCTTCGTTGCGGGCCGGGGTGACCAGCACATAGGGCGGAAGTTTCAGCACAGCAGCTCCTCATTCGGTATTCGGCGTCACAAATCCGATCATTGCGATGCCGACCAGGCCAGGGGCTTGAACCCCACACCGGAAGCCCGGTGAAAACTCCGCTATCAATAACATCGCAAGGCAGACAGCTTAACCGCGGGTTACTCGAGACTCAGCGGTCGGTTCCGGTGAAAAGAAACGATCTCGACGATCATCGACCTCCCTTCACTGACCTGCCGCTTGCAACGCCGTGGAAGCAAAGGCCAGCACCTCATCGGCCACCCGGGATTGCTGTCTGGCGGAAAGCTGCGGGAACATCGGCAAGGAAATGATCTCCGCGGCAACACGTTCCGCTACCGGAAATGCTCCCTGGCCGTAATTCAATGAGGCATAGGCTTTCTGCAAATGCAAGGGAATCGGATAATGAATGCCGGCGCCAATGCCCGCCATTTTCAGGTGATTCATCATGCCCTCGCGGTCATTGGTGCGAATCACATAGAGGTGATACACGGCGCGCGACCAGGAAGGCTCATGGGGAAGGCTTACGGACTCGTTGCCCTCCAGAAGACGGTTATACTCGACCGCGCGTTCGCGGCGCTGCGAGTTCCACTCCGCCAGATGAGGCAGTTTGGCGTGCAGAAGTCCGGCCTGGATTGCATCCATCCGCCCGTTGTAGCCTTCCACGTCGTGGTAATACTTTTTCACCTGGCCATGGTCGCGCAACATCCTGACGGCGCCGGCCAGCGCGGCATCGTTGGTGGTTACTGCTCCGCCTTCGCCACATGCTCCGAGGTTTTTCCCGGGATAGAAGCTGAAGGCAGCCGCCCGGCCCATGGACCCGGCTTTCATCCAGCGGTTGAGCTCCCTGGAGAAGTATTCAGCGCCGTGCGCCTGGCATGCATCCTCAACAACGATGAGCCCATACCGGCTGGCCAGCCTCAGGATAGAGTCCATATCGGCCATTTGACCGTAGAGGTGCACCGGCACCACCGCGGTGACCTTCCGCCCGCTGCGCAGGCTGACCAGCGTTCCCGAAGTGTCTGGCGCGCACTGCCTTTCCAGGAACTGTTGCAACATCTCAACCGACATGTTCGAGGTGCGCTCGTCGATGTCGACGAATTCCGGCATGGCGCCGGCCTGGGAGATGGCCTCAGTGGTGGCGATAAACGTATTGGGCACGGTTACCACAACGTCCCCGGGCTCTACTCCGGAAGCCATCAAGGCGAAGCGCAAGGCATCCGTACCGCTGCTGACGGCCACGCAATGGCCGGCATCACAGAAGGTTGCGAAGGCCCTCTCAAATTCCTCGACCATGGACCCGCCAACGAAGCCGGCGGTGTGCAGGCCGCGGCGAAACACAGCGACGAGTTCGCGCTCCAGCTCCAGGTGGGGAGTTACGAGGTCGAGGAAAGGAACGGCGTCAGGTTCTGCTGTCTTCCCGGCCGGTTCGATGAAGCGCAGAACCCGGGCCGGATTTCCGGCCACAATTGCGTTGCGGGGAACATCCCTGGTGACGACGCTGCCGGCGCCCACGATGGCGTTCTCGCCGATGCTGGTATTGGGAAGAATGGTGGCGCCGGAGCCGATCGACGCACCATTCTTTACGACCGTTCGTTCGACCTTCCAGTCGGCTTCGGTTTGCAGGCTGCCTTGCGCAGTCGTGGCCCGGGGGTAGCTGTCGTTGATGAACATTACTCCGTGCCCGATAAACACGTTGTCCTCGATGAGGACGCCTTCACAAATGAAGCTGTGACTGGATATCTTGCAGTGTTTTCCGACACTGGAGTTTTTCTGGATCTCGACGAATGCGCCGATCTTTGTTTCGCTCCCAATCTCGCATCCGTACAGATTGATGAACTTCGAGAGCTGTACGTTTTCCCCCAGTTTGACGTCGCTCGATATGCAATTGAAGGAGTTCATAGATAGACCAGGGATCCTCTCTTCTGCAACGATTCACTGGCTGCCTCCAGCATCTTGACCACCCGCAGCCCCGAGCATCCGTCGTTGAACGGGTCCTGGCCGCTGGAAATGCAATCCACGAAATAGGACAATTCCCTGCGCAGGGCCTCGCCCTGCTCCACTTGCGGGGCCCACATATCGCCGGAGCGATAGTGAACCAGCAGATCGTACACGCCTTCCTGGCTGGTGATATTGACTCCCCGGTCGTATATCCTCAGCTTTTCGTCGGCTGCGAGATCGTTCCAGACCAGCATCTTCTTCTCACCGCCAATGAGCGTCATCCTGATCTTCACCGGAGAAAGCCAGTTGACATTGATGTGGGCTATGGTCTTCCCGGGAAAATAGACGGTCATGAAGGCCACATCTTCGTGGCCGTTCAAATGCTTCTGTCCGGTGGCGACGACCGCCTCGGGAGTTACCTTGATAAGGTAATCCATAATGGCGAGGTCATGCGGCGCGAGGTCCCAAAGAACGTTGACATCGTGCTGGAAAAGGCCCAGGTTGACGCGCGTGGAATCGTAGTAATAGAGCTTGCCCAGAGCTTGTTCGTCGAGCAGTTGGCTGATCTTTTTTACCGCGCCGGTAAACAGGAAGGTGTGGTCAACCATGATTCTGAGATTCTTTTTCAGAGCCAGGTCGATCAGTTCCTGTGCCTGCGCGGCAGTGCTGGTGAACGGCTTCTCAACGAATACATGCTTGCCGTTTTGGAGCGCGGATTTTGCCAGCTCGAAGTGCGTCCAGACCGGAGAAACTACAGCAACGGCGTCGATGTCGACCGACAGGATCACGTCCATCGGGTCCGCAGTCACAACGATCCCCGGATGGGCTTTCTGGGCGCGTTCCCGGGCAGCTGAGCTGAGATCGGCGATTGCCAGCACCGTGGAACCCTCTAACGTGGTGAGGTTCCTGACGATGTTTGGTCCCCAGTACCCGTAGCCGATTACACCGAAATTCATGATCTTACCGCCGTTCTGACTGACTGCCGACAATGCCGAGGATGAATGGCGGCAAGGCCGATTCCCGCAGCGCACGCAGCAGGTGCAGGGCCGATGGAAGCCGAATGCCGGACAGAAACGCAGCTCTCAATACGCACCTGAGCCTCTGATCACCGCGAGCGGCGTGCGCAAAAGGATCTTCAAGTCCAGCCAGGGAGACCAGGACATGGCATAGCGCAGATCCATGCGGACCATATCGTCGAACCTGACGCGGCTTCGGCCTGTAACTTGCCACACCCCGGTAATTCCAGGTTTGGTTTCCAATACGCGGCGCCGGTGCCAGGTTTGATACGCCGCCAGCTCGTATGGAATTGCAGGGCGAGGCCCGACCAGCGACATCTCTCCTTTGAAAACGTTAAGTAACTGCGGCAGTTCATCCAGACTGGTTCTGCGCAAAAACTTTCCAACTCGAGTAATTCTCTTGTCGTTCTTGATCTTGAATACGTCCCCGCCATTATTGCTTGACGGCTCGCGTTTCGCGTCGCTGGAGATCAATTCCGTTACAAACTTCTGGTGCACGAGATGATCGTTGTTGACGTACATGGAGCGGAATTTCAGAAATGTGAAGCACTGGCCGTACTGTCCAACCCGTTGCTGCCGGAAAAGCACGGGGCCTTTGGATGACATCTTGATGGCCAGGGCGATGGCCAGAAACAAGGGCGAGCAAAGGACCAGCGCCAGCGCGCCCACGGTAATATCGATTGCCCGCTTGACGATCAGCAGGGACTTTTTGCGATTTCCAGGAGAGATCAGGTCGGGATAGAGAGCCGGATTGCTTGGAGACCCTGAGCTGGCATGATCCCAGTCGTCGGGGAAGAAGTGAAATGAGATGCCGATCTGATTGAACTGGTTGAAAATCAACTCGTCCCGGAGCATGGATTTCACCCTGCCCAGGATGGTGCTCAGGGTTGAGTTCTTGTCATTGACCACGAGCCCGGTAAACATCACGCCGACCGTGGTCCGGTCTTTGTACCAGCCGACGATATCGGTTTCCCTGCTGGATGCCAGCAGGGCAGAAGCCATATTGTCGAGAGGAGATCCGCTGTTATCGGAGGCTTGCTGATTCCCCGCCTCCAACAGCATCAGCAGGAAGGGTTCCTTGGAGCGCTCCGTCCTCTTGCGCTCGATGGTGATCATTCGCCTGAAGGTCGCCTGGTCGAGGACCTCGCGGTCTGCCGCCGATAACGCCTCGAACGGCGAGCCGCTCGTGTCTGAAGCACTGTTCACGCGCAGGGGCGTCACAATTTATTCCTCTCTCGACAGGCAATCCGCGCCCACGTAAGGCGAGTGGACCGGTGGGCCAGTTCTATCGTCGTCAGGCGAGCAAAGTGTTTCAATCCAACGTTCGGGCCAGTTCCATGGCGCGTAGGTAACTAACCCGGCATTACTGAACGCCGGCCGCATCCTCTGGGTAGAAGCTGGAATGAGAATGCCTGAGCGAATTCGCACCTAACCGTCCGCAAGTCGTGCGTTGAGTGCAGTTTGCAGTTCGGCTTGTCGGCTTGGCTGCACAAACGGTCAACAGACTGTTAGCGTGCGATGAAGAATCAATCGACGGGAAGCCCGTTGATTTACACACGAAAGAATTTTGGCCAAGGCCTACAGGATAGCCGGAACCCCAAGTTGTGTCTGCCATTGGCGCACAAATCACCCGTTGAGGTCCCGGGATGGGAACAGGAAAGATGAGTTCATACCATAAAGCGCGGCCGGACTTCCGCCTGGCCCGCGCGATCTCGTTGAAGGCCGATCGAGCTTATGCCTGATGCACTGGCGCCGGTCACGGAATCGAGACCGATTCCTTGCTCATGGTGGAGCAACCCAACACCCAGGCAGTGTGACCGCAACCACATTCCTGTTCTCTCTCCCGGGCATATTCTTGCTGGGAAGCGGAAACTCGCACGCGAGCGCCGGTGCGAGGAGGTGTAGATTGACCATTGCCGTATACCTGGCGATCTATGCCGGCGCAGCGATGTTTCTGGCAGGCTGTCTTCGCCGCATCCTTATCTATGCCCGCGCCCCGCTGCACCTGCGCTGGGAACTTTACCCCGTTCCACATGAAGACCCCGCTCGCGCGGAACACGGTGGTTCCTACTTTGAATCGGCAGGATGGTGGCACAAGCCACAGGTATTTCATCGCTGCCGGGAATGGATGGCGATGTTTCAGGAGATTGCGTTCCTGAAGAGCCTTCGAGAATTCAACCCCCGGCTTTGGATTCCATCATTCCTGTTTCACGGCGGCCTGTACCTCTGGATCGCATCACTCATCCTGATGATGGCGGCAACCCTGCCCGGCGCGCTGACGCCTGAACTACAGATTGCCCGGCTCTCAGTTGCGCTGCTGCCGGCCGCCGCGTGGGCCGGCTTTGCCGGAGAGATTCTGGTAATTGCCGGCGCGCTTCTGCTCCTGCTTCGGCGCATGACAGATGTGTCGCTGAAGAATTACACCAAGGCAGGAGACATCTTCAATCTTCTATTCTTTATCGTCGCGTTCGCTTTTCTGGCCGCGGGCTTTGTCATTCATGGCTCGAATGCGGCTTCGATGGGAGAGATCGCGCGCGGCATCCTTCGCTTCGATCGCGGCACCGATATCGGCGTAGTGCTGGGGACGGGACTGATGCTGACATCGGCACTGGCTGCCTGGATCCCCTTCACTCACATGTCGCACTTCATCGCCAAGTACTTCACCTGGCACTCCGTGCGCTGGGACGACCGGCGCATGGAGCGCGGCAGCGCCATGGAGAGCAAAGTCGCGGGATATATGAACTACCATCCCACCTGGGCCGCACTTCACTTAGCCGCCAATGGAGAGAAGAGCTGGGCAGAGATCGCAGCCTCCGCTCCCGCACAGGAGGCGAAGAAATGAATCGTCCCACGACCCCACAGGACGCCTCTCGCCGCGGCCGCGAAGCGCTGATCCATCTTGAGAACGAAGACCTGATGCCGCTTCCTGAGCCGCTGGCCAGCCCGGCATTGGATCATTCATGGCCATTGCTTTCCGACTCGTGCAAGGCCGCGTACGAATGCGGACTGGACAATACCTGCGCGGTCAATATCCCCCAGCCGAAGAGCAGAGAAGAGGAAGAGAAGCTGGTTGCACAGTTTCTGTCGGGCCTGCAGAAGCTCTTCAGCCGGGAAAACAACTGGACCTTTCTGCAGCCGCTGCTGCTGACCATGGAGCACTGCACCGGATGCCAGACTTGCGCCGAGGCTTGCCACATTTTTGAAGCCGGCGGGCGCAAAGAGCTCTACCGGCCGACATTCCGGACTGAGATTCTGCGCCGGCTCTACTTCAAGCACGTAAAGCACGGCGGATTGCTGTCCGCCTGGCAGCACGGAGACCTCACTCTCAACTGGCCGCTGGTGGCCCGGCTCATCGAGCTCGCGTACCGTTGCAATCTCTGCCGGCGTTGTGCCCAGGCCTGTCCGATCGGCTGCGACAACGGCCTGGTTGCACGCGAGCTGCGCAAGCTGTTCAGCCAGGAAATGGGGATCGCGCCGCGTGAGATTCACGAAAACGGGTCGATGCTGCAGCTCAAAACCGGGTCGTCGACGGGCATGAACGCAGAAGTCGTGAAGGACAACATCGCCTTCATCGACGAGGACATCAGCGAAAGAACCGGCATCGAGTTTCATACGCCGTGGGACGTGGAAGGAGCAGACGTACTGCTCATCCATAACGCCGGAGAGATCATGGCCTGGCCGGAGAACCCGGGCGCCTTCGGGCTGATTCTCACGCTGGCCGGCGTGAACTGGACCATGTCCTCAGAGTTGGCCGCGTACGATTCGATCAACTACGGGCTCTGGTACGACGATGCACAATTCGCGCGCGTGGCGCTGAAGCATGTTGAAGCCGCGCGAAATCTCGGCGTGAAACGAATCGTTCTGGGCGAGTGCGGTCATGCTCACAAGGCGCTATGCGTGGTTGCCGACCGCATGCTGACCGGCGAGATGAATATTCCCCGGGAGAGTTCGCTGCCGCTGCTGCGGGATATTGTTCTCAGCGGCAAAATCAAATTCGATCCCTCGCGCAACGAATTTCCCGTGACCTTGCACGATCCCTGCAATATGGTGCGGCTGATGGGCGTGGTGGAGCCGCAGCGTGAGATTCTGCGCGAGCTTTGCCCGCAGTTCCGCGAGATGGAACCTCACGGCGTGAACAACTACTGCTGCGGCGGCGGAAGCGGCTTCGCCATCATGGGCGGCAACAACTTTCCGGACTGGCGCTTTCATGTTTCCGGACGCAAGAAGCTGGAGCAGATTCTGAACGCATTCTCGGATTGTCTGGATGCCGCAATTCCGAAGTATGTGTGCGCGCCCTGCAGCAACTGCAAGGGACAGTTCCGCGATATGTTTGCGTATTACAACCTATGGAAAGAGAACCGGCTCATGTACGGAGGACTTGCGGAGTTGATCGTGAATGCAATGGCGGACGTGAAGCCCGGCTTCATCGAATGGGAGTGGCATTAAACCAAACTGACGGCAATGTACTTCTTTGGCGGGCGCCTGGCCTGTGCCTATCTTGGAACTGAACGTTCCAGTTTGCCCGGAAACGCGCCGGCAGGGCCATATTCCCGGCAGGCAATGAATTCCGAGCCCGGATGACGAAGTTTGGGCGGTGAAGGCTGCGGCTATGATGGCCGTCACAGCGCAACTCAAGGCTGCCCGTCCAGAATCTTTTGTAATCGATTGATGGCATCGAAAGCATCTCCCTGGGACTCCGGGGGGAATGGAGAGAGGTTATGGCTGAAGCGATCAACGGCAAGCCGGGCACCGAGGGCAAGCCGGCAACCAGGCTGCTGGACGAGCTGGAGAAGGGTCCCTGGCCGAGTTTCGTAACCGAAATCAAGTCGGCATCCAGGACCAGCGACAGCGCCAAGGACTTGCTTGGACAACTGGAGCTTTCATACGAAGACCGGCTGAGCCACTGGAAGCATGGCGGGCTGGTGGGGGTGCTTGGCTACGGTTCAGGCGTGATTGGGCGCTACAGCGATGTGGGCGAGCAGTTCCCCAACGTAGCCAGCTTTCATACCCTGCGCGTGAATCAGCCTGCCGCCTGGTTCTATTCGAGCGAAGCGCTGCGCACCATCTGCGATATCTGGGAGGAGCACGGCTCCGGGTTGACCAATATGCACGGCTCGACCGGCGACATGATTCTATTGGGCACGACCACCGATCAGCTGGAGCCGGCATTTCAGAAGTTGACCCACGCCGGGTTCGACCTGGGCGGGTCGGGATCGGCGGTGCGCACGCCCTCCTGCTGCGTAGGCATGGCGCGCTGCGAATGGGCCTGCTTCGACGCCATGAAACTGTGTTACGACCTGACCATGGCGTACCAGGATGAGATGCACCGTCCCGCGCTTCCGTACAAGTTCAAGATCAAGTGCGCCGCTTGCCCCAACGACTGCGTCGCCGCCATCGCGCGCGCCGATCTGTCGGTGATCGGAACCTGGAAGGACGATCTGCAGGTGGATCACGAGGAAGTGGCGAAATACGCCGCCGCGGGGATGGATATCCGCAAGGACGTTTGCGATCACTGCCCCACGAAGTGCATGGAGTGGGACGGCCAGAAGCTCAGCATCCAGGCCCGCGACTGCGTGCGCTGCATGCACTGCATCAACGTGATGCCGAAGGCGCTGGGTCCCGGCAAAGAGAAAGGCGCAGTGATCCTGATCGGCGCCAAGGCGCCCATCCTTCAGGGCGCGCTGCTGTCTTCGGTGCTGATTCCATTTGTTCCCGCCGACGAAATTTTCGACACGCTGAAAGAACTGATTCAGCGCATCTGGGACTTCTGGGATGAGTACGGCACCAACCGCGAACGGATCGGGGAGATGATCCAACGGGTGGGGATGGCCGCATTCCTCGACGGCATCGGTCTGGACCCGGCGCCGGAGATGGTCTCGGCTCCCAGGGACAATCCATACATCTACTACCAGGCCGAAAAGGAGGACGAGTCATGACGACATCCGCGACCCAGCCCCGCATTACCGACGTTGGTCCGCCCAGTTATGACAAGTACCTTCCGCCAATGGTCCGCAAGAACTACGGCGCGTGGAAGTACCACGAAACACTGGCGCCGGGAGTGCTGTGCCACGTTGCGGAATCGGGCGACCGCCTTTACACCGTGCGCGCGGCCACGCCGCGGCTGCTGAGCATTCAGACGCTGCGCGTGTATGCCGACCTGGCAGACAAGTATTGCGGAGGGTATCTGCGCTTTACCAGCCGGAACAATATCGAATTCATGCTGGAAGATGCCGACAAGATCGAGCCGCTGAAGCAGGAACTGGCGGGGTTGGGAATTCCGGTGGGGGGCACCAACAACTCGATCAGCAATATTGTGCACACGCAGGGCTGGGTGCACTGTCACTCCGCGGCCACGGATGCCTCGGGGCTGGTGAAAGCCATCATGGACGCGGTGTGCACGCATTTTACGCATGAAGACCTGCCCGCCAAGCTGCGCATTGCGGTGGCCTGCTGCCTGAACATGTGCGGAGCGGTGCACTGCTCCGACATTGCCATTCTGGGCGTTCATCGCCGACCGCCAAAGATCAAGCACGACGTGCTGGCCAGGGTTTGCGAGCTGCCGACGCTGATTGCGTCCTGCCCGACGGGCGCCATTCGGCCGGCCACGGTGGACGGCAAGCAGTCTGTGCAGGTGGTCGAGGAGCAATGCATGTACTGCGGCAACTGCTTCAGCGTGTGCCCGGCGATGCCGATGAGCGATGCGGAGAACGACGGATTATCGATCTGGGTGGGCGGCAAGGTAAGCAATGCGCGCAGCGCTCCACGGTTCTCAAGGCTGGTGATTCCGTTCCTGCCCAACCATACGCCGCGTTGGCCCGAGGTAGTAGAAGCGGTGCTGAAAATCGTGAACGTGTACAAGGACGATGCGCGCAAATACGAACGCGTCGGCGAGTGGATCGACCGAATCGGCTGGCCGAGGTTCTTCGAGCTGACCGGGTTTGAGTTCACGCGTTATCACATCGACGACTTCAAGCACGCCGGTCTTTCGTTTGCGCGCTCGGCCCATGTAAGGTACTGAGGCGAGCCAGGCAACGGCTCACAAGGGGCGGCCGAGTATGGGATCGTTCAAAAAAGTGACTGCGAGGTGAATGTGCCGGTTTTTGAAGTAAGTGGAAGAAAGTACGAAGTGGATGAAGACGGATTTCTCCAGGAGCCCGAATGCTGGAGTGAAGATGTGGCCAGGGATTTCGCCGGCAGCGAGGCCGTGAATGAACTGACCGA
>Ga0326727_10008346_pt1 | contig 26394 bp, 22 predicted proteins | sample MB2enrmetagenome_FD_207643 | JGI IMG/M metagenome (GOLD analysis project Ga0326727, IMG submission 207643) | Lab enriched peat soil microbial communities from McLean, Ithaca, NY, United States - MB29MY | ecosystem: Environmental > Terrestrial > Soil > Wetlands > Peat | place: USA: New York...
CCAGGGCCGGGGGGAAGAGGAATTGTTGTCCGTAATCAGGAGCGATGGGTTGAGCCATACGCAGTTAGACGCTCAGTCAAATAAATTGTTCAAAAAAAAATGGTCTGAGTTTTGAGACAGTCTCCGCGAGCCGTCCCTACCATCCGTGACTGACGCGTTAGGTTCCGCCAAGGCTGTGATTTTGCGCTCATTGCTGCGTCAAGCGCGTCACGCGCAGCAGTTCCTCAATCGTCGTGATCCCCTGTGAGGCCTTGAGCAGGCCGTCCTCAAACATGGTGCGCATCCCCTGTTCCTGCCCCAGGCGCAGATAGGCCGGCGCTCCGGCGCGCGCCACGATCGGATCGTGAAATCGCTGGCCGACGACCATCAACTCGTAAATGCCCTTGCGCCCGCGGTAACCGGAACCCTTGCAGTGCAGACAACCCGCGCCCCGCCACAAGTGCCCCGGCCCTCCCGCCTGGGGCGTGATCTTCAACTTGGCCAGCACCTCTTCGGCGTCGGGGACTTCCTCCTTGCAATGCCGGCAAATGGTGCGCACCAGCCGTTGGGCCAGCACCGCGTTCAGGCAGGCCGGCAGCAGGTACGGTTCCACCCCCATATCTACCAGGCGCGGTATCGCCCCCGCCGCGTCGTTGGTGTGCAAGGTTGAGAGCACCAAATGGCCCGTCAACGCCGCCCGCACCATCAGTTGCGCCGTTTCCGTGTCCCGCGTCTCGCCCACCAGGATGATGTCCGGGTCCTGGCGCAGCAGCGCCCGCAACCCGTTGCTGAAGGTCAGGCCGATCTCCTCCTTGATCTGCGTCTGGCGCACCAGCGGCATGCGATATTCGATCGGGTCTTCCAGCGTGAAGGTCGTCACGTCCATCGTGCTTAACTCGTGCAGCGCCGCGTAGAGCGTCGTCGTCTTCCCGCTCCCCGTCGGCCCGGTGACCAGCACCACGCCGTAGGGCCGGTTGACCGCTTCCCGAAATTGCTCCTCCACGTCCGGCGCAAAGCCCAGCGCCGGCAGGTTCAGCACCTGGTTCTTTGGGTCCAGTATGCGCGCCACGATGTTCTCCCCAAAACTCGTCGGCAGGCTCGACACCCGCAGGTTCACCTCGCGCCCCCCCGCCAGGATCGTCGCCCGGCCGTCCTGCGGCACCCGCGTCTCCGCCACGTCCAGGTCCGCCAGGATTTTCATGCGCGTCGAAACCGCCGATTGCATGGACTTGGGAATCAACACTTCCTGGAACATGATCCCGTCCACCCGCGTGCGAATCCGCATCATCCGCTCCTCCGGCTCGAAATGGATGTCGCTGGCGCCCCCGTTGATGGCGCGGTGGATGATGCGGCTGACCAGCCGGATGACCGGCGCGTCTTCCGGCTTGCCCCCCATCTGCGTGAGCACCTCCTCCAACGGCGGCGCCGCTTCCTGCGCGTTGTCGTCCAGGATCTTTTCGATGGACTGCTCGATCGTGTCACCGACCGAGTAATAGAGGTCCTGGCAATCCAGGATGTCCGCTTCCGGCGCCGCGATCACGTCAATGCTCAGGCCCGAGCATTGGTGCAGCGTGTCTATGGCCACAACGTCGAACGGGTCGGACAGCGCCACCGTCAGCGTGTGGTCGGCAACCGAAATCGGCATCGCCCGGCATCGCCGGGCCATCTCCAGGGGCACCAGCCGCACCGCCGCCGGGTCAATCAGCGCCCCGTTGAGGTTGACCGCCTTGGTCTCCGCCGCCTCCGCCAAATACTCCGCCAGCACGCGCGCCTCGACAAACCCAAGCTGCACCAGCACCTGGCCCAGCGCATGGCCGTTGCGCTTCTGCTCGTGCAGCGCCAGTTCCAGTTGCGGCTCCGTCAAGACCCCGGCCGCGATCAATTGCTCGGCCAGCCGCGCTTTTTGTTTCGGCATCATGTTCATCGCGTGTCAGGTGCGTTGCAAAACAGCGGGCGGCCTTCTGAGCCGCCCGCCGTCTCAAGTCATTAACTATCTCGCCCGTCCTCTGTCCGCGCGCGGGCAGCCCTCTAACGGTGCGTCACGTAAATCGTCACGTCCACCAAACCGCCGACTGCCTGGGTGTACTTCACCCGTCCAAGGTAATCGGGCGAATTACCCAAGGCGACGCCCAACGTCGGGCCGTCAATAATGTCGTTCAGCGCCTTGGCATCCGTTTCCAGAATGCCTTGCAAACAGACCACCACCCCCACGGAGCCGGCTACGGTGTTTACCGCCGGATTGTTGCTGGCCGCCAGGTCGAAAGACCAGTCGCTTGCGGTCGTGCTGGTGGCAAAGGTGCTGGCGGCGGGGGCCGTCACAGCGCCGCCGTTTGTTGCAGGGACCGGAACCAGCGACACGAAGATGTTGCTCGGGGCGATTTTGAGGGCGAGCGGTTTGTCGAGCACCTGTTCGGCGACGAGGATTCCGTCGAAATTCGTAATCGGCGCGGTCACGGCGAGGGTGGTCCCATTGCTTGAGTTCAAGATGCCATATTTGGCGTAGTGGTCGGCAGTGGCCGTCTTGATCGTGTTGATGGACACGGCCGCGCCGTTGACTCGGGCGCTGTTGATCGCATCGAAGATTTTGGGAATCAGCAGGGCCGCCAGGATGCCGATGACTGCCAGCACGCCGATCATTTCGATCAGCGTAAAGGCCTTTGCATTCGATTTTATATTGTTTCGAAGAATTTTCATTTAGTTGCTTTTGTTTTTGTTATTCAGTTCCAATTGCGCCCTGTCCAAACCGCGGCTCGGTACAATCCGAACCCCGCTTGCCGGAATGGCTTGAGGCCACAGAGTCATTTCCATCAGCGTTTTCACTTGTCTATCCTGAGCACGAAAAATGCCACAAAGCGGAATTTCCCTTGCCCAACCGCATAAGCCGTTGATGGCCAACTCACTATAATCTATGACGTAACGCCTTGCCCTGCCTTAGACTATCACCAAACTGTAAAGGCCACCGACACTCCCAGCCGTTACGCCGTCATTATTTTGTACAACCCATTGAACCACAAGGCACAGCGACAACTGTAAAGAAAGCTGACGCTTTTGAGGGCTGCACTTGGTTGCATAATGCCCATTCTGTCGCTTTTTGTCCAGAACAAAATGTCGCCGGTCGTAATGCGTTCTTCGGGCTTGCATCGCGGCCGCTTTGCCGCCACACTGGCGCCCTTTGAAATGAAACGCCCGGATTTTTATCTCACACGAGGTCTCGCCCTGACGACCATCTCCCTCCTTCTCGCCTCCCTGCTGTGCGCGGGCCGCGCGAAGGCCGCTGACACCAATCAACCCGCCCCGGTCGTGCCGGCGGCTGCGGTCGCGCCGGACTTGGAGGTGGCCGAGGGCCTGCTGCTGGCCATCCCCAAATCGGGCTTGGGCAAGGACTACCAATTCACCGCTTCGATCATCCCGCAGCAACTGGCCCCCACCAGCACGGGCCTGGCGGGCAAGATCGTCCGCTTCGAGTTGTTTTCCGACGGGGTGGACATGTACGAATCCACCCAAGGGCTGGTGGTGACGACGGACTTGCCGGCCCGGCGTTTGCTGGCGACCTTTCCGATCGCGCGGCAGGAAGGCCAGCGGGTGGTGGTGGATTTCAACAAAGGCATGCGGCGGGTCTTCACGGAGGCCTGGATGGGATCGGGCTACCTGGATTTGGGCGAACGGGACCAGGTGCTGGAAGTGCCCGACAGCCGCGTCTTTGAAATGCGCCAAAGCGGGGACCGGACGATCATCCGCCAAAGCGTGCAGGCGCGCAGCCGCGAGTATAACGCAGACTTGGAAGCCCGCTACGAGGTGCGCTACTTCCTCTCGCCTTACAAACCGGCCGCCTTTGCGGGCAAGGAGCCGACCATTCCCGACTCCCGCTATGTCCGTTTCTTTGAAACCGAAGGGCACGTCGAACCGGTCACCGGGCGCGTCTCGGCCCGCATCGCCCGTTTCGATGTCCGACAACCGGTGGTTTTCTATTATTCGGCCAATACCCCCAGCAATTATGTCCAGGCGGTCAAGGAGGCGGTTCTTTATTGGAACCTCGCCTTCGGCAAGCAGATCGTCGAGGCCAAGCCGGCTCCGGCGGGAGTCAGCGCGCCGGATGCGGAGTATAACGTCATTCAATGGGTGCCGTGGGACAACGCGGGCTTCGCCTACGCCGACGACCTGATGGACCCCATCACCGGCCAGTCCGAACACGGCCAGGCCTACATCACCAGCGCCTTTGCCTTTGTCGGCAAGGCCCAAGCCCGCGTCCTGCTCCGCAGCATGGAGGAAATGGCCGAGGCGAAAAAGGACGGGAAAAAGAACGCGGCGGTCCTGAACCGTGCTCTGCCCTTTTTGGGTCACGGCCCGGCGTGCGACCTTGACCCGGTTCTTTTTGCGGAGCAGATGGCCACCGGCCTGAAGGAAGTGCTGGCCAGCGACGCCCTGACCGATGCCGCCGTCTTGCGGATTTCCCAGGATTACCTTCGCGAAACGGTGGCGCACGAAGTGGGCCATGTCCTGGGCCTGCGCCACAATTTCGCCGGCAGCCTGGCCACCACGGTGAACGAAAAGGATTTGGACGACTGGTTCAGGGACTACGTTGCGGGCAAGCCGCTGGAATCTTATACGAACAAGATCACCTCCGCCTCGGTCATGGATTACAACGTGTTTAAGGCCGCCCTCTTCATCGGCTGGCGCATGCGGACGGTCAAGGAGGCGCTGCCCTACGATCGGGCCGCCATTGGTTGGGGTTATTTTGACAGCCCGGAGGCGCGCGAGAAAAAAGTTCTCTTCGGCACGGACGAAGACACCGGCCGCTACGGGGACGTGCGCCGCTTCGATTACGGCGCCGATCCGGTGGTCGGGGCCTACGCCAAAACGGCCGAGATCATTGACCTGCTGCCCAACAACGTGATTGAAACTTTCATCCGCGCCCGCGCCCCGCGCGATCCACACGACCGCATCCCCTTGGAGCAGGTCAACCTGAGCTGTGCGCTTTACGCCATGCAACTGGCCCAGCAGTTCGGCGACATTCTCTCCTGGTTCCGCGCCGAGACCCGCTCGTTAAGAGTGGAGAACAAGTTCGAGTACATCGGCGACCTCAACCACAAGGAGCGGATGCAGGCCCATTGGCAGTATCTGACCAACCAGATCGAACAACTGGGCGGGGTGGACCGCGCCGTTTTCTCCTTCATGCCCCTTGACCTGAAGCTGGAGCTCAAGGACAAACCGACCAACGCGCCCGTCGTCGAGCGTCTCATCGCCACCAATCTGACCGCCAAGCTGGAACGTCTCCTGACCAACGCCAACTACTCCACCTTCGTCGGACTGGACGACAAGAAATACAGTTTTACCAAGGAGGAGCGCGACCTGATCGCCAAACGCGGCCGGAAGTTTTTCGAGGAACTGGAGAAGGAGGTCGTCCATCAGGTCTGCCAGCGCCTGGCCAACGCCTCGCGCAACCTGGACCTCGAAGCCAACGGCGCGGTCAGCGACGACGACGCGCTGGCCAAACTGGATCAGCGCATCATTGATCTGGCCAAAATCGTCATCACGGCCCAGGACGAGACCAATTTGATTCAGGGCAAGGTGGACAAGGAAATTGTTTCCGTGCCGCACTTCAAATACGACCAGGCCACGCGCCTGGAGGCCGCCCGCATGCTGGGGCCGGCGACCGGTTCTTACAAAGGCTGGGCCGACGCGGCCAAGTCCGATCTCAACGAGGCCTTGAAGAAGCAGGTGGACGCGGCGCTGGGGCTGGACCACTCCAAGGATTTCAAGCCCTCGCAACTCTCCCGGCCGTTGCAGGAGTGGTACCAGCAGCAGCAGGAGATCCTGGCCCTGCTCCCCGCCGCGCCGCATCCAGGGTGATCAACACCCTTAATCAAAGGGCAGCCAGCGGCCGCCGAAGATTCTCTGCAAATTGGCCTGGCCCAGCAGCACTCCCGCGCCGATCAACAACATGGAAATCCAGAATCGGGCCGTGATCGGCTCCCCCAGGCAGACGTTGGCCCAGGCCATGTTGCTCAGCGGGATCAAGTTGTTGAAAAGATAGACTTGACTGGTCTTCCAGTGCCGCAACCCGTTGTTCCACAGCGCAAAGGCGACCACGCCGCCGCCCACCACGCAAAACAGTTGCACCAGCGCCAGATTCATTTGCCACGGAATGCTATGGGTCGCTATCTCCACCGCCGCCAGCGGCAGCAACATCAGCCCCGCCCGCCAGAAGGTGTGCGCCGCGATTTCCACCCCGGACAATTCCTGGCCCAGGGAACGGCATTGGCGCCCGAAATGGGTCCAGAGCACGCTGCAAGCCAGGCCCAGAATTTCCCCCAGCAGCCGGACATTCCCGCCGTGCAGCGTGGGCAGAAAGAGCACCAGCACGCCGCCGAAGGCCAGCGCCGCCGCCCCGTAAAGCTGGAGGGATTTCCAGTTTCTCTCCGGCGGCCCTTCCCACAGCAGCGCCCAGACCGGCGCCGCGCCGAGGTACAGCGCCACGTGCGAGAGCGCGGTGAGCTTGAGCGCCCAATTGAAGGCCACGATGTACAGCGCCAGGCTCAACCCGCTGCGCGTCCAGAGCCGTTTTTTCATTTCGGCCGTCGGCGGCGTTTGTCCGCCAAACCAGCGGGTCCAGCGCAGCAGGGTCAGCAGCAGCAGGCCGGCGGCCAAAAAGCGGGTGCTGCCGATGGCAATGGGCGGCCAGGAGCGGACCAGGAACTTGACCCCGGTGTTATTGGCGCCCCACAGAAACACCGCCAGCAACAGGCCGGAAGCGATGGCGCCGTGATTGGGTTTCGCTTGCACAGACGGAGACTCAAGCATCAAACCGCCCCGGAGCGCAAACTTGTTTTGCCGCCAATCACCCGGATGATTGGGACGGCGACCGTCTCGGTCGCCGGGCGGCGCGTCTCGCGCCGCCCTTCCTCTGTTCCACAGTATTCACCGCTTGACCCGCGGCGGGGGAAAGCCGAAAGTGCCGGCGCTGCATGAGCAATCTTTCCACCGCGCCACGACGCCTGATTGTCAACGCCGATGATTTTGGCCGCTCGGAATCCATCAATCAGGCCGTCATCCGCGCGCATCGGGAGGGAATTCTCACCACCGCCAGCCTGATGGTCAACGAACCGGCGGCGGAGCAGGCGGCGCAGTTGGCGCGGGAGAACCCCAGCCTCGGCGTGGGACTGCATCTGACGCTGGCGTGCGGCGCCGCCGCCTTGCCGCCGGCGGAGATTCCCCACCTGGCCGACGGCCGGGGGCGGTTTTCCGACAGTCCGGTGGCGGCGGGCTGGCGCTATTTCTCTTGCCGCAAGTGCAAAGGCGAGCTTCGCGCCGAGATCGAGGCGCAAGTGGCCAAGTTCCGCGCCACCGGCCTGCCGCTGGACCACCTCAACGGCCATCTGCATCTGCATTTGCATCCGGTCGTTTTCGGCATTCTGATGGAGCACGCGCAACAGTGGGGGATCGGGGCCATGCGCCTGACGCGGGACCGTTTTTTCCTCAACGCGCGCCTGGCCGCCGGGCAATGGGCCTGTCGCGCCAGCCACGCTCTCATCTTCGCCTGGCTGGCGCGCCGGGCGCGGCCCGTGCTGGCGCGGAGAAACATCCGGCACACCGGGGCCGTGTTCGGGTTGTTGCAGAACGGGCGGGTGAACGCGGCCTACGTGGAAAAACTGCTGCCGCGCCTGCCGCCGGGCGATTCGGAGCTTTACTCGCATCCGTCGCTGGACCAATTTAGGAACGAATTCGATGCGCTCATCAACCCGACCATCCGGAATCTGGCTGGAGAGCTTGGTCTCCGGCTGATCCGTTACCAGGACCTTTGAATTATGACTAAACTTATTATCATCGCCATCGTCGCCACCATGATTGAAGCCGTCGGCGTTATCATTATGACGCGGGGACTCAAAGAAGTCCAAGGCTGGCGCGAGCACACCGTGAGCGAAGTCGCGCGGGTGGTCTGGAACGGCGTAACCAATGTGAAAGTCGTGGGCGGCGTGGCGCTGGAGGCGGTGTTCTTTGGCGCGCTGCTCTACATGTTGTCCGTCGGCGAGGCGAGCTTCGTCTTTCCGCTGACTTCGCTGGTGTTCATCTTCACGACGCTGGCGGCGCAATTTGTCCTGCACGAGAAGGTGACGTGGGCAAGTTGGGCGGGGGTGTTGTTCATCACCCTTGGCGCCGCGCTGGTCGGCCACGGCGAAGCCGCCAGAGAAGCGGCCGCGGCGGCGCCGCCAGCCCAACCGGGAGCCGCCTTGAGATAATTCATAATTGACAATTGTTAATTGTCAATTATCCATTATCCATTGACGATTGGTTTTGCCCTAGCGCCGCTCGGCTCCCAGTAGGTCTTCCAGGACGGCGCCCAGCCGGCGGGCCGCGTCGAGGGTTTGACGCTGGAACTCAATGAGCTTGGGGATGCGGCTGGGCCGGCTGATCACGGCCCACATCAGCTTGAGGTAACTGATGCGGTCGTCGGCCGTCATCAGGGCGTTAAAATCCACCGGCAGGTCCTGCCGCGCGTCGTCGGAGATGACCCGGACCGTCGCGCTGGGAATTTTGAACTCGCGGCAGATCGTGCGGATGACCGACGACTCCATCTCGACGGCGTCCGCGCCGGTTTGACGCCACAACTCGCTCTTTTCCGCCGCGGTGATGGCGACGCGGCGATGGCAGTAAAACCGGACGGCAACGGCTCCCAATTCCTCCAACTCCCGCCCAAAGCCGGCGTCGAAATCCTGCTCGTAAACGACGGCGCCGAAGGGCAGGCGGGGATTAAGGCCCCCGGCGAATCCGGCGGTGATGACCCGTTCGGGTTGGACCCGCCCGATGGCGTCGCGGATGTTTTGGGCGGCGTTGTGGCGGCCGATGCCCGTGATCCAGACTTGCACGCCGCCCGCCTTCCAGGATTCGCAGGAGAAGAATTTCATCTCCTCCTTGACGGCGAAGCAGATGAGCAAATCCACCGGCGGCCTGGCAAGCCGGCCGGCCGGTCCGTATCCGTTGTTGTGCAGGCCCATGGTCGGGGGTTATTTTACAGCCGCCAGCCGCTCTTTCCAAATCCGATATAGCTCGACGGTCGCATGGACGTCGCCCAGGCAGTATTCGGCAATCTCCCGTCCGCGGCCCTCGGCCACCAGGCGCGAGATGTCCATGCCCGTGATGCCGTGGCTTTTGGGGGAAGCCAGGCCGAAGGCCTTGCAATAAAAGTCCAGGTTGAACCGCCGCGCCGCGCCGTCCCGTCCGCTGACGTTGTAGAAGGTCAACTGCTCCAGCAAATCGCAATGCGGCTCGATCTGGTAACGGTAGCCGAGCCAATCCTTGCGCGAGATGGGAACATTCAGCAGAGCCGAGCGCAAATAGAGGAAGGGCACGTCGAAGGCGCGCCCGTTGAAGGTGACGATGGAATCGTAGCGCACGGCCACTTCCCAAAACTCGGTCAGCAACTCCGATTCATCCGCGCAGGGGACGAAATCGGCCGCCGTGGGCCAATCGCGCGCCGCCTCCGCGTCCTCCGCCAGGAAGAGGACCTTGCCGCGGCCGCTTTCCGCGTTGACCATGGCGATGCAGACCACCTGGCCCGTCAGGGGCCAAAGGCTGAACTGGCGCAGGATTTCCTGGCGTCGAACCTCCCGCTGGGCGGGGTCCGGCAGGTTCTCCGCCTCGCGGAACAGATACTCCTGTTGCGCCGCGTCGAACGTCTCCAGCGGCAGGGCCGTGGTTTCAATGTCGAAGACAAGCTTGGCCATCCGGTGCCCAGACTAGCCGTGGCCGCCTCCAATGGCCAGCCCCAATCCTCCATCGCCTCCTGATCCTAATCTTAATCCTAATCTTCTTCGTCCAACTCTTCACTCGGATTAAGATTAAGATTAAGATTAGGATTAGGATTAAGAATAGGACTAAAAAACCGAAATTTTCCATTGACGGGTCCAAAGAAGTGTATTAGTGTATGAGTACAGAATGCAATTGCATGTCTCCACGGGCGACGGCCTGCCGATCTATTTGCAGATCGCCAACCAGGTCAAATACCTGGTCGCCTCGGGTCGCCTGGCGCCGGGGGACGAAATCCCTCCCATCCGCGTGCTGGCCCATCAGCTTTTGGTCAACCCCAACACCGTCGCGCGCGCCTACTTGGAACTGGAGCGCGAGGGGGTCGTGCAAAAGCGCCACGGTTCGGGCACCTACATCTCCGACGCCGGCTCGCCGCTGGCCCGCAAGGAACGGCTCAAGATTCTCTCGGAACGAATAGACGCCCTTCTGGCCGAGGCCCGGCACCTGCAAGTGGAACCGCTGGAATTGCTCCGAGTGATCAAGGAGCGCAGCCAGACGATTCAACCCAAGGAAAACAAATGAACCCATCCGACACCCTCAAGGCCGTGGAAATCGCCGGTTTGAGCCGGAGATTCGGCGCAAAACTCGCGCTCAACCAGGTTTCGCTGCAAGCCGCGCGCGGACGGGTCTTCGGCCTGGTCGGCGCGAACGGCGCGGGCAAAACCACCCTGATCAAACATCTCATCGGCCGGTTGAAGGCCCAGAGCGGTTCGGTCCGCGTCTTCGGTTTCGATCCGGTGGCCGACCCCGTCGCCGTGTTGAGCCGGATTGGATATTTGTCAGAGAATCGGGACCTGCCGGCGTGGATGCGGGTGGACGAATTGCTCCGCTACACGGAGGCCTTTTATCCGGGGTGGGACCGGGCGTATGCCGGGCAGTTGCGCGAACAATTCGGCCTGGACCCCCGCGCCAAAATCAAGACTCTCTCCCGCGGCGAGAACGCCAAGGCCGGGTTATTGATAGCGCTGGCCTACCGGCCCGAACTCCTTCTGCTTGACGAACCCAGCTCGGGGCTGGACCCGGTGGTGCGCCGGGACATTCTGGAGGCCATCATCCGCACGGTGGCCGACGAAGGCCGCACTGTTTTCTTCTCCTCGCACTTGCTGGAGGAGGTGGACCGGGTGGCGGACGACCTGGCCATGATTGACAACGGGCGGATCGTTCTGGCCGGCGCGTTGAATGAGGTGAAGGAGAACCATCACCGCCTGGTTCTCCGGTTTGATTCGCCCCAATCGTCCGCGCCCAAGGTCGCGGGCATCCTGAGCCTCACCGGCGGCGGGCAGGAATGGACGGCGATATGCAACGGCAAACTGGAAGAGGTCGTGGCCGCGGCCGCGCGCGCCGGCGGACGGGTGGTGGCCGAAGGCTCGCCCTCGCTGGACGAGATTTTTGTGGCCTGGGCGGGGGCAAAACCCGTGTAGGAGAACGAATATGCACACACCCGCCGCCGCATTAGCCTGGGAACTCTGGCGCAGACACCGCAAGGGTGTGATAATCGTTGTCGGCCTCGTACTGGCATTTGCCTTGGTGTATCCAATGCTGTGCATGCGGGCGGGCTTCAATCCATACAACCCGAACGCCGCGGATGAGTTCGTCGGAAACACTGCGCCAGTCAGCGGAGGCGGGATCTCGCTGTTCTGGTGTGTTCGATTGATGTACATCATGTTTCTCGCCAATGGCCCTGGATTGGCGATGGTTGCGACTCTCGGGTATGTGATATGGATATTCACATTTACCGAATTCGACCGCAGTACCAAGAATCCAATGTCATTTCCCGCGCGCCTGTTCACACTCCCTGTTTCGACTCCATTCCTGTTCTGGTGGCTCTGGCTGGCCGGAATGGTGGCCATCGTCGTGCTTTACGGGAGTTGGGTTCATTTCGTCCGGCTGCCTCGCGACGAGATGTTCGGCGCGTACCAGAACTGTTTCGCCTGGCTGACCCTACTGGCGCTGTTGCAAGCGATTGTTTGGGCGCTGGCAGTCTGGCCGGGCACCCGAACGCTGCTTTTGATCGTGGTGCTGTTTGGCTTCCTGAGCTCTCCGGTCTGGCGCAATGTTTTTGAATCACCGATTCAGTTGCCACCACTCTTTCTGGCGGGCGTAGTGCTGGCTCGCATTGGCCTGCAAAAGATGCGGCACGGCCAATGGCAAGGATGGACCTGGCGATGGCCATTCCCGGCCATCGTCGCCCGCAAAGAGTGGCGGGAGCCAAGGCGATTCGCGTCGCCGGCTCACGCCCAGTTGTGGTTTGAATGGTGCCGTTTTACGCGCATCTTGTGCATTGGCGTTGCCTTGTTGGCCCTGGTGCCTTTCGTCATTCTGCTGGTGCGCGTGGTGGCTGGCTTGGCGCCTCTGCAGTTTGAAACTTTGCTAGGCTTCGCCGGCTATCTGGTTGTCATTCCTATATTCACTCATTTTTGCGCAGGGGCGTCGCCGGGCCGCGCGGACCAGTCCTTCCTTTTGATTCGCCCCCTGACCAACGGCGAGATGCTGATGGCGATGTTGAAAGCGGCGGCGATCAGCACGGTTTTTTCATGGGTGGTGGTTTTGGCGGCGTTGGGCGCCATGCCTTTGCTGGGCGATTTTCAGCTGGCGGAGCAGAGCGTGTCTGTTTTTCCGCAATGCCGGGCGGCCATCGTACTCATATTGATCTTCCTGACATGGCGTTTGGCCGCCGGCAATCTCTGTCTCGTGTTGTCCGGCAGTTGGTGGCTTGTCGGCGAACTGGCACTGGTGCCTTTAGCGATCCCGGGTGGATTGATGCTTTTCTTGCTGGCAGAAAACAGTGGGTATTCGGATTCATTCCGGCAGCTTGTTACCGGGCTGCTGGCGGGTTTGGTTGCTTTGAAATTCCTGCTGGCTTTCCTGGCCTTCCGCGTCTCTCTCAAACGGGGCCTGCTCGCTCCCTCCAGCGTGGTTGGTTATCTGGTCGTCTGGTCCCTGCTGGTCGCCGCCGTGCTTATACCCACGCTGATTCTATTTCATGACGAGGAATGGATTCTTCCTGTATCATTGGTCATTGTTTTGTTGGTGCCGCTGGCCCGGATTGGTTTCTGCCCGATTGGGCTGGCGCGGAGCCGGCACGCTTGAGGCCTCATTCCCACCCGCCGCCCAGCGCCCGGTAAATGTTCACCAGGTCCGACGAAATGGCTTGCCGGCTCTGGGCCAGCGCCGTTTCGGAAGCCAGGAGCGAGCGTTCCGCGTCCAGCACCGTCAGAAACTCCTCGGTGCCGGCCTCGTAAAGTTGCTGCGATAATTCCAGCGCGCGGCGGTTTTTCACCACCGCCTGGCTCAAGGCCTTGCGATGGTCCCACTCCTTGGCAAAGGCGACCAGATTGCTCTCCACGTCCGCCAGGGCCGCCAGCACGGTTTTCTGATACGTCAGATAAGCCGCGTCCGTCGCCGCCTTCTGCAACCGCAGGTTGGAAATGGTGCTGCCGCCCGAAAAAATGGGCCAGGTCACCTGCGGGCCGCCGGAATAGACGCCGTTGGGACCGGCGAACAAATCGCGCGCCAGGCTGCTCTGGTAATTGAGCGACCCTGTCAACGAGAATTGAGGATAAAAGTCGGCCACCGCCACGCCGATGAGCGCCGCCGCCGCGTGCAAATTGGCCTCCGCCGCGCGGATGTCCGGCCGCCGCCGCAACAAGTCCGAGGGCAATCCCACCGGCACTTCGGGCGGGGTCAGCGGGACGGCCCCGGGTTTGGACAAATCTTCCAACAGATCGGCCGGCGGACGGGCCAGCAAAATGCTCAGCGCAAAAATGTTCTGCTGGATGGTGATTTCCAGCGGGGGAATGGTCGCGGCCGTCGTGGCCACTTGCGCGTCGGCATTGGCCTCGTCCAGCGCGCTGACAAATCCGGCCGAGCCTTTGCGGCGGGTCACTTCCGCCGTATGCACTTCGGACTCCAGATTGGTCTGCGCGATGGCGATTTGTTCCTGGGCGCTGCGCACTTGAAAGTAGTCCAGCGCCACTTCCGACACCAGCGTCACCTGCGCGCCGTAGATATTCTCGCGGGCGGCCTGGATGGCGGCGTCATCGGACTCAAGCTGCCGCCGCGTGGCGCCAAAAAAATCCAGATTCCACACCGCCCCCGCGCCGGCCTGGAGGACATTCCGCGGACCGGCGGTGTACGGGCCGTTGAGCCTGCCGGCGCCGGTGGCGCTTCCCGAAGCCGAGAGCGACGGCCAAAGTCCGCCCGCATCCTTCCCGCGAGCGGCGCGCGCCTCCCGCAGCAGCGCTTCGGCCAGTCGCACGTCCAGATTGGTGCGGAGGGCCGCGTTGACCAGCTCGGTCAGCTTGGGGTCCCGAAACCGGGTCCACCATTGCGCCAGTTCGACCGCGTTGGCCGTCAGCCGGGTGTCGGCCGCCGCCGCTGAATTGGTCACGCCGGACCAGGCTGGCGGCGCCTGGGTTTTCGGCGGCTTGTAATCCGGGCCGACCATGCAGCCGCCGGCCACGAGCGCGGCCAAAATGGTTGTGAGGAGGGGATGCCTTTTCATGCGCGGGCGTCATTCGTAGCGCAAGGCCTCGATGGGGTCCAGGCGCGAGGCCTTCCAAGCCGGGTAAAAGCCGAAGATGATCCCGACGCTGGCCGAAACGAGCACCGCCGCAACGATGGCGCCCAGGGAGGAGGCGGTGGGCCAATGTTTGAGCACCCGCACCAGCCAGGAGGTGGCGCGGCCCAAGCCGATGCCGAAGATGCCGCCCAGAAGACAGAGCACCACCGCTTCGGTCAGGAATTGCCGCAGGATGTCCGGCCCTTGCGCACCCACCGCCATGCGCAGCCCGATTTCACGCGTCCGCTCTGTGACCGAGACCAACATGATGTTCATAATGCCCACCCCGCCGACCACCAGCGAGATCAGGGCGACGATCAGGAGCAGATTGGTCATCAGTTCCGTGGTCGAGCTCATCGTCTTCATGATCTCCGTCAGGTCGCGGATGGTGAAATCGTCGGGCATATCCCCGCGCAAGTGGTGCCGCTCGCGCATGAGAGAGGTGATTTCGTCAATCGCCGTGCTCACTTGCCCGGCGCTGCGGGCGGCGGCCACGATTTGGTCAACGTTGGCGAAGCGCACCGGCGCGGGCGTGTCGGTTTGCTGAACCGTCGAGGGCACCGAGTAAAGGGTGAGCGAAGTGTTGGGATAGACCTGGCTGGGCAGAACGGTGGTGCTGGCGGCGGCGGTGGACGCACTCAGGTTGGGGGTGGAGACGGAAGTGCCGGTCACGCGGAATTTGATGGTCGTCCAGGGGGCCAGCACGATGTCGTCCTGGTCGGACCCCATCATGTTGGCGCCTTTGGGCTGCAGGACTCCGATGATTTTAACGTTGACGTTTTGCATGCGGATTTCCTTGCCGAGGGGAGATTCGCCGGCGAAGAGTTCGCGCACGATGGTCTGGCCCACCAGGCAGACCTTGCTGCAATTGCGCACGTCGCGATCGGTGAAGGCCACCCCCTCGGCCATTTCGGTCCAATCCCGCACCTCCAGGTAAGCTGGGGTGGTGCCGTACATCGTGTTGGGCACCCAATTGCGATTGCCATAGACGATCTGTGTGCGCGTGCGCACAATGGGCGCCGCCGTGATGACCGACGGACATTCCGCCACAATGGCGTCGGCGTCCGGCGGCGTGAGAGTCATGCTGCTGCCGCTGCCGTAGCTGACGCCGCCGGCGGCGATATTGCCGGGAAAGATCAACAGATTGTAGGCGCCCATGGTGGCGATGGTGCGTTGAATGGCCAGGGTGGAGCCGTTGCCGATTTCCATCATGGCGATGACCGCCGCCACGCCGATGACAATGCCCAGAGTGGTCAGCCCGGCCCGCAGCACGTTGCGCTGGAGGGCGCGCAAGGCGGTCAGGAGTGTGCGGTAGAATCTCATGGCGCGATTACGAAGTTTCCGGCCCCTTTTCGATCATCCCGTCATGAATGTGGATGACGCGCCGGGCGTGCCGGGCCACACCGGGATCGTGGGTCACCAGGATGACGGTCAAGCCCTCGGATCGGTTGAGTTCGGCGACCATTTGCAAAACCTCCTCGCTCGTGTGGGAGTCGAGGTTTCCGGTCGGCTCATCGGCCAGGAGCAGCCGCGGGTTGTTGACCAGGGAGCGGGCGATGGCGACCCGTTGCTGCTGGCCGCCGGAGAGCTGGGAGGGTTGATGATCCATGCGGTCGGAGAGGCCGACTTTGCGCAGCATCTCGGTTGCACGCTGGCGCATCTGGCGCTCGGGGAGGCTCTCGGCGCAATAGGTCAGCGGCATGACGACATTTTCCAAAGCGGAGGTGCGGGGGAGCAAATTGAAATTCTGAAAAACAAAGCCGATCATGCGGTTGCGGAGTATGGCCCGTTCATTGGTCCCCGCGCGGGACACTTCTTCTCCATCCAGCCAATACTGGCCGGCGCTGGGATGGTCGAGGCACCCCAGAATGTTCATCAGCGTGCTTTTGCCCGAGCCGCTGGCGCCCATCAGGGCGACCAATTCGCCTTTGGCAATGCAGAGCGAAACGCTCTTGAGCACGGGCAAATCAACCTCCCCGAGGTGATAGGTTTTGCAGACTTCCCGCAATTCAATCAAGTCCATAGACGGTCTTCAGGGCGAATTGGTCCGGCGCGGGGCCTGCTGCCGGCGGAAGGGATTCTGCGGGACAAAGGGATTGTTGGCCGCGTCCGAATCTCCCGCGTTGGAGGCCAACTGCAAGCCCAGGATGACATCTTGCCCTTCGGACAGGCCGCTGCCTTCGACCTCCGTTTCCGTCCCATCGCTCAGGCCGACGGTCACCTCGATGGGCTTGACGAACTGACCCTCCCCGACCCATACCGCGGCGGAATGGTGCGGCTCGGGTGAGTCGGGCGGAAGGCGGTGGCGGGCCACTTGCCGGGCCGCGGCGGATGCGCGGTATTCGGGCGCGATCAAATCGGTCTGCGGCCGCCAGCGCAAGGCGGCGTTGGGGACCAGCAGGACATGGTGGCGCTCGCCGCTCAGGAATTGGGCGTTGGCCGTCAGGTAGGGCAGCAATTTGCCGTCCGCATTGTCGGTGTTCACTTCGACGGTGTAGGTGACGACGTTCTGGGTCATGGTGGCGTTGAGGCGCACTTTGCCCACAGTGCCGCGGAAGGTGCGATTGGGGAAAGCATCCACGGTGAAACTGACGGGCTGGCCGGGATGAATGCTGCCGATATCCGCTTCGTTGACGGAAATCCAAACCTGCATGCGTGTGAGGTCCTTGGCGATGAGGAAAAGGCTCGGCGTGTTGAGGCTCGAAACGACCGTTTCGCCGATGGTCACGCGGCGATCAATGATGACGCCTCTGACCGGGGAAGTGATCGTGCAATAATCCAGCGTGCGCTGGGCTTTGTCCAAAGCGGCCTCGGCGGCAATGGTCGTGGCCCGGGCCTCCTTGATGGCCGCTTCATCCAGGGCGACGTTGGCTTTGGCGACGGCCTCATTGGCCTTGTAAGAATCGTAGGTGGTTGGCGCCAGCGCCTCGGAGGGGCCGAGTTTTTGCGCCCGATTCCAATCCGCCTCCGCCTGGACCAACTTGGCCTTCATCTGCTCCAAATCGGCCTCCGCATGGACCTCGCCCGCCTTGTCCTGCTCCACTTGCGCCTTGGCCAGGGCGACGTCGGCGGCGTAGAGACAGTCGTCAATTTTCGCCAAAACGGTACCGGCCTCGACCTCCGAACCGTAATCAATGATCTTGCCGTTCTTGTCCTTGCCGAAGACGTTGATTTGGCCGGCCACCTGGGCGCCGACGTCCACGACCTCCTCCGGTTCCAAGGTTCCCGTGGCGGTAATGGTCACGAAGAGGTCGCCCCGTTTGACGGGCGCTTGGCGGAAGGCAGGTTTGTGGGCGGCGTGAGCGCGCCACTGCCACGCGCCAATTCCGGCCAAAAGAACCAGAATGACAGCGGCGGTCACTGTTGCTTTGAGGCGTGCTCGCATCAATCAACCCCACGTACAGATGACATAGCCGGGAGTTTTATTCAACCCCCATTGGAGGGAAGTCAACGCGGTTCCTTGGATTCTCCGTTGTGCTTGATCTCCAACCATTTGCCCGGATGGCGGGCGGGCGGATTCAAGTCCCCGCTGCAAATGCCGATACCGAATACAGACGTCTGTAGAGTTACTTGTCACATGGCCGAGAAACGCATTTTGATTGCCGACGCCGACGCCAAGGCTTGGGATGAATTACGCCGGGCCTTGGGCGAGACCTGGACGGTCATCGGCGCGACCAGCGGCGAGGCCGCCCTGGCCGAGGCGGAGAAACTGCCATTCGACGTGGTGGTGGCCAACTTCAACCTGCCGGGAATGGGCGGCGCGGAGTTGCTCAATCGCATCCGCCTCAGCCATCCCAAGACCATCCGCTTCATCGCCGTGGCCGAAGCCATCAAGGAAAAGGGCGTGTGCGACACGGCCGACGGGCATCAACTCCTGGCCGTTCCGTTCGATCCGGCCGGGGTCAAAAGCGCCATCGAACGCGCGTTGGCGGCTGATTACGGCATGAGCCGCAGCCTGCGCGAATTGGTGGGGCGCATCCGCACATTTCCGACCATGCCCACGCTCTACGTGGAAGTCGTTGAGGCCTTGAAGAACCCCAATGCGACCACGGCGGACATCGGCGAGATCATCGCCAAAGACATGGCCATGACCACCAAGATGGTGCAAGTGCTCAATTCGGCCTACTACGGGCTGCCGCGCACGATCACCGACCCGACCGAGGCGGTGGGCATTCTTGGATTTGAAACGGTCAAATCGCTGGTCATGACCATCAAGCTGCTGAGTCAATACGATAAAGTCAAGCCGGTCTATTTCTCCATTGACAGCATCTGGCGGCACAGCACCAACGTGGCGCGCACGGCCCGGGTCATGGCGCTGCTGGAAACGGGCGACACCGACTGCAGCAGCACCGCTTACACGGCGGGTTTGATGCACGACCTGGGCAAGGTCATTCTGGCGACCAACTTTGACAGCCAGTATCACGGCGCCCATACCGTCGCCCGCAAGCAACAAATCCCGTTGTGGGAGGTCGAGAAGGACATCTTTGGCGCCTCCCACGGGGAGATCGGCGCTTACTTGTTAAACCTCTGGGGGCTGTCCCCCGAGGTGGTCCGGGTCGCGGCCCTGCATCATCATCCCTCCGGTTCCGGGGACAAAACATTCAGCGCGCTGACGGCGGTCCACGTGGCCAACGCGCTGGAGTACGACGGCACGGCCGAAGCCGACGGCCTGCCCGCTCCGTTAGTTGACGCGGCCTATTTGCAGACCCTCGGCTTGGAGGAGCGGGTCGAACTCTGGCGCATGGCCCGGCACGAGCCGGACCCGTCCCTGTTCCTCACCCAAATGCCACACGCCAAACCGCCGCCCAGACCCGCCGCCCCCGCGTCCGTCACAAAGCCGCCATCCGACCGCGCCGCGGCGGTGGCATCGCGGCCGGGACCGCCCATTTTGCAAGCGCTGTGGCGATGGCTGGGCATCGGCCTGGGTGTCAGCGCCGTGCTGGTGCTGCTGGCCCGGCTGGAGATTATGCGCGTGGAGCACGAGGCGGCCAGACCGCCCATCGAAGAAGCCGCCGCAACGCTGCCGCAGGTTGCCAGGCACGAAACGGCCGCGATTGTCCCGACCATGCAAACGCCGGTGGAAACCAAGAGCGCCGCCGCTCCGACCAACGCGGCCATTAAGATACCACCCACCAATGCCGTGGCCGTGATCGCCGCCCAAACCGTGCCGGTGAGGCCTGCCGCGCCGGAAAAAACGGCCCTTGACCGCCTGAAACTGCAAGCGATTTTCTATTCCACCCAGCACCCCTCGGTCCTGATCAACGGCACGCTGGCGGGCGTTGACGAGGAGGTGGCCGATTGCCGCGTGCTGGACATCACTCCCGGCTCGGTGACGTTGGAATTCCAACACCAGCGCAAGACCCTCACGCTGCGCTAGGGGCCGGCGTCAGAATCTCAGCGTAAAAGTGGCCAGGGCCGAATGAGTTCCGATGTATGACCCCGAGCCGGGGAAGGCGGCCAGAAATTTGTAGCCCAGACCCACCTCGGTGATGGAATTGATCCGAAAGCGAACGCCCGCCATCGCTTGCACGGCGGGATCAATCTCGTCGTTTTCAGAATCATATCCGTGGTGGTAGGCGCGATGGATGCTGGCGTCCGAATAATCCCCGCCGCCGCCCACGCCGATGTACGGAACGACAAAGGAATCCGGATGCCACTTGAGCACCAATTCCCCCAGCAGGGGCACTTGATAATAATCGCCCCGCAGCGGCGTCCAAGCCCCGGCGTTTTGGATGGAGTTCAGATGATTATAGAGAACCCCTGTCTCAAAAAATCCTCCCAGGGTCAGCCGGCTGGTGGAGAGGAAGTTATACCCCGGCGCCAAGCCCAGGCTCAAACCGGGCTGGGCCGAGAAGCGGCCCGGAAATCCAAGCCTCGAACTGTTAAAATCCGGCAGCACTGAAACTCCCAGGTCGCCCCCAAACTGAAATCCCAGGTCATGGCTGGAACTGGAGTAATAAACGGGGGTGGGAGGGGCGTAAACGGGCGCGGCAGGCGTTTGCGCGGACGCGCTCGTCGCGCCCAAAGCCAGCAGAGCGCCGGCCACCACTGCCAGGGCGCGAACTTCGCCCGGGCTTGCAAATAGTTTTTTCACAGGCATTCCTTTCATTGCTTCGTTAGACGGGTTTGGCAGGGCAAATGTTCATCCGCCTCGCCGTCCATGCCAGGCCGCGCTCCATCGCCGCAAGCCGCCGGGGCCGCGGCGGCGGCCAGCGGTGCGCCCAGAGGCAGCGGGTCGGGCAGGGGTGCGAATTCCCCGATCTGGCGCCACAATTCCGAAAAATCTTTGTTGACATCGCCGCTCAGGCAGTCGGTCACCGAGCCGGCGGCGTCGGGATATTTGTTGGTCAGGGCGCGGAAGCTGAATTTGGGATTGTAGAAGGCATAGACCAGGCGGCGCATGTTTTCGACTCCCTCGCGCATGAAACGGGCGTAGGCGGCGAAGCGGTTGGCCGAAAAATCCCCCTCGACAATGGCCTGATGCGCCTCGTCCCCGGCCAGCACGCCGCTTTTGAGGGCCAGCATGACGCCGGAGGAAAAGACGGGGTCCAAAAAGGCGAAGGCGTCCCCCGCCAGCAGCAGCCCCCCGGTGCCGCAATGGCGGGAATGACGCGAGTATTCGCTAGTCAGATGACAGGCCCCGGTCTGTTGTCCGCCCGCCAGATGCTCCTTGATCCAGCGGTTCTCCTCCACCGCCCGGCGGAAGATCGCCTCGGGCGCCTTGACCCCGCCGCGTGTCAAGTACTTTCCCTCCGCCACCACGCCGACGCTGACCCGGTCGTTGTGCTGCGGGATGTACCAGAACCAGCCTTTCTCCGGGATGTAGGCCACGGTGGTGGCGCCGGCGTCAATCCCCGCGTCGCGCCGGGCACCCTGGTAATAGGTCCAGACGGCGATTTTGTTCAGGAACGGGTCCTTGACGCGCCAGCGGTTGCGCACGGCGCAAAAGGCCTCCTTGCCCGAGCAATCCAGGGTGATGGGGGCGTGGTACTCCACGACCGGCCCGCCTTTGGTTTGCGCGCGGGCGCCGATGACCCGCGGGCCGTCCCAGAGCAATTCGTTGACGGTCGTCTCCTCCAGCACGCGCGCGCCTTTTTCGCGCGCGTTGTCCAGCAGCATCTGGTCGAACTCCGAGCGCAGCACCTGCCAGGTTTGGGCGATGGTGTCGCGGTCGTAACGGTTGAAAAAATAGAACGGCTGGCTGGCCCGGCCGGAGGAGGAAACAAATTGGACGCTGTATTTCCTGACAAAAGCCGAGGCGCGCATCTTGTCAATCAAACCCAGCCGCCGCAACGGCTGGAAAGTGAACGGCAGGAGAGACTCGCCAATATGATAGCGCGGGAATTTCTCCCGCTCCAGCGCCAGCACCCGATGGCCGTGCGCCGCCAGAACGGCGGCGGCGGCGGAACCGGCGGGACCGGCCCCGATGATGAGAGCGTCGAGGTGATGTTGCGCTTTCATTTCAAGCCGGGGGCAGGATTTCCACGATGTCGGCCAGCGTCCGCTCCCAGGGATCCACCAGCGTGTTGCGGCGGCCATAGAGGACTTGCGGGCCGGCCAGGTCCAGGGACCGGTTGATGAAATCGTCCGGGACGATCTGCACATAGGCCCGGGGCTGGCTGGAAAATTCCACGCCCGACTCCGTCAAAATCCGGCCCAACGGCTCCTCCTCCCGCAGAATCTCCCGCCCGACATCGGCGGGCACGAGGCCCAGCCTGACTCGCGTCGCCCCATAAGCCACCCGCCGGCCGCTCGGGTCGAGCCACAGGGCCACTTCGCGGAAATAGTCCTGCCCGCTGAGGTGGCGCGCCAGCACCTGGACGCGGAGCTTTTCCTTGTAAAAATTTTCCAGGGTCGAGGTCATGTCGGTCCAATGCACCAGCAGCGAGCGGTACGGTTCCGGGACCGCCGCCGCTTCGATGGGAGCCCAGAACAAGGCCGCCTGGCCGCGCCGGGCATAAAACTCGGTGATCAAATCCAACGAGGCGGAATTGGTCTGCACGATGGAGACCGCCCCGCCCCGCCGGGCGTACAACTCGTCCAGCGGATGCAGGCCGGAAAGGGCCGGATGGGAAGATGGCGGCGCCAATAAGCTCTCTTTCATGTTCAGGCGTACCTCGCGTTCTGGTGTTCGGGCAGGAAAAACTCGTGCAGCAGCCGGTCCACTTGCAGCAATCCCTCGCGGGTCAGGACCACTTCGCCGTCCTGGACGCCGCCCAAGCCCCGGTCGCCCAACGCGCGCAACGGGCGGGCGAACCGCCGGCGCACGTCCACTCCGAATTTATCCAGAAAATAGTCGCACCGGGTCCGGCCCAGCTTGAGTTGGAGGATGAATTCGCGGATCAGCCGCTCCTCGGCGCTGGGGGTCAAGGCGCGATGCAGCGGCAACTGTCCGGCCCGCAGGGCGTTGAGGTAAGGCTCGAAGTCCTGCTGGTTCTGGCAATGCGCGCCTTGCAGGTGGCCGAAGGAGGCCACCCCCAGGCCGAGCAAATCAGCCCCGGCCCAAAGGCGGTCGCGATAGAGGAAGCGGGCGGTTTTATTAGTCTTGACAGCGGTGTAGGCGCTGGCCACGGAGTAGCCGGCCCGCTCCAATCGGGCGAAGGCCCCGGCGACCCACGCCCGCTTGGTCTCCCAATCGGCCACCGGCGCCGCCAGATTGCCGGCGGCCTTCATTTCCCGGTAAATGGCCGTGTTGTAGGGGACTTCCATCTGGTAAATGGTCACGCTGTCGGGCGACATTTCGATGGTCCGACGCACGCATTCCCCCCAATTGGCCTCCGTCTCCCCGATCATGCCGGCGATCAAGTCAATATTGATTTGCGGAAACTCCAATTCGCGCGCGCAGGCGTAGGCGCGGGCGATTTCCTTGCCGTGATGGGCGCGGCCGTTGATCTCCAGGATGTGGTCGTCAAAATTCTCCACCCCCAGGCTCAAGCGGGTCACGCCCAACTCCCGGATGGCGTTGAGCTTGTGGCTGGTCAGCGTCCCCGGCTCGCACTCGAAGGTCACTTCCTCGGCCTGCTCCCAAGAAATCAACTTTTTCATCCCGTCGGTCAGCTCCTTGAGCTGGTCCACCGAGAGGTAGGACGGGGTGCCTCCGCCGAAATAAACAAAATTGGCCCCGCGACCGCCGATGACCGGCCTGGCCGCGTAGAGGGCCAGTTCCTGCAGGGCCGCGTGAATATAACCGCGAATGGCGGCCGAATCCTTGTCCGTATAGACCTTGAAGTAACAAAAATGGCAGCGTTTCCGGCAGAAGGGAATGTGGAGATAGACGCCCAAGGGCGTGCCGGCCACGGGGGGCCGTTCCAGGGCCGCCAAGACATCCGGCACGAACTCCGGCTTCCAAAAGGAAAAGGGCGGGTAATTGGAGACGAAGTAATTGCCCACCGTCGTTTGCTTTTGCAAAGGCGGGCCGGGCGGGGCAACTGTTGGCGATGCGGTCATAACCGGCGGGCTGATTGAATTTCTCTCATGCAAGGTGACGCTCAAGTTTTTTGGCCGAAGCAATAGACGCCGCCGTCGTCGGCTCCTATCACTATTTTTTCGTCCGCCACAGCGGGGGAGCCGGCCGCCGCCTGGCCGATTTCATAAGACCAGAGTTGCTTGCCCTCCTGCAAGGAGAGCATATAGACGGCGCCGTCGTTGGAGCCAAAGACAACTTTGCCGCCGGCCACGACGGGCGAACTTTCGATCTTACCCCCGGTGGCGAATTTCCACACCTCCTTGCCTCCGGCCCGCTCCACGCAGTGCATCACCTTGTCCTCGCCCCCGAAGAGAACCCGGTCCGCCGTCACCGCCGCCGCCGCCATGTAGGGAAAATCCCGGTCGTGGTAGCGCCAGGCTACCTTCCCCTCGCCCAGGTCAACGCAAAGAAACTCGTTGTCGTAATGGCCGAAGTAGGCGCGGTTGCCCGCCAGCGCGGCCGAGGCGGCGATGTATGCGCCGGCGTCAATTTCCTTGATCTTCGCGCCGGTGGCGGCGTTCAGCACATGCACCAGGGCGTCGCATCCGCCGAAGATCGCCTGGCCGCCGGCCACGGCGCAGGAACCGTTGATGTAGTTGCCCGTTTCGTAAGTCCAGACGGGCGCGCCGTTGGTGGCGTCGAAACAATAAAGTTTGAAATCGTAGCTCCCGACCAGAATGCGCGGCGGCCCCTTTCCGTTTGGCACGGCGTTGGCCGAGCCGATGATCTTGCCCTCCGTCGCATACTTCCAGAGTAGCCGGCCGTCGGCGGCATTGATGCAATAGAAATTGCCGTCCATGTCGCCGGCGAAGACGGCGTTGTTGGCCAGCAGCGGGGGCGCTTGCACGGCCGAGCCGGCCTTGAAGGCCCAGAGCGGGCGCCCGGTGGCGAACTCCAGCGCGCGAATCTGGCCGTCATTGGAGCCGATGAAAACCTTGCCCCCGCCGATGACGGCGGAGGATTTGACCGGGCCGCCTGTTTTAAAGGTCCAGAGCAGGGACGGCTTGGCGGGCAGCGCGCCGGCGGCGACGCCCGTGAGGGCCGGATCGCCGCGGAAGACAGGCCAGCCCCCGGCGCGCGCAGGAACGCCGGCGCAACACATCAGCAAAATGAGGGCGCCGCGCCTGAGCGCGGTCGGCCCGCGATTATCCGCCGTTTGCATGAGACAACAATTTAGCAGCCGCCGGAAACATCGCCCGTCCCGGCGGGTTTGGCAACCCAATAATACTTACACGTATTATTCCTAATGTTAATAAACGGCCAATGGCTATGTTGTGGCGGGGGGTGAGGGCAAGCAGCGACATTTTGGCACAGTTTGACGCTGGGAGCATGGATTTTTTTTTATTTTGGTGCGATTTGGTGCGATTTGGTCATATTTAGTGCTAAGATTGACTTTGATTGGGTTTGATCAGGGCGACGAGATGGGACGAATGGGACGGATGGGAGTTGAATGTTCTCCCGGTTTTATCAAAGCGTCGGGAAGGGACAAAAGGGACAAAAGGGACAAAAGGGACCGAAGGGGAAAGATGGGACGGATACGGGTATTGCGGGTTATCCGCTTTCAGCATAAGGCGGGGCTGGCGGCGGAAGGCCACCGAACCTGCGCACCCTTGTTCCCGGCCTGTCATTTCGACATTCACGCGGCGATTATGGCACATCCCGGAACGGACAAAAAACCTACGGTAGTGTTTTTGGCACGATTTTTTTTGGAGGGGCCGGATGGCCGCTTGTCGTTGAAGGGCAACGGATTGCAACATAAAAAAACACAAAATACTGAAAAAACTCGAAAAAAAGTGCAAAATAATTTCCCGGACACCCCCGATTATCTGCAAAAACGGACGGATTTTGGGCGGTGGAAATTGCAAGCTGCTGATTACCAGGCGCTTCCCGCAGGGGCGAGTCACGATTTAATGGCTTTACGGGGTTTTGGGCCGCAGGGCCGGATTGGCGCCGGACCAAGCCGCAACGATGCAGCAGGGCCTAAACGCAAAGACACAGCGCGGCAAGCCGCAACCAAAACAGCGTAACCACAGATTTCACGTCTGAATTGAGAATTGGGAATTGAAAAAACGTCAATCGAAAAAACCGTTGTAAATGCTTGTAACCACAGTGTTTTCAACGGTTTACGTCGGATACGGCTTTTGCCGACGTGACACATTGAAACATCATTGCGACACGTTCTGTGTCGTAAAGTGTCGTAAGATTCGACGGCTTCTTTTACCGTTGCGCCCAGACGCGCCGGGGCACTTTCCGCTGTATTGACGCGAAACGACAACCAAAACGCGCCCAGCGTCATCCTTGAGCGTAGGCGAGTGCTTGCCTTGCGTCTTGAGAACTGCGGGCGCGGCCCACCGATACCGCACCAAGGCTGTAAATTTTGCTGGTGTCCGGTGGCCGTCTCTGGTTTGATGGCAAACGTCTTAACAACAGGAGTTTCACAATATGAGCACTGCCATTTGAGAGGTGGACCCCTATTTTTAGACCACGGGTAAAGTTCGACTTTTGCTGGTTTGCTGTAGATAAGAAAGAGCAGACTTATGAAAGCAAAACGGAAACGACACAGTGCGGCCTTCAAGGCCAAAGT
>Ga0326727_10008347_pt1 | contig 26393 bp, 25 predicted proteins | sample MB2enrmetagenome_FD_207643 | JGI IMG/M metagenome (GOLD analysis project Ga0326727, IMG submission 207643) | Lab enriched peat soil microbial communities from McLean, Ithaca, NY, United States - MB29MY | ecosystem: Environmental > Terrestrial > Soil > Wetlands > Peat | place: USA: New York...
TCAGCCACTGCCGAACTTGCTGGTGCTGGCTGGAATTCAAAGTCAATGGGGGAAGTTTTCGTGGCATGCCTAAGCATAAACCGAACTCCGCCTATTGTCCATCTATTTGTTGGACACTACACTAGGTGTCCCAGTCCTCAACCGTCCCGACAGGTACCTCCCCAAGCTGGTCGCCCTGCCAATTGCGGTGATGCTTTTCGGCCACTTCTACAAGCGATTCTTAAGGGGGGAGTAACGCTGTGAAAAAGCCCGGTGATTTGCACACGAGCATCAGCACCGAGGAGGCGGCAATGCCGCCAATGAGTCGCGGCCTGTGGTCGCGAGGAGTTTGTCGCTGGTGGTCCCGGGCCGATTAAGACGCGGTCCGGGTAGGCCTTAGGCTCCGCGCTACTTGCAAGCCTCTCTCTTTAGGTAACGTAACAAGGCCGAAGGACGCGCGATGGGATTCCGTTAGACCATCTTAGGATTATGCGGGATTGCGAAAGCCAAATTCTAACTGCCTTCCTGGACCTCGGGGGGACCGCGTCGCTTGGGGACGTGTACACCAGGTTGGAATCGGTCCCGAACCTACTAGACGCCGCCGATCTTCTCCCAACGATGTATGGAGGGCGGCCAGCCTATCAGCACGCGGTAAGAAGCCACGTTACCAATCTCTGCCAAAGCGGACACCTAGTCAGGATTTCGCGTGGGGCCTATCGACTCACAGAAACGGGCAAACGCATAATATCTTCCTCACGAGGTACGTGATCTCCAAAAGCGGAGGTGGACGTTGATGAACATCCAGCAAGTTGGGCCATACCTAAGCAGCGCCGGAAACCAGACTTCATTGGTAGTTGATGAGCTAACCGAGGAAGAAAAACTGAAGCTAATTGAACTTGCGGAAGCTGTGAAGCGTATCCTTGACACTGCGGCTCAGCGCCAGAGAGTTAGGCTGAAATAGCAACACACATTTAGGCCACTACCATGCTATACTCCCGCTTGGTTTGCTCAAGGGCGTTCAACGAGACTAAATTATTCTGGAATGTCCACAGGGTCTGGGCTTATTTATCCGTGCCTGCCAGCGCCCTCATCTTGCGTGTCATCCTGCGAGGGGTGGCTCAACTGAGCGGAGGGCAAGAAGTTGCAGAATTCGTTGTTTTCGGGTTCATCGTCTCATGGGTAGGAACTTACCTAATAAACATCATTCGTGCTCCAGGGCTGTTGCACAAAGAGTGCCAAACGACAATAGATTCACAGGCCAAGGAAATTGGGCGCTTAAATGCCCTTAATGAAGCGGAGCGCAAAGTAGATTTGAGTTTCCGCCTCAAATCTGACGCAACCCTGAAAACCGAAGTCGAAATATGGTTCCAGGGCCAACGGTTTCAAGTGCCTGTCTCCAGAGCGAGCCTCTGTGTTCTCAACAAAGGAGCGGCACATTGCGAGGTTATCTCTTACTCTATTTCGCAGGATCCCAACCAAACACCAAAAAAGATTCAGGCCGATCTGCCAGTGCCCGCAAACGGACTAGAGTGCGAACTGGATGTCACACATGACTTGATTCTGGTTATGTCTCCTTCCCTTGCCCCAGACTACGCAGCGATTCTCAGTCCGCCCAAACCCCGTCGAGTAAGCGTGTCGATAGAATACGAGCCTAACGGCGAACCAGCGACGCAAACTAAACCGAAACTATTCGATGTCCGAGTGAAACAAAGGCAGGTCCATATCGGGCTTGCTGTTGAGTTAGAAATCTCTCCCGTACGTGAGCCGAAAACTCACTCGTGATGCACCAATGAACTTTGAGGCCAAACCGGACGCCAGCAGCACACAATTAGAGCAGTACCTAAGGCCCTTGGGGAGAGACAACGAGTGCCATCCCGGATATAATGAGCTGCTTGTATCACGACGTACCCCGTGACGCGCTGCTGCCCGGCCTACGCCGAGCCCGACATGGCTGGGTGATTGACACGGGGCGCTTAACCTGACGCAAACCTCCCCGAGGCGACGATGTCGATTCAGAGCATTTACTCTCTTTCGCAAGATGATCCCGAAGCCCATAGCTGGCTCAGCTTCTTTCACCGGCGCGGTTACCCGCAACTGAAGAATCTGGTGATCGAACGCGTTTTCTGGCTCGAGGGAGCGGTGGACCTCGAGCGCCTGATGCCGCTGCTGGTGAACCCGCTTTACCAAAGGGCGGCGCAGCACTCCCAACTTGATCCCGGCCTGGGGCCGATTGTTGAAATCGCTTATCGCCCCGCCGTGACCGACCCGGAGACACCCTCGATTCTCGCCGGGGCGCGCGCCCTGGGTGAGGCCGGCCTTGAATTCGCGCGGCTCAGCAGGCGCTACCAGTTCTGCGGCCTGGAGGAATCCGAGGCGCGGGGCATTGCCGCCCGGTTCCTTTACAACCACGTCGTGGAGCGTATCCGCGAGCCCAACGAAGTTCCCGCCACGCTTCGTCCCACCGGAAATCCCGATGCGGTGGCGACGATTTCTTTCTTGGGTCTGAACGATGAGGAACTGGTTGCCCTTTCGAAGGCCCGTTCGTGGTACGCGCCACTTTCCCAGATGAAGGCCCTCCAGGCGCATGAGAAGGCTCAGGGCCGGCCCCATACGGATGCCGAGATCGAGATCCTGGCGCAATCGTGGAGCGATCACTGCTACCACACCACCTGGAAAAATCTCGGGCTCCTGAAAAGGTTGAGTGATGCGACGGCGCGCATCAACCACCCTTTGGTTGTTTCCTCCTTCAAAGACAACGCCGGAGGCATGGAGTTCTATGAGGACTGGGTAGTGACCATTAAAGGTGAAACCCATAACTTTCCCAGCTCCATCGCTCCCTTTGGGGGCATTGCGACCAAGCATGGCGGCGTGATTCGCGACTCGCTGGGTTTTGGCAAGGGGGGTTATCCCATTGGCGGCAGCACCGTGATGGGAACGATGGACCCCAGGATTTCGGAAGTTCCCCCCGGAGCTTTGCATCCCCAGTTGATCGTCTCGGAATCGATCCGGGCCACCTCCTATTACACCAACCCCATGGGCATTCCCATGATGCACCCGGTTTACCGCATCCATCCCGGCTACGCCAAGTGCTTTGCCCTGGGGCATTCGGTGGGATTGATTCCCAAGAAATACGCGCTGAAGGACGCTCCCCGTGCCGGTGACGTTGCGCTGCTGATCGGCGGGGAAACCGGCCGGGACGGCATCCACGGGGCCACCGCCAGTTCCACAGGCATGACCGGCGAAACGCTGCAAAAGGAATCCGCCGCCGTGCAGATCGGTCACCCCATTACGGAGCGCAGGTTCACCTCGGCCATCCCGGTTTTGCGGGACCAGGAGTGCCTGCGGTCAATCACTGACCTCGGCGCCGGGGGCATCTCGTGTGCCGTGGGGGAAATGGGCTCCGAGACGGGCGTGTGCATTGACCTCGATGCCGTTCCGTTGAAGGACAAGAGTCTGTCAGCTTGGGAAATCCTCCTCTCCGAATCGCAAGAACGCATGCTCCTGGCGGTGCCGCCGGAGAAAGTTGAGGAAGCTCGCGCTATTCTCGACAGGTACGAGGTAGGGTATTCATTCCTCGGCCACTTTACCCAAACCGGCCGGCTGGAGGCGACTTGGCGGCGCCAGAAGGTTGTGGACCTCGAGATGGCTTTCCTTTGGGAAGCCTGCCCCATCGATCCGTTGCCGGTCGCTGCACCACGGCGTTCCCTCCAACCCTTGCGCATCTCCGAGCCACACACCGAAGCGGAGTGGGCGGCCGCCGTTCGGGGCGTGCTGGGACATTACCACTGCGCTGACCAGGGCGCTGCCGGTTGCCGCTTTGATACGACGGTGCAGGGACGAACTGCCATGGGGCCTTATGCGGGCAAGAATCATCGCATGCCGACCAATGTCTATGTTTCGGCGCCCTTGCGGGGCAAACCTTACGGCATGATTACAACCTTGGCCTTCAATCCCTTTTATGGGGAAATCGACCCGGCGGCTTTGGCGCGTCTGATGATCATTGAGGCCATCACCAAGGCGGTGGCGGCGGGCGCCGACTACCGGCAGATGGTCCTTTGTGACAACTTCTACACCCCGCGCGTGCGTCCGGAAACAGCCTGGGATTTGCGCGCCATGGTTGAGACCATCGCCGACATGTCGGTGGCCCTCGGGGTTCCCTTCATTTCAGGTAAGGACTCGAGCTCCGGGACATTTGAGACCGAAGGGCGCAGGATCGATGTGCCCGCCACGCTGGTGGTGGCAACTATGGGGCGTTTGCCGGACGTGCGGAAAGTGGTGAGCAAGGATTTCAAGCGGCCCGGAAATCGCCTGGTCCTGTTGGGCCGGTTTGATGGCGAGGCGCTGGGCGGCAGCGTGTACGCCGATAGTTGCGGCCAGCGCGGCGAACGCCTTTTCGATGTTTACGACGCAAGTTCGATCCGGGCAGTGTGGGATGCGCTTTTGGGGCTGCACGGGCGGGACGGTTATGTGTCGGCCTCCGCGATTGCCGAGGGCGGCATCCTTTTGCGCCTCTTTGAGGCAGCCTGGGGATCGGGATATGGCGCTCGAATTAACCTGGACGCATTTTCTGCCGATATCAGGGCACGCCGTGGCCCACCGCCCGGAGGCTTCGGGCCACAGGGTGGCGTGCCCCCAGCATCGCTGGGCGGCCGGAAGGACGGCGCGATTTTCGGTGAATTCGTGGGATCGGTTCTGCTGGAAGTGCCCTCCGAATGCGATCTGAACCAACAGTTAGGAGACGTGCCTCACCGGGTCATTGGAGAGGTCCTGCGGGAGCCGCAATTGATTCTTGTGGAGCGCGACAAGCTGGTTTGGCAGGAAGCAACTGCGGCCCTGGGCGAGGTCTGGAGCAAAACGTTTCGGGAGGTCATCGAATGAGTCGAGGCGTCACAGCCATTCTTTACAGTCCGGGAACCAACTGCCATGAAGAGACTGCGGCCGCCATTGAATTCGCAGGTGGAAAGACTGAACTTGTTCTGCTGAGGGACCTGCTGGACGGGCGTACGCGGCTTCAGGACTACCAGGCGGCAGTCATCCCCGGGGGTTTCTCCTATGGCGACCACTTGGGAGCGGGACGCATATTTGCCACCATGCTGGTGGCCTGCCTGCGCCCTCAACTCGAGGAGTTCCTGGAAGCGCGCAAGCCCTTGCTGGGCATCTGCAACGGGTTTCAGGTTTTGACCGAATCGGGGATTCTGCCGGGCCGCACTCCGGGAAAGCGCAGCATGGCTCTGCTCGAGAACCAGTCTGCCCATTTTGAGGACCGGAAGATCCGGCTTCTGGTTTCAGCGGAAAACTGCGCCTGGACTGAGGGTCTGGCGGGTGAGATTCTGGAGATGCCGACGGCCCACGGCGAGGGCCGTCCGCTGTTTTGCGATGCCGCAGAGGGGGCCGGGCGAGTGGTTTTCCGCTACACTGACCCCCAGGGGCGCCCCACTATGGAATATCCCAGTAATCCCAACGGGGCGCCGGGAGCCGTTGCCGGCGTGACGGACGAAACAGGCCTGGTTCTCGGTTTGATGCCGCATCCGGAGCGAGTTTCATTGCCGGCGCATTATTCGCAAGACGGGCTTAAGATATTCACGAATTTAGTGAAATGGCTCGCGCGGTGAGCTTGGTATGTGGTATGTGGTAGGTGGGGACGGGTATGTGGTAGGTCGTATGTGGTAGGTGGGGAGGGGTATGCGGTAGGTGCTATGTGGTAGGTGGGTGAGAACGCCGGCCTCCCGGCTCTTGTTCCCCACCTACCATATACCACATACCCCATACGGAGTTGGCTCGGCCCCACATACCACATGCCACCTACCCCATACGGAGTTGTGGACCATGAGAATTCTCGTTGTGGACGACGAACCGGAAGTCTGCCGATTGGTCAAGAGCATGGTCGAACCTTTGGGGGTGGAGGTGCGCATCTCCTCGGATAGTCGAGAAGCCGCTTTGATTCTGGAAACCGAGAAGTTCGATGGGATCATGGTGGACATTGCCATGCCGAATCTGAACGGCTTCGAGCTAACCCGGAAGATCCGCTCGACTCCGCCCAACCAGCACGCTCCCATCATCATGATAACCGGCTTGGACGACGTCAGTACGATGCGACGGGCCTTTGAAGCCGGAGCGACATTCTTCATTGCCAAGCCATTTTCTCGCGAGAAGATTTACGCCATCTTCCGCGCCGCGCGCGGGGCCATGTTGGCGGAACGACGGCGGTGCGCGCGCCTTCCTTACCGCACCACCGTGAACTGCGTGCGGGGCGAGGACAGGTTCAGTGCCACATGTGTGAGTATCGGTGAAGGCGGCATGGGACTCGAGAGCTCAGGCACGGCGGCGGTTGACGACCTGCTTACCATGGAATTCACCATGCCTGACGCCAAGCAGCCCATCAAACTCACCGGCAAGGTCCGGATCAAAGAGGCCTCCGGTCGAACCTCGGTCGAGTTCACCATCCCCTCGGAGATGGGCCGCGAGGTAATTCGCGAGTACGTTTACAACAAGATTACGGAATGAGCGGCTTAACCCGACAGGCCTGACCAGCGGAGATAAGCCTGGAGGAGGCGTGTGCCATCGAGGGCCGCGTAAATGGCTGCGATTCCAAGGAATGTCCCGTAAGGCCAGTGGTAATCGCGGTAACGCGGCGCCGCCAGGGTGACTGACACCGCGATTATCGTCCCTCCCAGCGAGCCCAGCAGGATGGTGAGCAAGGTCAGGGGCGCACCCAGAAAGGTCCCCACCATGAGCATCAACATCACGTCGCCGAAGCCCAGGTACTCCTTCGTGCGTCCACCCAAAATGTAAAAAGCCTCCCCTACAGCATAGAACAACCCGCCTCCCGTAAGTGCGCCCATCATGGCGCCCAGGACCGACAAAACCGCTTCGGGAAGGAACAGGCCCATCCGTTCTGCCAACCATCCCACGGGGCGATTGTCGACCGGGATAAAGAGGCTGAACACCATCCCCAGGCTAATGCCGAAAATGGTGACGGCGTGCGGGATGCGCCGCTGTCTCAAGTCGGTGAAGATGAGAACGATGAGCATCATCACCAGCGCGGAGTATTTCACGAATTCGGGGCCGAGGCCAAAGCGACGGAACGTGGCAACGAGCAACAGCGCGGTGAGAGCTTCGACTACGGCATACTGCGGGGAAATTCGGCCGTGGCAATCGCGGCAACGGCCTTTCAAGAGGAGATAACTTAGCAGAGGGATGTTATCGAACCAACGAATGGGATGTTCGCAGAGCGGGCAATGGGAACGCGGAGTGAGTACAGATTGCTTGCTGGGGAGCCGCACAATGCACACGTTCAAGAAGCTCCCAAAAATCAATCCGAAGATCGTGACCACGAGGTAGACCATGATTAACCAGTTGTGCCCCTTCGCCACTTTGATTTACAACTATCACCCCCTCACCCCCGGCCCCTCTCCCCCTTGGGGGAGGGGGCCGGGGGTGAGGGGGTCCGACGGGGACGGGGTGTCAAAAACTAAGCGCGACGGGACACTTGATCATCCACCCAGTAAGCGCCGGTACAGCGCTTCCGTCCGCTCGACCATTATATCAACGGAGAATTGCCGGGCGCGCTCTCGGCCGTTCATGCCCCATTGTTCGAGCCGTGCCCGGTCCCCCGCCGCGCCCAAAATCGCCTGGGTCAGCGCAGCCGGTGAAGCAGGCTCAATTAACCAGCCCGTGTGGGCCTCCTCAACTATTTCCGGCAGGCCGCCCACTCGGCTGGCCAGCACCGGCAGCCCATACGACATGGCCATGAGAGCCGATGAGCCCAGCCCCTCGGACTTCGACGGCATGACGAACAGGTCCAGGGCGGGGAAGAATTCTGCCAGGTTTTGGATCACACCGCAAAGTCGCACCCGGCCGCCAAGTTCCGCGCATTTCTGAGTAATCTCCGGATCTCTCAGGGTTGGACCTTCTCCCGCCAGCAGGAGTCGCGCTTGCGGCAATTGCTCCCTCAATAACTGGAATGCTCGAAGGGCAACCTCCTGCCCCTTTTCGGGCGTGAAGGCGCCCAGGTGCCCAATCAGAAACTCGCTCTCACCAAACCCCCACCGGGCTCGAGCTTTGGCTCGCGCCTCCCTCGAGGGCAGTTCGGCTGGGATCTCGATTCCGTCCGGAATCAGCTCGGTCTTTGACTCGGGTACGCCGCAGCGAATCGCCCCCTGACGAATGCAATCCGAAACGGCAATCACCGCATCACAGGTGTGGGCATATTTCAGGCGATAGGTCCAACGGTGCCTCTCCTTGGGGAGAAAGGCCACACGGCGGCTGGCTACGCGTCGAATCCCCATGCCTACGGACGCCAGCCAGGCCACCGTCTGCCCGTGTCCGTCATGGGCATGAAGAATGTCGTAGGAGGCGAGTTGCAGAAGCTGGCGCAGTTGCAAGATTCCGTGAGCATGGAGGGGGTCGTGGAGTGGAAGCGAAAAGGAAGGAAACTCTTCCCTCCGGGCGCAGGCTTCCAGTTCACTTTCTTCCCGGCAGACGACGGTCTGGCTGTGGCCTCGCCGCCGAAGCCCCCGCGCAAGTTTCAGCAACTGGCGCTGGCCGCCGCGCAGGCTCTCGCCTGCGTCGATATGAGCGATCTTCAAGGGCCTCGAGGAAATCATGGGTGATGACCGAGGGCCGCGCCTCTGCCGGCCAGCTTCGCGTATTTCCTGCTGACGTAATGTGCCGCCATGATGGCGATCAGAAACCCCTGGCGCCCGTCCAGGACTCCCAGGCGGAAAAAGAAAGTGTGGAAGAAAACCCATAGGGGATCGAGCCAGCGCCGGAGGAAGTTGACGCCTTCGCCCCGCTCGAGCATTTCCTGCGCGGCCAGGTCGGTGTAAAGCTCGATGCGCTGACGATGTTCCTCCAGCGTGTCGCAGGTGTAGTGCAGGATTTCACCAGGCATCGTCTCGACGCGGCCGTTCACCATTACGGATTCATGAACGTATTTCCCGCTCCACCCGGCCTTGCGCCGGTTGAAAAGGCGAACCTTGTAATCCGGATACCAGCCGGAATGAAGGATCCAGCGGCCGAGGTAGCGGGCGCGGCGAGCGAAGCGATATCCGTCCGCGGCGGGTTCGGAGCCTTTCCAGTTACGAATTGCTGCCTGTGCTACAGCATCAAGTTCCTCATCCGCATCCAGGCTCAGGATCCACTCATGCTGGGCGTGGTCCGTGGCGAGGTTCTTTTGCGCCGCGTATCCCTGCCAGGGTTGGTGGATGACCCGCGCTCCCAGGCGCGCCGCGATGGCCGGCGTCTCGTCCGTCGAACCGGAGTCGACGACAACAATTTCATCGGCGCAGGCCAGCGAGCGCAGGGCGCGCGCCAGCTTGTTGGCCTCGTTGCAGGCGACAATGGTGGCTGAAATAGGGGGCATGGACAGCTCGCCAGCTATGGGTTTTTCCCGGCTTCTTTAAGCGCGGTCACAATTATGACCGCCGCTTTGGCAATGCCCGAGCGGCTGCCAGCAGTTTTGCGTTCGGTGCAGGCGGATTCTCCAACAGATCCAGAACCCGCAAACTGTTCCTTTCGGAGAGCTGCGTGTGATCCGCCTGCTCGATGACGGCCTTGGGTCGCTTGGGGGTCGGGCCCGGTGCCAGGATCTCGGCAAATGCGCCTTCGGAAACAAGCTGCGCCACGCGGGCGATATCCTTGTGCAACGGTCTGTCTTGGGTCAGGGGCGAAGAGACGGCGCGCAGCACCGCCTTGGCTTTTTCTGCCAGGCGCCCGGTCCTCAGCGGAGCCAGCAGATCGATGGCTTGGCAAGCCGCCAGCAGCTCGATAGCGATGATCGCGTTCAGGTTGGTGAGGAGGGGGCGCAGCTTCAGGGCTGCGGCCATGCCCATGCTCACATAGTCTTCCTTGTTTCCGGAAGTGGGGATGGAGTCCGCCGAGGCGGGATGGGCCAGGACCTTGTTCTCCGAAGCCAGAGCGGCTGCCGCCACTTGTGCGAGCATAAATCCTGAATTGAGACCCGGTGACTGGGTCAGGAAGGGCGGCAGGTCGGAGGTGAGGGGATTCACCATGCGGTCGATTCGCCTCTCGGAGATGCCGCCAAGCTGCGTCAGGGCCAAGGCCATGAGGTCCAGCGCGGTGGCCAAGGGTTGGCCGTGGAAGTTGCCCCCCGAGATCACCTCGTCTTCCCTGACAAAGACCAGAGGATTGTCCGTGGCGCTGTTCATTTCCCTCTCGAAGGTTTGCCGCGCGTAATCGAGGGCGCCGCGGACAGCGCCGTGGACCTGCGGCATGCAGCGCAAACTGTAGGCATCCTGGACGCGCGAGCACCCCTGGTGCGACCTGTTAATCTCGCTTCCGTGCGTAAGACGCCAGATATTCCTGGCGGTCACCATCTGCCCGGGATGCGGGCGGGCTCGGTGCAGGCGCTCATCGAAGGGCCTGCGGGAGCCGCGCAAGGCATCCAGCGAGAGGGCCCCCGCCACGTCCGCGGTGTCCGCAAGAATCTCGGCAGAGCGCAGCGCGAGAAGTCCCACAGAAAGCATCGCCTGAGTGCCATTCACCAGTGAAAGACCTTCTTTGGCTTCGAGCGCCAGGGGCTTTAACCCCGCGGCCATCATGGCGGCGAGCGCCGGCCGGCGGCGCCCCTGGTAGAACACCTCGCCCTCGCCCACCAACGCCAGCGCCACGTGGGCTAAGGGAGCAAGGTCGCCACTCGCCCCGACGGAGCCACGCGCGGGCACCACGGGATGTACCCCGTTGTTAAGGAACCCACAGAGTAGCTCGGCCACCACCGGGCGCACACCGGAAAGACCGATGGCCAGCGTATTGGCCCGCAGCAGGAGGAGCCCGCGCGTCTCGCGGGCGTCAAGCGGCTCTCCCACTCCGCAGGCGTGGCTGCGAACCACGTTTAATTGCAGTTCCCGTGCCTGCGCGGGATCAATCCGTTCCGTGGAGAGGCTTCCCACCCCGGTCGTAACCCCGTAAACGGCCTCTTTCCTCTGCATGATCTTTTCGACGAGTTGGCGGGACTGCACCATGGCTCGGCGCGCCCGCGGCGAGAGTTTGACGCGGCGGTTTTCCAGCACCACCTGGTAAAAGTCGCGTCGTGTCAGGTCCTGTCCGGTGAGGTGTAAATCGCGGGGCATCAGGTCCACACTAAATCAGAAATTAGAAATCAGAAACTCGAAATTCGAGAATCGAAACTCGAAATTTGAATGGCAAGGCCCGTGGTCTCAGACGGACCGTTTTCGATTCTTGCTTTTCAGCTTTTTCTGTCATTCTGAGCTTTTCCCGTCGCTGTGGCGGCCTCTGTCATTGTGAGCTGTTTCTGTCATTCTGAGCGAAGCGAAGAATCTCCGCAGTTCTAAAAACAAAGCAACTGCAGGGATTCTTCGCTTCGCTCAGAATGACAGGCATAATTATCGACTTTCCAGTTTCGAATTTCGGTTTTCGAGTTTCGGATTTCGATTTTCGAGTTTCGGCTTCTGCCCGTTTCTGATTTCTAATTTCTGCTTTCTGATTTTCCCAGGAGCAATTCCCGGTACTTGTCGGGCAAGGTGCGCGGGCGGCCGTCGCGGTCCGTGAGGACGTGCACCGTCTCGCCTTCGGCAAGGAGCTCGTCCGTGCGCTGCCTGTAGATTTCGTAACCGAAGATCAGCACCCGCCTCCGCATCCCGGTCAAGCGCGTGCGAACCTCGAGTTCGTCGTCGTAGCGCGCCGGGGCTTTATAACGGCAACGCGCTTCGGCCACCATGATGTAAAGCCCGTCCCCTTGCTCCATATCGTGGTAAGCGAAACCGTGCTGCAAACAGAAGTCTGTGCGCCCAATCTCGAACCAGACGAAATAGTTCGCGTAATAAACTACCCCCATCTGGTCCGTCTCCGCGTATCGCACGCGGAGCGTAGTAGAAGTCCAGCCGGTAGGCATGGTTTGTTCAGTCATATGATTCGACGATATGAACACTCCAGAAACAAACAGTCTACCGTAAATCCCAATTTCCACAAACCCCTGGGAAAGCAGAAACTGGAAACCAGAAAGTGGAACCACCAAGACACCAAGGCACCAAGAGAGCCCAAAGCAAGGGATTCAGTGAACCGGCCTATGATTGCTTGGTGTCTTAGTGCCTTGGGGGTGAAAGGCTTTGAAGTCCCCGGCCCCCAGTCCCTCCCCCGACCGACCATGAGCCTTGCAACCAAACGGTGCGATCCTCTGTTAGAATACGGTACCCTCATGACGGAGCAGAAATCCATCCTCGTCACCGCGGGCATCGTAGTAGATGGTGACCGCATTCTGATCTGCCAGCGTCATCATTCAGACGCTTACGGAATGCAATGGGAGTTTCCCGGAGGCAAGGTGAAAGAGGGTGAAGAGTTGAAAGCTTGCCTGCGCCGCGAATTGGCCGAGGAACTCACCATCGAGGCCGAAATAGGCGAGGAGGTCTTTCGCGTACGTCACCAGTACCCGGATCGCAATGTGGAAGTAGTTTTCTTTGTGGTGCGGAATTTTCGTGGGACGGTGCGCAATCAGGTGTTCGAGGCCGTCGAGTGGGTGAGGCGAGGCAGACTGGCTGAATTCGACTTCCTAGAGGCGGACCGCGAACTGGTCCGTAGAATCTCCAATGCTGAAATCGTTTGACAGCCCGTACATGTCGCCATTTGTGACCCGCGAACTGAGCCCAAGCCCTCGACCCTCTCACCCGCCTGCGGGCCGTAGCGGGCTGTGGGCCTTGAGCGCCAATAACCCTTCGGCCGGCGGAGGCCCGGCCCGCACCGGCTGAAGAAAGCGCCGGCGCGGGCCACCCTCTCCCCCAAGGGGGGGAGGGCTGGCCAATCTCGAGACCCTCTGCTCCAAGGTATAGGGGGCCAGATGGATCGTGCAAAAGTGCTCAGACAGCTTCTCCGCCAGGCAGAGAGGGCCAGAAATATGACGCCATTTGTGATCCGCGAACGGACCGAGGCCAAGCCCACGACCCCCTCACCCGTCCCGCGCCGGCTAGGGAAAGCGCCGGTAGGGCAGGTGTCAGGTTTCAGTGCCCAGGCGTCAGGGCCGCAGCCGCTCAACCCCCTCACCCGTCCCGCGCCGGCTGGAGAAAGCGCCGGCGCGGGCCACCCTCTCCCCCAAGGGGGAGAGGGCTGGCGATTTCGAATGCTTCTCCCCCAAGGGGGAGAGGGCAGGCCGATCTCCAGAACCTCTTCCTCACGGGGAGAGGGCTAGGAATATGTTAGGTCCCACTGTGGCATCGTGGGCAGAGGGGTCATGGCCACGGTCTTCTGCGTTCCGCATTCTGCATTCTGCTTTCTGCCGTGTGCCCACTGGCTCTCGGCTCCTCGCTCCGCCCCCCAAGATACTGTCAACCCACCGCTGTTTACCAACAACTGACCACGGACAACGGACCACGGACAACGGACATCTGCTCAATGCTTTCTGCCTTCTGCCTTCTGCCTTCCGCTTTCTGCCTTCTGCTTTCTGCCTTCTGCTTTCTGCTTTCTGCCTTCTGCCTGCACAAGCCCAAGTTGAAAGCGTGGAGAGCCCCGAGCCCGCGCATTACCTATGGGTCAGTCGCGGACGCATTGAAGGACACCTTGCTTTGAGATACTCCCCCGCCGGAGCTTTTTCGCCGGACAGTTCAATCCTGGCCGTGGCAAGCGAAGAGAAGGTGGTTTTGATAAGGACGCTTGACGGCAACATTCAAAAAGTGCTCAAGGTCCATCTAGCGGATATCACCGACCTGAACATTCACTCCGCGAATTTCCTGGCGATGAACCAACTTTTGTTGCTGGGGAATGGGGTGATCTCGGTCAAGGGTAAAGGACCGGGCGGGTCGACACCACTCCTGGCGTTTCAATGGGACACCATTGAGGACCAACTTTCCGGCAAGTTGGACGTCGTGGGGGCAGGCGGGGGATTCGCGCCCATCCTCTATCTCCCTCAAATCAAGTACCTGGTGCTTTACAAGGCCAGCACTTTCGATTTTTGGGATCCCCGCTCCGGGCGCGGGGGCAGACTCACCATCCCGGACTTGACTCAAACCCCCAACCTGTTTGCCTTTTCTCAAGATGGGCATTGGGTTGTCCTGGCGCAGATTGCCATGAGCTCGACCCCCGACCCGGTTGTGGTCCAGGCAAAGGAGCACCGGTTTGTCGACTCCTTGCGCGGACACCAGGGGACCGTGCTCGACCTCTCCTTCTCGCCGGATAGTACTAAGGTGGTTACGGCCTGCGAAGATGGCAAGCTTCGAATCTTTTCAGTTCCCGACTGGAAGCTCCTACAAACACTTACGGGACACCACGGGCCGGTGCATTGGGCGGAGTTCTCTCCCGACAGTAAATTGCTGGTGTCGGCGGGTGAGGACAGGACGGCTCGCGTGTGGTCAGTCGAAGATGGCAAACTGGAACAGACCTTGGAGGAGAGTAAAGAGCCCTTGCTCACGGTCAGTTTTTCTCCTAACGGTGAGTATTTCGCCGCGTCTTCCGAGAAAACGGTATTGCTATGGAAGCGAATCGCTGGCAGGCAGTAGGCGGAAAGCAGAAAGCAGAACTCTCCGAAGTTGTGCTAAAATTTCATCTTCTCAGAGAGGGCGGGTGATTGGACCTCGCGCAGAGGCCAGCACATATATGACTAAAGTTGGAATGGTCAGCCTCGGTTGTCCCAAGAATCTTGTGGACAGTGAGGTGATGTTAGGAATCCTGGCTCGCCAGGGATTCGAGTTGACTCCGCGAGCGGAGGAGGCCGAAGTCATCATCGTCAACACCTGCGCGTTCATCGAGCCTGCCCAGCGCGAGTCCATCGACACCATCCTGGAAATGGCGGAATACAAAAAGTCCGGCGCCGCCAGAAGGCTGATAGTCGCCGGCTGCTTGGTGGAGCGATACCGGCAGGAGATCCTGAAAGAGATCCCGGAAGTGGATTTTGTTATCGGGACCAACGAACTCGAGCGGGTCCTTGAAGCTTGCGGCGGGGATAGCGAAGATCGCAGCCTCGAGGGGGGCGCCGAGCCCTACCTTTACCACGACCTCACGCCCCGCCTCCTCGCCACCCCTTCTTATTCCGCCTACCTGAAGATCGCGGAAGGTTGCGACCACCCTTGTTCGTTCTGTGTGATTCCGCAGATGCGAGGCAGGTTCCGTTCCCGGAGGTTTGCCTCGGTGGTGCGCGAAGCGGAGAACCTGGCGCGAAAAGGCGTCGCCGAGCTGACCATTGTCGGCCAGGACACCACGAGTTACGGTGAAGATCTGGGGCTCCGCGACGGTCTGGCGTCTCTTCTGCGCGAACTCGGCAAGATCCCCGAGCTCGTTTGGGTGCGCTTCCTTTATTGCTACCCCAATCGCTTGAACGAGGCGCTGATTGCCGCCGTGGCGGAAACGCCGAAGGTGGCGAAGTACATTGACGTCCCGCTTCAGCACGCCAGCGCGCCGGTGCTCAAGTTGATGCGTCGGGGTTCCAGCGGCGACCACTTCCTGCGATTGCTCGAGAGAATTCGGGCCGCCATACCGGAGGTTACGCTGCGCACGTCTTTTATCGTGGGCTTCCCGGGTGAAACGGAAGAGGATTTCGAGCTCTTGCTGAGCTTTGTCGAGGCAGCACAGTTTGACCACCTGGGTGTGTTCCTTTATTCCAACGAGGAAACCAGCTCGAGTTATGCGCTGCCCGGGCAGGTTTCCGCGGCGGTGGCAAGCCGCCGTAAGCGAAAGCTCATGGCCTTGCAGCGCAGGATTTCACGAGGCAAGCTGCGACAGCGAATCGGCCGCTCGTTTCCGGTCCTTGTGGAAGGCCGCTCCCAGGAAACAGAATTGCTCTTCCAGGGCAGGCTGGAATCGCAAGCTCCTGGGATTGATGGTCAGGTACTGATCAACGATTCTGAGGGGGCGCAACCGAGAGCCGGGGAATTCCGCTGGGCCACCATCACGGCCGCAGGGGACTACGATCTGGTATCGCGCCTGGAGGCACGAAACTTTGCGGAGCGGGCTGTTCCGAAACCGGCGTCATCTGTGGGGTCACGACTCGTCCAGATTCAACCCGCGGCGATGCCCGCTTCCGCTTAATCTCTGGCCATGCGATGTCCGATTTGCCACAAAGACGTTCCCTGGGCGGGCAACCCTTCTCGCCCCTTTTGTAGCGAGCGTTGCAAGCTGATCGATCTCGACCACTGGCTGTCGGAGCGCTATCGCATTTTGACTCCGGTGGAAAGCCCGGACGGGAAGCGCCCTGCCGGAGAGATAGGGCAGGACGAAAAGAGGAGGAGTGGTTAAAGAACGCGGCAGTCTCTCCACCTGGATCGCCACCGGTTTGGGGGCGGGCTATTTCCCCGTAGCGCCGGGGACCGCCGGATCGGCTGTGGGCTTGGTCTTGGTCATCGCTCTTCGCCAGGCTGGGCTCGACCCTGTACGCTGGGCCGTATGCTTGACGGCTACGAGCGGCCTGCTCTTCGTTTTGGGAGTCTGGTCGGCGGGGAAAGCGGAGAAGGTATTTGCACGTGTTGACCCTGGCCAGGTGGTGATTGATGAGGTGGTCGGCCAGATTATTACTTTTATCGCTACGCCCGGGGTCACCTGGAGGGGTTTGATTGCGGGTTTTATCCTGTTCCGCGTCTTCGACATCATAAAACCATTTCCGGCGCGGCGGGCCGAGCGATTTCCCGGCGGCTGGGGTATCATGTTGGATGACGTAGTCGCGGGCCTTTACAGCCTGCTGGCGCTGGTAATTTTGGGACGCTTGATCAAATGAGCTTGTGGAAGAAGTCCGACAAACCTGAACCTCCCGCGGCCAAGAAAGGACCTGCTACGGATAAACCGTTGATTGAACGTGTCACTCCACGTGCGGCGATTCCCGGCGGTGAAATCGCCATCTCGGGCCGGGGACTCACTCAAAACGGCCGCGGCAGGCCCCAAGTGCGGTTTGGCGACCGGCCCGGAAGCCTTCTCCTCAGTTCTCCCAACCGGCTCGTGGTGCGCGTCCCCGAAGGCGTTTCCAGCGGTGATATAACCGTGGACACAGGCGTTGCGGTCAGCGCGCCTGTCGCGGTAGCGGTGGGAGTCACCATCGCCGACAGCCTGCATCCCGTCGCCAATCCTGCCATCGATGCCGCCGGGAATACTTTTACTACTTTCAGCGGCAGCCGGGGGCAGAAGGTTCCCGTTTCCGTCTTTAAGATCGACCGGCAACAGGTCGTTCGCCCCTTCATCAATGATTTGGTGAACCCCACCGGGCTGGCCTTCGATCGCGCCGGTTTTCTTTATATTTCCAGCCGGATGGAGGGGACGATTTACAAAGTAAGTCCTGGCGGCCGTCGCGAGATATACGCGGAAGGCATGGGAGTCGCCACCGGAATTGCCTTCGACAGCGAGGAGAACTTGTACGTGGGCGACCGAACGGGCACGGTGTTCAAGATCGGGAGTGACCGGCAAATCTTCGTCTTTGCGACCATCGAGCCCAGCATGGCCGCGTATCATCTGGCTTTCGGCCCCGACGGCAACCTTTACCTTACAGGCCCAACCATTTCCAGCTTCGACCACGTGTTCCGCATCTCCCCGGCCGGTGAAGTGACTTCGTTCTATCGCGGCCTGGGGCGCCCGCAAGGACTGGCCTTCGATATCGATGGCAACCTCTACGTCGCGGCCTCGCTGGCCGGTCAGCGCGGGATTGTGCGCATCACGCCCGCGGCTCGCGTGGAGCGTGTTGTGTCGGGAAACGGCATCGTGGGCATAGCCTTCACACGCCGGCAGTCGATGGTTGTCGCCACCAACGATTCCTTGATCGAGCTGCCCGTCGGCATCGAGGGCAAGCCCCTGATACAGTGACCGATGATGACAAGTCAGAAGGATGCCGAAAATCGAAACGCGAAAATCGAAATTCGAAACTCGCTGCGCGCAAAGTCTCCTCCGCGAAGGCGGGGGTCTGTGAGGTTGTGGATTCCCGCCTACGCGGGACTGACCCATTTGGGGATTTTCGGATTTCGATTTTCGATTCTGTCTTCTGACTCCTGAATCCTGAATCCTGACTCCTGAATCCTGTATGGATGCTGAAATCATTGCCGTCGGCTCAGAGCTCCTGACTTCGTTTTACCAGGACACCAATTCGCTGTTTCTCACCGAGCGCCTGAACTCCCTGGGGATCGAAGTGCGCTTCAAGACGGTGGTGGGGGATCGGGCAGAGGATCTCGCCACTGTCCTCAGGGACGCGATCTCCCGCTCTCCCTTGATCATCCTGACGGGCGGCCTCGGCCCTACCGAAGACGATCTCACGCGACAGGTGGTGTCGGAAGTTCTCGGCAGGCCCTTACGGGAGGCGCCCGAGATTCGCCAACAAATCCAAGAACGCCTTGCTCGCTTCGGAAGGCCGATGGCGGAGAACAACCTGCGGCAGGCAATGCTTCCGGAAGGAGCCGCCTGGCTCGAAAACAAGCACGGAACTGCGCCCGGCATCTGGATTGAACTGGAGCGCAATCTCCTCGTGCTTCTGCCCGGCCCGCCGGTCGAGTTGGAGGCCATGTTCGATGCTGTTTGCATGCCTCGGCTGGCACAGACCTGCCAGGGACAGAGGATCAGGACTCGAGTTTACAAGGTGGTGGGCCTCCCTGAGTCCGAAGTCGATAAACGGGCGGCCGCCGTTTACAACGCCTATGAGAATCCCACCACCACGATTCTGGCCAAGCCTGGCGCTATCGAAATCCATCTGCGCGCCCGCGCTCCCAGCGACGAGGAGGCGGAGGCCTTGTTGGCAGAATTGGGTGACAAGATCGAACTTGCCCTGGGCGAATACGTCTTTTCCACGCGAGGGGAGTCGCTAGAGGAAGTTGTAGGAATGTACTTGGTGATGCGCCAGAAGACCCTGGCCGTGGCGGAGAGTTGTAGCGGCGGCCTGCTGGCGGAGCGGCTCACGCGCAACTCCGGCAGTTCCAACTTCTTCCTGGGCGGCGCGATTTGCTATAGCAACGACCTGAAGACCAAATTAGCGGGTGTGCCAAAAACCCTGATTGAGGAGCATGGCGCCGTTTCGCAGCCTGTCGCCCAGGCTCTGGCCGAAGGCATCCGCGCGCGAGCGGGCGCCTCCATCGGAGTGGGCATCACGGGAATCGCGGGCCCCACAGGCGGCTCGCCCGAGAAACCAGTGGGCCTGGTCTTTATCGGTCTTGCCGATGAGCGTGGGACAGAGGTTCGTGAATTCCGCTTTCCCGGCCAACGCGAAAGGGTCCGCCTGTGGGCCACCCAAATGGCTCTGGAAATGATCCGCCGAAGGATCAGGGGCTAGAGGCTGGGGGCTAGGGACTGGGGGTTGGGGACTAGGGACTGGGGGGTGGAGATCTTCCCCCACCTACCACCTACCACATGCGTGCTTTTATTGCCATCGACCTGCCTGAAAGCATCCGCGCGGAACTGCGCCGTAAACAAGCTTCGTTCCGTTCCACCTCTCCCGAGGTGCGCTGGACCCGCCCGGAAGGAACTCACCTGACGCTCAAGTTTCTGGGGGAGATTTCCGATGCGCAGGTGAGGGAAGTGTCCGAAAGCCTGAAGAATCTGGGCCGGTTCGAAAGCTTTGCGGTTGGGTTGAAGGGTTTTGGTTTCTTTCCCGATGCCCGGCGTCCGCGAGTGTTCTGGGTAGGAGTGGAGGCGCCCGCGGGTCTCAGCCGGCTCGCCGCGCAAGTCGAAGAAGCTATGCAAAGGATCGGGTTTCCCCGCGAGGAACGCGCCTTCCGACCCCACCTGACCATGGCGCGGTTCAGAGTGCCGCAACCACAACCAGCCCTCCAGGCGCTCCTCACCCAACAGGGTGAGCAAGAGCTGGGAAACTTCGAGGTCTCGGAGTTCTTTCTTTTTGAGAGTAGACTGTCCCCCCAAGGCGCAGAATATCGCAAGGTGGAACGATTCCCGTAATTGCGGGAACGCGAAGAACCCGGTCACGCTTTGAGTTACATAACGCATGACGGGATGGAAAGATGGGGCCGCTCACAACTCTAATTGCGTACCTGTTAGGCTCGATTCCGTTCGGCTACCTCATCGTTCGCTGGCAGCGGGGTATCGATGTTCGGGCCACGGGCAGCGGTTCAATCGGCGCCACGAACGTCATGCGGAACCTCGGCATCGTGGGGTTTGTCGCCACCTTCCTCCTCGACGCCGGAAAAGGACTGCTGGCTGTCCTGCTTGCTTCGAAGATGACGTTGGGGAATCCCACGTGGGTGGCGGCAGCAGCATTCGCTGCGGTTTTGGGCCACTGCTTCCCCGTTTGGCTTAAGTTTCGCGGTGGCAAAGGCGTGGCCACAGGAGTCGGCGTATTCATCGCCCTCGCCCCCTTGGAGGTTGTCCTGGTGTTAGTGATCTTCGCCGTCGTGGTGGCGATCTGGCGCTACATTTCACTCGGGTCCGTTGTCGCCACTGCGGCTTTCCCCGTCTTGGTCTATCTCATGCAGCATCCACCGATCCAAGTGGTTCTTGGGGCCGCGGGGGCAGCCGCCATCATCATTGTGCGCCACCACGCCAACATCGCTCGGCTGCTCAACGGGACGGAGAACAAGCTGGGGCGGAAAAAGGCAGAAAGCAGAAAGCAGAAAGCATGAAGAAAATTGCCATCATCGGAGCGGGCAACTGGGGCACGGCACTGGCGGCCACGCTCGCCAAGACCGGCCATGTGGTCACCTTGTGGGGCTATGAGCCGGAGGTGGTGGAGAGCGTTTGCGCGCAGCATGAAAACGTGCTTTTCATGCCCGGAGTCAAGCTACCGGCGAGTATCGCGGCGACGAACGACTTGGGCGAGGTGCTGGGGCAAGCAGAGATCGTGTTGACGGCCATGCCCTCGCATGTGTGCGGCTCCCTCTATGAAAAAATGCTCAGTCATCTCCGGCCGGAGATGATCTTTGTGAGCGCCACCAAGGGCATCGACACGGACCGCGTGATGCGCATGAGCGAGATTATCGAAAGCGTGGTCGGCCGCCGGTTTGCCCCTCGACTCTGTGCACTCTCCGGCCCCAGTTTCGCCCAGGAGGTGGTGCGAGGCGATCCCACAGCGGTTGTCTTGGCTTCCCGCGAGCGCGCCGTGGCTCATTTGGTACAGAAGGAGTTCTCGTCGCGGACGTTTAGAATCTATACCTCGACCGATGTGGCTGGAGTGGAAATCGGCGGTGCGGTCAAGAACATCATCGCCATCGCTGCCGGTGTCATTGCTGGATTAGGGCTTGGACACAACCCTACGGCGGCGCTCATTACGCGCGGCCTCGCGGAGATATCGCGTCTGGCTTGTGCCTGTGGCGCAAAGCGTGAGACGCTGGCAGGGCTGGCGGGTATGGGAGACCTGGTCCTCACTTGCACCGGTGACCTCAGCCGAAACCGCACGGTCGGAGTCGAGTTGGGCCGAGGGCGCAAGCTCCCGGAAATCATCGGCTCCATGCGCATGGTGGCGGAAGGCGTCAAGACAACTTATGCCACGGTGGCTCTGGCAGAACGGTACGGGGTCGAGATGCCGATCACCGCCCAGGTCCACCGCATCTTGGAAGGGCAAGTCACTCCCCGTGAAGCCATCCGCGAACTTATGGAACGGACACTGAAGGACGAGTAGCGTGAGGCAGGTGAGGTTTATGCTTCGCTCTGAGGCAGGCGCCTGTCGACCCGGAGCAGAGTCTCGAGCGACCATGCCTACGCCGGTGGGGCATTAGAGTTCATCAGGTAGGATACGGCGTCAGCGATCCTTTGCTCCTCTTCGGCTTTCGTGTGTCTCCATTCCGCAAACTTATCTCTTTCGGCGCTGACCTCTTCCTTGGTGCGTTGGATGCGTGCGTCGTACTCGGCCACCAGCGACTGAACCATGGCCTGCACCTTGCGGTTCGCGTCTTCCTTGCGCATCTCGAACTCACGCAGAGCTCTCTCCCGGGAGCGCTCGGCATTGGCCAGGACTTCGCTTCGCTGCACCGCGTCGTCGATGACATCGGTCACCTTCACTCCCGCCGCCTGCAACGCCACCAGGATTGCAGCTCGCTTCGCCGGCCCCGTCAAGATGCGCATGTGCTCGCTTTGCAGCATTTGAGCAACTTTCAAGATCGTGTACTCCCCCGTGGAACGAGTGCTCACCTGCCTGCGGTATTCTTCAAGCAGGGATATATGGGCTGGCCGGACGTCGGCAACAACCCCCATCCCCGAGTCGCAGTCAGACGGATGAAGTACGGACTCCGGCTCCCTGCCTTCGCCGCCCATTGATTGTTGTCCGTGTCTTAGGCCATCTCTCGCGCGCAGCAACAAGCTGTACCAGTTTCCTTTCATATGGACCTCCGGGTTTTGGGTTGCAATTGGTTCCGAACCGTCGAACTCGATTGGCCGCGCCCTGGACCATGCTGGCCGCCAGTTGTTAAGATTCAGCGGTCTTATCAACGCCGCGCCGACGGACGTGTTTGCGAAGCGGACTCCCAGTTCCTTGACCGACACCAGGAGGACCGCCACCAGAAAAAAAAGACCTGCCACCGCAAGAGCGGTGAACGCTACCGTGAGGGACTCAGCAAATGTGTACATACTTGCGCTCTATACATGGTAGGAAGGCTTCAGCACCCGGTTGGTGTCTCCTTCCCCCTCGATAATGAGTTTCGGTCGTTCCGATGCTTTTCTTGAGCCCTATTTGCCCGCCTGCACCACCCAAACCCAGACGCGCACACGTCGTCTTGAAGTCTGCCGGTAGGCGATTATTCTGTTCAAAGGGATGAGAGAACTATCTTCCCATCTGCCGGGCTTTTTCGAGGATTGCCGGACGCGCGCTTTCCATGCTCTCGCGCCAGTCCTGGTAGCGCAGGGTGCGCTGTTCGAAGGTGCGCTTCTCGAGTGCATTCAGGAAGCGCGATGCAAATTCCTCGAAGTAGGAACCGTACAGGTGATAGCTGTCGGCCAGGTGGCAGTAGCGCCCTGGTTTGACGGTCCGGCCCGAAAGCTCGGAGACCCGATGGGCAATCTTCTGTTGAAGTTGCACGAGGGCGAAGATGTTCATGAACGCCGCCTTATAAGCGTCGTTCGAGCGGAAGCGCACGTTCATGCAGAGTCGAGGAGTCGAGGAGTCAAGGAGTCCAGGAGTTGAGGAGTCGAGGGGCCGAGAAGTCGGGCGGGTGGACTCTCGACTCTCGACTCTTGACTCCTCGACTTCTTGACTCCTCGACTCCTCGACTATCCGGCACCAGAGGCTCTGTAGGCATGCGGGGTCGTAGCAATCATTGTCCTCCCAGACCATCCAGGTAACGGCCTGGGCGCGGCGGGTGTAGGGGGTTTTGGCGAGAGCTTGGCACATGTTCTCGATCTGGTCGAAGGGCGGGAAGGTCGGGGCCTGATAAGCAAAGAGCCGCTGGTGGTAGGTATACTCCCAGCGGGTATCGCCGGGGTCGCGGGTGTCGCGCACCAGATGATCCTTGATACCCTCGCAGACTTCCATCACGTATTCCTGCAAGTCTTCAGGCCCGCCGGGGAAGTCCTTGTGAATCATCGGCTCCTTGAGCGGGTCGGTGATCGTAATGAGCATGGTAGCGTCTTTGCTGGGCGGGTCGCCGGGCTTGTCATACTGCGTCTTGAGGTCGCATCCGCGCGTGTAAAGCAACACCAACGATTCTTCCCAGGCGCGCGCGATGCAGTCCGCTTCGACGTGTAGAACCGGTATGCCGTTCATAAGCCCCCCTGGAATTGCCGATTTTCGATTGCCGATTGCCGATTGTCGATTGACATCGGAACAATTCGCTGCCGCGCTTTTTCAATCGTCAATCGTCAATCGCCAATCGGCAATGAAGTTAGGCCGCTTCCTCCAGGCTTTTGTCGAGTGCAGCGAGAGCTTGATCGACATCGGCCTTGGAGATATTCAGCGGCGGGGACGTGCGAATCACGTTTGCGTAGAGCCCACCCTTGCCCACCAGCAAGCCGTTCACGCGCGCGCGTTCCATGACGAGGTTCGTGGCTTCTGTCGCCGGTTCCTTGGTCCGGCGGTCTTTCACCAATTCGATCCCTTGCATTAACCCCATGCCGCGCACATCACCAATCAGGGTGTGTTTCTCCTTCAAAGCGTCGAGGCCCTGGCGGAAGTGATTGCCCACTTCCTGGGCGTTATCCATCAGCCGCTCTTCCTCGATCAGGTCGATGGTGGCTTTGGCGGCGACACAGGTAACGGGGTTGCCGCCGAAAGTCGAGATTGTGAGGCCCTTATAGGCGTCGGCGATTTCCGGGCGGGTGAGCGTCAAGCCGATGGGCACGCCGTTGGCCATGCCCTTGGCAGAGGTGATGATGTCCGGCTCGACTTCCCAGTGCTCGATGCCCCACCATTTCTCTCCTGTGCGCCCCCACGCGGCCTGAACTTCGTCGGCAATGAAAAGCCCGCCGTAATTGCGCACGATGTTGGCGACAATCTTGAAATAGCCCGGCGGCGGAACGATGAATCCTCCCAGGCCTTGAATGGTTTCGGCAAGCAAGCCGGCGATCTGGCCGCTGGTCGAGGTCCTGATGACCTCTTCGATGTCCTTGGCGCAGTGCAAATCGCAGCTTGGGTAAGTGAGCCCGTAAGGGCAGCGGTAGCAGTAAGGGCCCGGCGCCTGCACCACGCCATAGGGTATGACGCCGGCTCTTCGATACGTGGACAACCCGGTAAGCGACTTGGCCAGTTGTGAATGGCCGCTATAGCCGTGGCGCAGTGCCAGGATTTCATAGTTTCCCGTGTACATGCGCGCCGCCATGATGGCCACTTCATTGGCCTCGGTGCCGCTATTGGTGAAATAACTCTTCTTCAATTTGCCCGGAGCAATCTGCGCAACTTTTTCCGCCAGCGCCACGATTGCCTCAGTGGGGAAAAGCGTCGAGGTGTGCTGCACGCGGTCAATCTGCTCCTTGATCTTCGCCGTCACCTTCTCGTTCGAGTGGCCCACGCTGATCGTGACGATCCCACCCAGGAAGTCGAGATATTGCTTCCCATCCAAGTCCCAAACGTACTGCCCCTTGGCATGGTCGATCACCAACGGGTCTTTGAAGTAGGGTGTGACACAGTTGAAGATGTATTCCTGTTTTTTGCGGACGATTTCGTCTTTGGTCATGAGTACAAGTCGACAGTCGACAGTTCCTCCCCCCTTACTGTGGAAACTCAATCCACTTTACAACGCAGGGTGTGAAGTATGCGAGCAATTTCCGAAATCGCGGGTGAAAGGCGCCGCTCGCCGAACACGCACCAGAGCGCAGTGTCAGTGTCGGCAATCGCAGCGGTCATGCGACGTCATTCCGAGGGAAGCTGTGGAACATCTCGTGCCGCGAAAAATGTTCAGGCGCATTCCTACGGCATGCGGTCTCTTAGCTTGTTGAACACATCTTCTAGTTTGGTGATGCTGGGCTGAATCCCGCCCGCTTCGATTTCGCGCTTCAGCCGATCAACCATCTTGTCTCGGACGAAAAAGCGCCACTGAATTGGGAATGTGTCGGAGACGAACCATTTGACGTAAGATTCGACCTTTTCGCGGTTGCCCAAGGTTCGTCTAACAAGCTGGCTTATTTGGTCGGGATATCCCGATTTGTTTACCTCAATTATTTGTGCTTGCCGGTTCCGCATATCGACAGCCAGGAAGTCCGGGAACGCATCCCAGGCCAGAGCTCCCGGGGTCTCATGGAAGCATGGTTCGTCTTTATCGTTAAATAAAACCGGAAACTGCGGGATTACGGCAAGGTGCTCAAAGATTGTCAAATAGTTCTCCACTAGCTGTTCGTACATGTCCATAGGATGTTCCTTTTATGCACCCGATCCGTAAGTTACCCAGTAAGCCTGTACACGGCGGATGGCCTACTCCCTCACTGCAAGCAAACTTTCGACCGATATGTCCTCGTCGACATCCTCCCAATGGATGCCAATTCCTTTTCCAATAAGCCGCCAGTTCCGCTTCTGTTCACTCGCAGCGGCCCGAAGCCGCGGAAACCACTCCAGCGGGGCAGAGATCTCGCGCCCATCGGCCAGGACAACCCGCAGCGCGTCCGGTGTGAAGGAAACATCGACCGCGTGAGGATCAATCCTGACCCTTGGAGTGCTCACGCAACCTCTCATTTCGCGCGTCTCCTTGGACTGACAGCTAACGAAGGACGCCCTCCAGTTTCAGAACCAATTGGCCCTCAGTAGGGAACAAGAGGAACCGGCCGAACACGTTGCGGCTCGAGACCCTCAAGTTGCCCTCGATCTGGTTTTCAAGCCACCGCAAGCACCGCTTTTTCCAGGGCCTTGGGCAATTCGATGGAAAGGAAGAAATCCTGTGGATAGAGGTAATCCTCCCCCGATTCGTCCACGACCCTCAGCAGGTGGTGGCGCGCGGCGCCGGTGTCCGGAATAACTTGGTAAATCTTCCGCAGTTCGAGCGAGGCCTCGTAGCCTTCATTCCGAACGCAGACGACGAATTCATTCATGTGCTTATTCAATTCCTTACTCCCACAGGTGCTTGACCCTGATCTCCCTTCTCCCAATTCCATGCGCTTCGTACCAGTGGAGCTCAGCTTCACATATC
>Ga0326727_10008348_pt1 | contig 26393 bp, 21 predicted proteins | sample MB2enrmetagenome_FD_207643 | JGI IMG/M metagenome (GOLD analysis project Ga0326727, IMG submission 207643) | Lab enriched peat soil microbial communities from McLean, Ithaca, NY, United States - MB29MY | ecosystem: Environmental > Terrestrial > Soil > Wetlands > Peat | place: USA: New York...
AGGCGGTTACCTGGCGCGTAACTCTGATTCTCCTCCCGGCAACGAAACCATCTGGCGCGGCTTAACACGACTCGTCGACATTCAACTCGGCGTCATCTTGAGCACTAAACTTGTGGGTAATTGAAAGGGCTCTGCCGGGGGATCTCCAAGAGTTTGACAGTTCCGGGAGTATGCCCTGGTTTTGTTTTTCGTCGTTTTTGCTGTTGCGGTTGCTTTTGCTTTCAACGGTTGCGAAAAGGCCCCTTTGAGGGGCCAACAACCGTAAAGCCTCCGGCTCTGCCGGAGGATACTTACTGTATTGGACTCGATAAGCAGCGGTATGATATATGCAGTGTTCCATCTCACTGGTGAACCATGTACGAAGACTCACGAGTAGTTCTAGGATTCCACGGAACTAGACTCGACCGCGCGGACACAATTGTTTCAACTGGAAAATTCATTCCCAGCACGAATGATTATGATTGGCTCGGTCACGGGATCTATTTCTGGGAGTACGCGCCATTCCGCGCTTGGCAATGGGCTAGAGAAAAGTATGGCCAAGATGGAGCAGTCGTTGAGGCAAGAATTCGGCTAGGATTCTGCCTGGACTTGACGGATATTCGCCTTACCGATTCACTCAGGATTGCTTATCAAGGCATTAGCGAGGCGTACATTCTAGCAAACAAGCTTCTTCCGGTGAACAAAGGAAAGGCGCATTGCCTTGATTGCCTTGTGATAAATTACCTGACCGAATACATCCTTCCGGAGTGTGACTCGGTCAGGGCGCCGTTTCTAGAGGGCAGGCCGATTTTTGATGGATCGAACCTGCTTTCGCAATCGCATTTGCAACTCGTTGTCAGACACGATTCTTGCATTGAATCTGGCATTCGAATGTTGCACGAGGAGGGCGAATGAATCCCGATGAGAATAGCCTGGTACGTAACTTAGCCGACCGCGTGAAAGAACACTTCAACTCCGAAGACCCTAAAGAAATTGTGCGTCAGTCTCGGCAGTTAATTCTGTATCCTCAAGATATATCTGTGGCAGAGCTTCCCGAAGGTGCGTTTGATGGACCAGTGTTGATGCACTCAAGGCCAAAGCTAGTTCCATTGAGAGGCTATTTGGCATGTGCACTCACGGGGCTTAGCAAGGAACAGAGGATGCTTGTCAATCATCTCTCCGACCTCGTCAGTCTTGTGTGCAAATCCGTCGATATAGATCTCTATGAGCCTCGAAAAATAACTGACCCTGTTCATAATGCGGACGTGCAAGCTACAGAGGTGTTTCATATAGACCGCGAACGCGTTATCAGCTCAGATTTGCTTATCCACTTGGCTCACTTTCCCAGTACAGGATCGGGTGAAGAGCTTAGCTTTGCCTACGACGCTCTCGTTCCTATGGTCGTAATCGCACACGACAGCCAGAGCATTAGTAGGATGATTACCGGAATTCCATCTCTGAAACTTGAGATTCGATACCGGGAACCTGAAGAAATGAGAGAAATGCTAGGTATTCGATTGCAGGAAATAAGACCTGTTCTCGAACAGCGCAAACTTGCAAAGTCGGAGTTTAGCGAGAACATTGTTGGTAATAAAATAGCAGAGTTACGCCTTGATGCTTCCCTCTCACGCGAGCAACTCGCATTGAGCGTAGGAATGACCGCTGATGCGATTAAGCGATTGGAAGAGAACGTTGACACCGCTTCAAACCCTTCCCTTACTCAGCTGCGTTTGATTGCAACCTCGCTAAAAACCACCGTTGCTGAATTGGTAAACCCGGATTACACAAATTCAGTCATTTCTGGAATTCAGGCGATCCTAGACGACAGGGTTGAAGAAGCAACTGCAGCTCGATTCAGAGGGGTGCCCACTAGAGATCAAAAAGCAATTCTGATAAGGTACTTAGCGCGCCTCTTGGAACTTCTTACTGATCCCAAACGATGACTAAGCCCTCTACAACCAGACTTCCAAATCCAGCCTTGGCAGCGGAGAAGCTTCTCGGTAGAGTCGAGTATGCCGGGACAGCTACAAACTTGAACAAGGTCGTATCTTTATGGCCGAAACTTTCCGTAGTCGAGGAGGATCTAGACGGGGCGGGATACTTGTTGCCAATTGGCGAGCTTGGCGGAACAATCTTGGTCAACAGGGCCGATAAGGAAGAGCGAAAACGTTTCACTATCGCGCACGAACTTGGACACTGGGTTCTAGGGCTCGCTCTAAAGAAAGCTACTGGCCACTTCTCTCAGCCAAAAAGTGCACCACATGCCGCAATCGAAAGATGGTGCGACCAATTCGCTACAAATCTTCTGATGCCTGAGTCGATGATAAAAGCGGTTTTTGCTCTACGTGATCCGGTCCTCGTTCTGGACTCCTTGGCGCATGCAGCCTCTAAGTTTAAAGTTTCGGAACTGGCTTTGTTTATACGCGTTTGGGAAGTTCTAAGATTCCAAGTGGCGTTTGTTGCCCTATCCGGCACTTCCGGCCGTCCCGATGCGCAAGTCGAAAAAAGCTTCGCAGATGAGCAGGCGCAAAAAGCTTTGGAAAATGCACTTCGGGAGCCAGCGGTTATAAATCAGCTCACAAGTCAGCAGATAATCTACTTCTCCCTGACCTACGCCGAAGGAAAAGTTAAATGTTTTGGACGTCGACTCAGTCTAAGCCGGATCTTACTCGTTCTAATATGGCCCATCAAAACATTGACAGCGATTTAGGTTAAGAAAGCTCCAGTAAACATCTCATGAAAGTCGCTCGGTTATGGGTTCCTGGAATACAGTTTACGGGACACACGGTGCATAGCAATTCTACAATCTGGAGATAAATTTTCTCAAGTCGCCATAACTCCATCAATTCTGACCTGCGATATTCTGACCTGAGGGGGGTCGCTGAATCCGTAGCAGGTTGTCTTTCCATTTCACTCCCCGCCCTCTGGTGGATGGCCAACGCACGATCCTGCCATGCACGGAACGAGCTTTTCGCGCCTTCGCTTGACCGAACTTGTCGCGCCCGTCGCCGAAACCTTCGCCAAGGACGAAATCGGCGTAGGCCACGCGCTCTTGTTGGCGAAGCTGCAACCGGCGCAGCAGGAGGAAGCACTCGCCGCTTGCTATCAAGAACAATACAGCGCCGGGAACGGCAAGCCGAAGCGCATACTGCTCCTGGTCCGCCACCTGCAACAGTGGATTGAGCACAACATTTTGTTGGAGCTTGCCGCCGCGCCGTTCTCGAAAGAAGACGCCGCGCTTGTGCCCGATGCCGGTTCCTGTGTCGATTGTGCCAAGCGCACAGGGCATAACAAGCTTCTTTTCGGCGACGACTTTGGAAAACACGCTGACCACTGCTCGGACCCGAAATGTTGGTCGATGAAGGTTGACGCCCACGTCAAGCAAACCATCGCCGCCAAACCGAAACTCGTTCAGATCAGCACCGCCTACGGTGCGGCGAAAAGCGATAGTCCGGTTGTGCCGCGCAACAAGTATGTCGAGATTCGCGCCGACAAGCCCGCCAACCAGAAGCAGCGCGACTGGCCGGAGTACAAAACCTGCAAGTTCACCACCGAGGCCATCGTTACCGAGGGCAGCGAGAAGGGCGAACTGCGGCGCGTCTGTGCGAATCCCGATTGCCCGATTCATCACGCCCGCAAGCAGCGGCCCGCCAACGACGCGGCCTTCAAGGCCGAGCAGGAAAAACGCCGGCGCGAGGAAGCTATCGCGCAGACGACCGGCCTCCGCGTCCTCAAAGCCATCGGCGATGCGGTTCCGATTCGTCTGATGAAACGCGACCTGCTCTTTACCGCCGAGCGCCTTGCCGCCGTCTTGGACGAACGCCATCTGGCGATCATCTTTCGGCTTCACGGCATCGGCAAGGCCAGCGGAGCGGGAGACGCCCCCGCCAAATTGCTCGCATCGTTTCTTCGCAAAGCCGACGAAGGCACACTCGGCCGGGTTTTGGTCGAAGTTGCCGTTCTCCAGTCGGCCCACTCGCCGACCGAATCCGCCAAGACCCTCCACGAAGCCGCCGAGTTCTACAAGGTGGTCGTGGCCGCAATCACGAGTAAGGTCAAGCGAGAATTCGCCGCAAAGGAGAAAGCCAAGACGGAAAAGAAAGCTGCCCCCAAGCCGCCAACGAAAGCGCCAAGCAAGGCGGCCAAGAAGGCAGCGGCCTAATCATCGAAACCAAAACTCCATCGCGGAGCTTGAGCGATCAGGCTCCGCACATTTTGGCCCGCCCCTCCCACCCTCATTCGCGCTCCCGCTGCTTGCGGGAGGCCATTTTCCCCCGCCCAACGGCACCGTGCGCTGCTCCGCAGCTCGCTCTTGCTCTGAATCCGTTTTGCCGTTACCGCCCAAGATCGATCTTCACCTTCTATATGCCGATCATGGCAGAAATATTTCCGCGAAAAATTCGGATTTGAAATGCAGGCTGGGAAAGACGAAGCCCTTGGCCGTGCGTGTGAGCAAACGCGCAATGACGCTAGCGGCGATGATCATAGACGCATAGCTTGAGAGTTGCACAAATCGCCTACAGTAAGAATGCTTTCCGTGGGCAGTGCGGCGTAGTGATAGGCCATTCATTGTGGACCAGTGGTGAAAACCAGATCCTGCGTGCCGATTGGCTGATATCATGCAGCATTCCTGTCTGATCGAGGACTAGAGCGACAGCCAGCACTGCGAGAGGATGGGGCTAGTCAAGAAGTGATCCACAGGAGCCATCAAAGTCTCCTGTGCCATTGCTGCTGGCTTTGTATGGACTGGTTGGAAATGTCGTGTTGGACTCGTAGCAATCCCGTTCTTCAGAAAAAACGACCAGGTTGATTGCGCGCACACGCGCATCATTTACGTCATTCGGCGATCTCTTTAGGAGCAGGGCACAGTCCATAATGGAATATTGCTCTAAAACGCAGATCACAAAAACCAAGCGGTCGAAGTCCGGTAACGCCAAAATCGCGAGAGAATCCTGAGGAGTTTCTATCCGATGCTCGCTCGACTGCAAATGGAAACCAGTTCCTGACTCGTCGCAGATATCGCCAGGTATCGCATTTTCCGTGTCTAAAACCAAGCGGATGGCGTTGCGGATCACTGTCCGGCGAGCCCAGATGAGGGCCCATTCCTTTGAAACGGTACTGTTGGCAAAGCACTCCTTCATGGCAAAGATGAGACTGCTTTCCGCCTTCTCGACATCGGCGGTGAGAAGCAGCGACAAACGAAAGAGGTCGGTCATTTCTCTTGCGAATAACCTTTGGAAATCGTCTGTTGTCGCGTAAGGGTCTTCTTCAATTGATTCAAACTGATTGCTGCGGAACTGGAGCGCGCTTTTCATCCCTTCTCCTTCAAGCTCGCGAATATAATATTCGCTGTTAACATCTGTGTTTTGCCTTCGCAACTTCACGATGTACATCTGGAGTGCCAAACCAAGCAGCGTACAGGTCATTGATTGGGCAAGAAGACTACGTGAAGCATGTATTCATTGTCGAAACCGACAAAACAATCTTCCTTGGAGCGCATTGAACCAATGATGTTGAGAGTCTGGTTGCCGGCGTAAGCAGGCTCTGGTTCATCATTTTCCGTTCTGGTTTGCCTGCCTAAAACGAGACCACGCCATCAGAATCAGTGTGTTTGTTGGGCGTGACACATTCTCACTGCCAGCACTCCCAACGCAGCAAAGACCGATGCGAAGAAGAGTTGCGCAATTTCAAAGAGCGCGCTGGATTTCGTTGGCGGCATTGTAAACAGAGCAGAGAGCACGAACAACCTCATCGAAACGAAAACGATACTCAGATAGAGAACAGCCACAATAAAAAATGCGAAAACCGGGCGCCACAGGCCAGCAAGGCGGAACTTACGCCATGCAAGAACGACGACTCCCGAACAATAGACAGATGTCATGCAGATTCCCTGGATCGGCGAGAGATGACTGGTTAGAGGTAGGAGACCTGCCAAACTTGCAATCAGACTGTATCTCAAAAAACGGACTACCCGATCGCCGCTGAGTGTAACCTTCAGAACTCCGCGTAGCACAATTGCGCCGGAACCGATAGCTAGCAGACCAAGCACAACGTGGATCCACCAGAGTATTTTCATGCCTTTTCTCCCTCGTGCGTCTTCTCCTTTGCTTCGACATGTATCACGCCTTTTCTCTTCCGCTCGTACCTTTCGCGATTCGCGATCGTCGTGATAGATGTTTCATCACCTGCCGCATAAATACTCCGTTCACACGAAATTTAGCGCCTTGATCCATCAGAGCCAACAACACATCTTCCCCCTCAGCGCAGATGGCGGTCACACTTCGCAAATCGATGATGAGTTCACGATGGTCACGATCAGCTGCCGCTTTTTGTCCAATGTTTTTCAGTTCGTTAGTCCAGGGCGCGACAAGTTTGCCTTCCAGAACCACTTGGCGCTTGCGATCATTCTCGATGATGGAAATCTTCAACATTCCTGTCTCCCCTAATCAGGAGGCAATCGTCATGCCAAATGCGCAGAATGGGTAACCTTATTGTTTTCAATATATTGAAAATTTATGGCCTATCGAGAGTCGAAAGTGTTGACGACAGTACGACGGACCTTCGTTGTTCGAACTGAGCCTTACCTCGGCTTGATCAAACGAAAGACTGTCAATTTACTCGGGTTGCGTAGAAGATTTTGGACTCAGAGGTAATCGTATGGATTGATTTCAAGTCTCTTCATTCGGGAGATAAGAGTTGTACGGCTGATTCCCATACGTGCCGCAGCGCCTTCAGCGCCTCCGACCCGGCCTTTGCATTCGGTCAATACTCGAACGATCTCGTCATGCTGCTTCTTTGAGTGCTCATTCACAGGACTCTTGCCCTTCAACGACGCAACTGTCTCTCTGACAATTCGTGCAATATCGTCTTCCGACCTTTGAGTTGTGGCCTGCGCCGGCTCGCCAATCTTCGATTTGCGAAGCTCTGCAAGCGGAGCCTCAAGCGACTTGCCACGGGTCAGGATGACTGCTCGCTCGACAAAATTCTCTAGTTCTCGGATGTTGCCAGGCCAATCCCAGGCCGTAAGCCCCTTCATCATGGATACTGGAATTGCGTCGATTCGTTTCTGCATTTGCTTCGCACACTTCTGCACAAAATAGCCGACGAGCAGAGGAATATCCTCTCTGCGATCTCTAAGGGGCGGAATGCGAATGGGAAAGACGTTCAAGCGGTAATAGAGATCATTGCGGAACTCCCGGTCGGCGACCATCTTTTCGAGGTCGCGGTTGGTTGCCGCCACAAGCCGAACGTTCACTTTGCGTGTATGTGTGCTGCCAAGCCGCTCGAATTCGCGCTCCTGCAGGACGCGCAATAATTTCGGTTGTATTTCGCTCGGAATGTCTCCCACTTCATCAAGGAATAAAGTCCCCTGATCGGCAAGTTCCAGCCTGCCGACCTTTTGACTGATTGCGCCCGTGAACGCTCCCTTCTCATGCCCGAAGAGCTCGCTCTCCAGCAGGCCAGTGGGGATGGCGGCGCAATTGAGCTTGACGAAGGTGCGTTCCTTGCGCCGGCTGCGCTCATGGATTGCACGGGCGATCAGTTCTTTACCGGTTCCGGTTTCACCGAGCAAAAGAACGGTAGAATCGCTCGGGGCAACCGTCTCAACCATCTGCAAAACGTGTTTCAGTGCTGGACTACTACCGATAATCTGCTCGAAGCCCATCTCGCTGCGGAACTCCTCCTCGAGATAGAGCTTCTCCTCGGCGAGCTTGTCTTTCAGCCGGGTAATCTCTTCAAAGGCCAGGGCATTTTCAATCGCGATGGCAATCTGGCCGCCTATCAGACTGAGGAATTCAATCTCGTCAGCGTCGTATGGACGTCTTGCTGTTCGCCCGACTCTCATGATACCCAGAGCACGGCCACGGCTTACAAGCGGAATATTGCAAACGGTCTTCGGTTCCGTGAGAAGCGCATTGTGCGCCTGTTCTTCGGGGGAAAAGTCGTCAGGATTTGAGGTACATGCGATGGTGGGCTTTAGAGTCTCGAACGCAGTTCTTCCTGATCCAACGAAACTGATCAGCATTCCCTCTTTTACGATTCCTGGACTCTCAGGAAGATCAAGCACGTATACTCTGAGTTTTCCAGACGCGTCGTCGGGCAATGCTATGCCAGCTAGATCGCCAAACATTCGTTCCCGAGCTTTGGCGGAAATGGCGCGGAGAACCTCCCGAAGGTCCAGATTTGACGTGATCTTGTTGGTCAAATCCAGTAGAAACTGAAGCCGCTCGTTCTGACGTTTTAACTCCGTTTCCGCGCTCATTTCTTTCCTCGTAAACCGTATTGGGTCAGACTCCATTTCGCGCACGGCAGCACATCAGTAAACTCAGCTGAAAAGCATTGCCCAATCCGTGGAATAGATTGCAAAAGAGCAACCGTATCGGTGAACTTTTTTCGAGCTTGCGCTTTCGCGCGCCGACCGATTCCTACTGGTCTATCTGGATGTAAGCGTAGGTGCTAAACCGGTGGGAGTCAAGGGGCGCAACCTGATTTGGAAGTTGTCTCTAGCTGTCGAAATTGCATCGACAATCGCGACTCTCGACAATTTCCAGCGCGAGACCGTTTCTCGTATCACACTAATTCTAATGCAATTAAAAGTTTGCCTTGGTTTGGCATTCCTCCTGCGAATAAAGAAGCGTGGGCCACGATCTCTTGAATGCGTTTTGGCACCGAGCCGGACAAAGCCACAGCTCTAGTCCAGATGGCAATGGTGCAAAAGACGCGTGCGAGATTAGGGTGCCTAGCATCCACGGCTGGACCAAGATCGGAACACTCCTAATTTGTGAGAGGTAATGAGATGAATGTTTTCTTCTGCTCTAGTGGGACTGTGTCTTCGCACGTAAAACGGGCTTTTGTAGTTTTCTGCGCATCAGTCCTCCTGCTGGCTGGATGCCATCGCAAGCCGGAGGCTGCCGCGGATCAGCCTGTCCCCGTGCGCCTGCAGCTTCCACACCGTGTCCAGCAACCCGTGTCGATTGCTGTCAGTGGCTCAGTCGAGGGAAACATCACGGCGCTAACCGCTTTTCAGGTGGGCGGCCGTGTATTACACGTCTATGTTGAGGAAGGTCAGCGGGTGACCAAAGGCCAGCTTCTGGCGGACCTTGACCCCACTGATTATCGAAACGGATTCAATGCTGCTGTTGGCGAAGCAGACGCAGCCAGCGCTGTGAATGCGAAGGCAAAGGCGGGGCTAAGACAGCAGGAACTCGAGCAGGCACGCATCGATTTCGATCGCTGGCAAGACGAGTACAACCGCATGAAGTATTTGTACGAGCACAAGAGCCTGCCGGCTAATGACTTCACGAAGATTGAAGCTGGATACAATGCCGCGCGCGAACGCTATGACATGGCGAAGAGCGGAACGCGTACCGAAGACAAACTGGCCGCCTCGGCGCAGTTGAGCGCTGCAACTGCGCAAATGCTGGAAGCGAAGAAGCGACTGGCGGATTGCCAGTTACGCGCCCCGATTTCGGGCTTTATTGGAATGCGCCAAGTCGATGTCGGAGTCACCGTCGCTCCCGGTATCCCTGTCATCTCCGTTGTCGATCTGGATCCTGTGAAGGTGAGAGTTGGAATTCCGGAATCGGAAGTCGGAAAGGTGCGCGAAGGCGCCCGCGCAGTGGTTTCGATCACCTCGCTCAATGGGCAGCAGTTTGAAGGACGCGTCGAAGCGATCGCCGCAGCTTCCGATCCCGCCTCCCGAACGTACGTATCGAAAATCGTGGTCCCCAATCCGTCGCACGTATTGCGCGCAGGTATGGTAAGCGAGGCCCGCCTCATCGGGGATACCCAGGAGAATGCCATTACCCTGCCTGGTTCAGCGATCGTCCGCGACGAACGTGGAGTAACGCAGGTCTACGTCCTGGCTCCGGGCCAGAATCGGGTCTATGCCCGCCGTGTCGAAGTCGGCGCAATGATTGGAAATGAAGTGGAGATACACAGCGGCCTCACAGGGAATGAGCAGATCGTCGTGGACGGCCAACAAAATGTAAGCGAGGGTTCAATTGTGAAGATTCTGGGAGGTGCACAATGAATCCGGTTCGTGCCGCATTACGCTATCCGCAAGTCACGCTGTTCCTTTCGGCCATGGTGTTTCTCATCGGTGTCTACTCGCTGGTGAGAATGCCACGACGCGAGGATCCCAAGATCACAGTCCGGACCGGTATTGTCGCCGCAGTCTATCCAGGCGCAACCAGCCCGGAGGTCGAAGACCAAGTCACCCGCAAGATTGAAGAGCACTTGTTTCACTTCGCCGAGGTCCGCCGCGAGAAGACCTACTCGACAACGCGGAATGGAATGGTGGTGGTTAACGTTGAGCTCAATGATTGGGTTATCAATGCGGATCAATTCTGGGACAAGCTGCGCCTTGACATGGCCCTGCTCAAGGCCACAGAGTTGCCGTCACAAGTTCAGGGCCCGATGGTGGATTCAGACTTTGGGGACACGGTCGCAGTTTTGATTGCAGTGCATGGCGGCTCCTATGGGTACCGCGAACTGAAGGACTATGCACAGACGATTGAGGATGGAATACGGACCATTCCCGCCGTATCGAAGATCCATCGCATCGGCGACCAGCCGGAAGCGATCGAAGTCGACTCCTCCAATGCGCAACTGTCGCAATATGGGGTCACTCCCTTTCAGGAAATGCAGGCTCTACAGGGGCGCAACACCATCGAATACGCGGGCCGCGTCTCCGATCAACACAACAAGGTTCCGATCCAGCAGGGCACTCAACTTCACACCGAGGACGATATTCGCAACATTATGGTCGATGTGTCGCATTCGACTGGTCAGCCAGTCTACATACGGGATCTGGCGACGGTTCGCCGCATGTACAAGGATCCCGACAACTACGTGCGCATGAATAACGAGCCGGCCATCCTGCTTTCGGTAGAGATGAACGAAGGCAACAACATCGACGATCTCGGCAAGGCCCTGAACGAGAAGCTAGCCAGCATTCAGTCCGGTCTTCCGCCGGACATCAAGCTAGACCTGGTGGCGAACCAGCCGAAGATGGTACACGAGCGCGTCTTCGACTTTATGAAAGAGTTTGGAATTGCTATCATCGCGGTGATTGCGGTGACTCTGATTCTTTTGCCGCTCAGAGTAGCGCTGGTCTCTGCAATCGCTATTCCCACCTCCGTTGCGATGACCTTTGGCGCACTTCAACTCTGTCACGTTGAGATTCACCAAGTTTCCATTGCCGCTTTGATCATCGTGTTGGGTATGGTGGTCGATAACGCAATCGTTATCGTCGATAACTACATTGAGTTGCTGGACCATCATGTGCCCGTCGATGAAGCCGCGGAACACTCCGCCAGCGAAATGGCTGTTCCGGTCTTTACCGCTACTCTGGCGATCATCGCAGCATTTTTCCCACTCCTTTTTCTTTCAGGAACAGTTGGAGAGTTCATTCGCGCGCTGCCGGTCACGGTCGCGCTATCGCTGTCGATCTCGTACCTGGTTGCCATGTTCCTCACACCGATAATGTCAAAATTCCTCATCCGAACGGGCCTTACGCCCCCTGGGCATGAGGGATCGGGTAAAGAGGAGAAGGTCTCTCTCCTCGACCACATGCAGAGAATCTATAACCAGATCATCGGCAAAGCGATGCAACACAAGAAGACCGTTCTCGTTGCCACCGTCATCGCATTCGTGGCAGGTGTCGGCCTCCTGACGCTTGTGCCGCAACGCCTCTTCCCCTCTGCGGAACGAGAGCAATTTGTCATTGATGTTTGGAGGCCCGAAGGAACCAAAATCGAGAGCACGGATGAGACCGTACATCAAATTGAGACGATTCTTGCACATGAGCCTGTCGTAAAAGAGTACGCCAGCTTTCTTGGTTCGAGTTCTCCGCGCTTCTACTACAACGTCAATCCGCAGATACCTGCTCCGAACTACGCCCAGATTCTGGTGAACACGAACAGTGTGAAGAAGACGCCTGAGCTCGTCGAAAAGTTGCGCCATACGCTCCGCGACGCAGCCCCGGAGGCCACGGTGATTGTCAAGGAGTGCCAACAGGGGTCGATCATGGAGTCACCGGTTGAAATCCGAATCGTTGGCAACGATGCGGCCACGCTGAAGGCGATCGGCAACCAGGTACAAAACATTCTGCAGCATACGCCGGGCGCAACCTACGTTAACACCGACTGGCACGAAGAAGTTCTCGAAGCCGGGGTGCATGTACGCGAAGAGGTTGCCAATCGCTTGGGTCTGACCAATCAGATGATCTCCCAGGAACTTGCTGCCGGCTTCGAAGGCCTGCCTGCGACAACCGCCTGGGAAGGGGATCGCAATCTGGACGTGCTTCTGCGGCTCGATCCAGATCAGAGAGACAACTTTCGTGCAGTGAAAGATATGTACGTTTCATCGCCGGTCACAGGAACCAGAGTGCCGTTGGACGCCGTGGCAACGTTGAATCCAGAGTGGCAGCCGGGAAGAATCGTGCGCAGAAACGGAGTCCGAACCCTCACTGTGCGCGCCTTTCCTGCCAAAGGTCAGCTGGCGAGCGAGATTCTGAAGCAAGCGGGTAAGCAGATCAAAAAGATTCCCCTGCCCGCCGGATACCGAATTGACTACGGCGGTGAATATGAGAACCAGCAAGAGACGTTCGGCCAGATGCAGATGGTACTGGCTGCGAGCATCGTACTGATCTTCCTCATCCTTCTCTTCCAGTTCCGTACTCTTTTGGATCCCGTCATCGTCATGACAGCGCTTCCGCTTGCGGTTCCCGGAGCGGCTCTTGGGCTGTTTCTAACGCGCAACACATTCGGATTCACTGCATTTATCGGCATCGTCAGCGTCGGCGGTTTGGTTGTACGAAACGCGATCATTCTGATCGATTACATTCACCAGCGCATGAAGGAGGGAGCCTTGCTGGAAGATGCAGCGCTGGAGGCTGGCGAACGCCGACTGCGCCCGATCTTTCTTACTTCAATGGCGGCTGCGGTAGGAGTTGTTCCAATGATCATTTCAGGGTCGAGTCTCTGGGCTCCTATGGCCAGCGTCATCGCCTTCGGACTGATTGGGTCTATGGTGTTTACACTCGTGGCGATACCGGTTCTCTTCGTTGTCGCTCATGACAAGCGTGTACGGAACGCCGCAATCGTCGCGCCACTCCTGCTGCTCATGTTCGCTACGCATTCGGAGGCGCAAACGAGGCCCATCACGCTCGACGAGGCGATTCAACTTGCCACCAAGCAGAATTCTCTGGTGAAGATGGCAGGCGATAAAGCCAAAGAAGCGGATGCACGAGTGATGCAGGCACGCGCGAATTACTTCCCGGTGATCAACAACCAAACTTTGGCGACGCATCTGAATCAAACTGAGTTCCTTACGATTCCCAAGGGCGCTCTCGGCAGCTATGCAGCCACGGGGCCAATTCCCAACAATAACGTCAACATCCAGGTTGGCAAGCAGGACGATTTTCTTACAACAACAACCGCGGCGCAACCGATCACACAATTGTTCAAAATCCATGCGGGCGTCTCTGTCGCCCGCATGGATGCGGCTTCGGCGCACAACGACCTCCAACAAGCGCAAGACGAAATCTCGTTAAACGTGAAAACTCTTTTTTACTCACTCCTCTCGGCCCAGCGGCGCAAGCACGCCTTGGAACTGCGCATCCAGGCCGGAGAGCAGGGACTGGATGAGGCAAGACGAGGGGTAGAGTCCGGAGTGGTTCTCGATGTGAAGGTTATGGAAGGCGAAGCCCAGTTGGCAACAGCGCGTCATGCGCTGGGCTCTGTGGAAGATGCCATCGACGACATGAGCATTCAGTTCAACGATCTGCTCGGCGTGCCGCTGGAGACCAATTTCGCATTGGTCGAGCCGGAAGAGGAGAAAGAGCCATCCGCCCCCACAGCTTCTACGATTACGACCAACTCCGTTCAGAATCTGGAATCCGAAGCGTTGGCGAAGAACCCGAACCTTGTGTCCGCTCGCCACACGCTTGAAAAAGCCCACGCGGGACTCAACGCGGCGCGCGCGGAATACATTCCTGACGTCACCGCGTTTGGGCAAAACATTCATCAGAATGGGACTCCACTTCTGCCGAACAACACGGAAATCGCCGGTTTCCGGGCGGAGTTTACGGCTTCTGAGTTTGGCAAGCGCATTGGCCTTGTGAAGGAGCGTCATGCGCAGCTCTCAGAGGCAAAGGAAAACGTCCATCACGCTGAAAACCAGGTGCGCATCGACATCGAAAAGGGAGTTCGAAAACTGAATCGCACCGAGGACGAGTTGGATGTGGCGCGACGGTCCGTCAAGGCTGAAACTGAAATGGTGCGCATTACTGGAGAACAAGTGCATACAAGCACGGCGAATACCTCCGCGCTTCGGGATGCGGAGGCCAAATTGGCTGAGGCGGAAGCCCAACTATTTGATGCCGAAAAGGATCGTGCAATCGCGCAAGCGGAACTTGACCGGACTCTGGGTCGGCAATAATCTGTATCGGGAGTAAGACGGTATGTGGCGATTCATCAATCGTTCGTTGTTCTTCGCTTGTGTGTTCCTCTTGTCTTCTGTTGCGGCGAGAGCGCAGCAAAGCACCGAAACCGGGAGGCCATCCATCGGGGTTGCCCTCAGTGGAGGCAGTGCGTTGGGGCTGGCTCATGTCGGAGTGCTCCGCTACTTCGAAGAACATCATATTCCCGTGGATAAGATTGGCGGGACCAGCATGGGAGGCCTCATCGGAGGCCTCTATGCGACCGGCATGGATTCGTCACAACTCCAGGCAACCGTTGAAAGCGCTGACTGGAATGCTCTCTTGAATCCGAGTCCGCCATTCTCAGACCAGCCCATTGCTGACAAGCAAAGGTGGAACCGGACCTTTGGAGATCTGACACTGCGCTTCGGTAGAGGTTTCTCACTGCCATCCGGACTCAATTCGGGCGAGGCCCTTTCGCTTTTGCTCAGCCGGTCGACGATGGCCTATGCCGGCGTCACCGATTTCGATCAGCTGCCGACGCCTTTCCGGTGCGTTGCAACCGATCTGGTGAGCGGTGATACGGTAGTGTTCGAAAAGGGCTCATTGCCGGTCGCGATGCGCGCCACAATGTCCCTGCCGGGAGTCTTTACGCCGGTTAATCTGGATGGGATGGTTCTTGTTGACGGCGGAGTGCTCGAGAACATTCCCGTGGATGCCGTTCGAAAGATGGGGGCGAAGGTCGTGATTGCAGTTGCTTTTGAGACTCCCAAGGCGAAGCCAGATCAGTTCAAGTCTCTGTCCTCGGTCATGGCGCAGACCATTTCGCTTGTCGTAGCGAAAAACGAACAGCGCTCGCTGAAAAATGCGGACATGGTGATTTCTGTAGACACGAAGCGGTTCTCTGCAACCGATTATCAGCGCTGGAGCGAAATCATCGAAGCTGGTTACCAAGCGGCCAAAGCGCACGCTTCCGAACTTGCCCGGTTCGAACTTTCGCAGCAGGACTGGGATGCGTATTTGGCGCAGCACAAAGCACGAATGCGGTTCGCGAGTAACCGGGGCAGGGTGTTGTCGGTTTCAAGTCCGGATCCGGCCTTCCAGAAGAATGCACAAGCCGAGATTCACCGGAGTCTTCAAGACCGGGCGGTCTCGGAGAAGGAACTGGAAAAGACCTTATCCGGCATGGTTGCCGCTACCGCGGTTCCTGGAGCGTCTTACGAATGGAAGCAGGAGGGATCAGATCCGGGAGGTTACAATGTCCATTTCGCCGAGCGCCCCACCGATCAGATTCTGGTGCGCGTCTCCGCGCAATACGACGAGTCGCCCGGTGAACCATCGCGCTTTGGGGTGAAGCTATCGGCGACGGTGATTCCCCGGAACGCCTACAAGACTCAAATCATGAGTACGATCAATCTGGGCTACGATCCAACCTTGCAATCGGAGGCATACAAGCCATTCGGCGGGAGCCAGTACTTCCTTGCTTCGCAGATCTTTGGCGGAAGAACCCATTTCACAAGCTACGTCGGACCTGAGCGCCAAACCGACGATCGAGACAGGATCGGCGGAGCATTTTATGCAGGTATCGGAACCTGGCGCTATGCCCAACTCCGACTCGGCGGCATGGCCGGGTACGATTCGTACAGCCGCGCAGTGGTGGTTGACGGCATCACAACGAAGAGCGAAGGATTCACAGTTCCAGAGGCCCGGTGGATCGTCAATCATCAGGATTCGGGGGGAATGCCAACGCGCGGCACACGCACCGAAGGAGAAGCCGGATATTTCCTGCGAAGTTCCGGAGACTATCCATTCATTCACTCGGAGTTCAGCAGATTTGAACCTATTGATCGCACCGTGACTCTGTTTGTGAACAACCATACCGGCACCAGCTTTGGCCGGAAGTTAAACTATTTCGATCAGTTCATTGCAGGCGATCAAACCAACATGGCCGCATTCCGTTACCAGGAGTTTCATGCAAACACGCTGGTTACCGCGGGTTCCGGTGTGATATTGCATACACGGCCTATTCGTTATGTCTCGTCCCATCCCGGGCTCGCCCTTTGGTATGAGGCGGGCCGGTTCGATAACGGATCCCTAGGCTGGACCACGCATCAGAGCGCATCCGCTGGCGCCTTCTTCCCAACAAAGGTTGGAGCAACGGGATTCGAGGTGAGCTTTGACGAGAACGGGAGAGCGCGTTTCCGGTTGATGCTCGGAAGTTTCTAAGCGCATATGGCAAAGACCTTTGTGATCGCGGACAACTTTTTGGTTGCATCACAAATGATCAGAGATCTGAAGTACGCTTTCATAGCTCGTCCTTTGTGATTGACTGCGAAATACGCACCGGTTCCTTGGGCCTGTTTTTCCATACGAGTTGCTGAAGAGCGTGCTTAGTCGGTACCCCTCCCGATGAGAATCTGACTCCCCGATTCATTAATTCCCAAAGAGCCGCTTCTCCTTCTGCGCTGATGTAAGTGACATTTCTAAATACGAGAACGATTCTCCGTCCCTGCTTTCCAGCGCAGGCTCTCAACCAGGCGGTCCTCAGGTCCATGACCGAAGGAGGAACCAATGCACCTTCAAGAACGAGACGCCGCTCCGCGCCGCTGTCGACGATGGATATCTTCAACATAGGTTCTTGCCTCTTGTATAAATTACGAAGCAAATGGATTGCCAAAGATGCTGACAGGCTAAGATGTTGAGTATTATCGGCTTGTTCTGAAAGTGAAAGAGTCAGGTCGAAAGTGGCATCGTCAGTGTCGACATTCCTCCAAATCAAACATCGATCTACGCGTACACAAAAACATACATAAAACGGGTGAGGCGATTCCGTTTCTTTCGGCGATGCGACCGAAAAACCATTAACGGAATGATTGAATTGAAGAGTCTCGGCATAAACCTCCGCAACAGGAAAGTGCAGCGTCAAACAGGCAGGATTCCTCGGTATCACCGGTACCAGAGAATGTCAGGCGCCTCCAAGGGGATAAATGCGTCGGGGTGAAAAGGAACGATCCTGGGCGTAAAATCCTCTGCCGGGCGAGTCGCGGGAACCGACGCGGAGTAGCGCCAGACATTTTGACCAACCAAGGATTCACCACGAACCATGACCTGCCTGAAGGGCTCGTCGCCATCGACCGCGTTAGCGTATAGTTCGACCTGGATCGCGCCAGGATCCATTTCGTCCATATGAACCTGAATATCGAAGTGATGATGCTCGTCCGCGCTCTCGATGTTCACAGAGCCGAATCGCAGCCTAGACCAATGATCGGCAAGATGACGCTTCCAGTCGAGCAGACTTTCTGCACATTTGCCGCTGTTGTTGGCTCTGCGCAGATATGCGGCGGCTAAGGGGAGGTAATACTTTTCCGTGTACTCCAACACGCATCGGGTTGCAGAAAACGTGGGTGCAAGTCGGGCCATGCTTTCGCGCACCCGAGCGATCCAGCCTCGAGGTATACCGGAATTGCCCCGCTCGTAGAACTCCGGAATGACTTCCTGTTCGAGCAGTGTATAGAGCTGCTCTGCCTCTTTGGCGTCCCATGCCGGGTCGTCTCCATGTTCGAGGCCATCCCCAAGAGCCCAGCCCACATCATTGGAGTACGCCTCGGCCCACCAGCCGTCGAGTTCGGACAAATTGAGACCGCCGTTGACAAGCACCTTCATCCCACTGGTGCCGCAGGCTTCCCACGGGCGGCGCGGCGTATTCAGCCAGAGATCGACGCCCTGCACCAGGTGCTCGGCCATACGCATGTCGTAGTCGGCGAGGAACACAATGTGTGAGTGCGCCGGGCCACGACGGATAAAGTCAATCCAACGTTGAATCATCTCCTGCCCCGGTCTGTCCTGCGGGTGAGCCTTGCCGGCGATCACCAACTGTACGGGCTTCTCGTTGTTCGTGAGAATGGCCATCAGACGTTCGGGGTCATGCAGCAACAGGTTCGGCCTCTTATAGGTGGCAAAGCGGCGCGCAAAACCAATCGTGAGTGCATCTGGCTCAAAGATCCTCTGGGTATTGGTAATGTCTTCGGGCCGTCCACCCAGACCTGCAATTTGGCGCACCAGTTGTCTCCGGACGTAGTCGACCAGGGATTTTCGCGAAGCCGAACGCATCTGCCAAAGACGTACATCTGAAACTTGCCTGACATTTTCGCCCAGTTCTTTGATCAAATCATCTGGTTTCAGATGCGTTGTCCACGGGCGCTTTCCGCACACCTCCGTCCACAACTCGTCGGACTGGGCAGAATCCCATACAGGAACGTGAACACCATTCGTTACATAGTTAACCGGTACTTCCGCTTCAGGCCAGCGGGGAAAGAGGTTATGAAAGATTTTCCGGCTCACCTGTCCATGCAGCCGGCTTACACCGTTGACTGCTCCGCTGCCTCGCATCGCCAACAATGCCATGTTGAAAGGTTCCGAGCCGTCCTGCGGGCTCTGACGGCCGAGAGCGAGCAGTTCGTCGATTGAAATGTGCAAAATGTCGGCTGCATAATGCCGGAAATAAGTGTCCATGAGTTGCGGCGCGAATCGGTCAAATCCTGCCTCTACAGGAGTGTGCGTAGTAAAGAGATTCCCCGCGCGGGTTGCCGCAAGCGCAACCTCAAACGGTACGCCCTGGCTCTCCATGAAGTCCCGCGCTCTTTCGAGTACGGCGAACGCAGCGTGACCTTCATTGAGATGGCAAATCTCTGGTTGCTTTCCAAGCGCGCGCAGCAGGCGCCATCCACCGATCCCTAACACCATCTCCTGGGCGATCCGTACCTCGGGCCCGCCGCCATAGAGTTCACTTGTAATGCCGCGATACGTCGGTGGGTTCGCCGGGTCATTGGTGTCGAGCAGATAGAGATGCACACGCCCTACCCTGACCTCCCAGGTACGAAGCCACATACGGAAACCGGGTAAGTTGACAGCAATGCGCAACAACTCCCCGTTGGACTTCCGCACGGGCCGGATCGGCAATTGTCCTGGTTCGTTGAAAGGATAAATTGCTTCTTGCATGCCTTCTGCATTGATGTGCTGCCTAAAGTATCCACTTTGATAAAGCAGGCCGATACCTGTCACCGGGAGGCTAAGGTCACTAGCTGCCTTCAACTGGTCACCGGCCACGTTGCCGAGCCCGCCGGAATAAATCGGCAACGCGTCGCTCAGCATGAACTCCATGCTGAAATATGCAATACCGCTGAGCGGAGCTTCCGGCAGGGAGCGCTGAAACCAGTTCGCCGCTTCCTCGCGCTTTGTCCTTGTTTCAAGAACTTCATCTAGGGTGCGCCGGAACTGCGGAGTCGAGCTGACAGCCTGTAGCCTTTCACGGGAGACTGTCTGCAAAAGCACCCATGGGTTATGCGTCAGACCCCAAAACTCAGGGTCGATCTGTCTCCAGAGATCGTCTGCGGCATGGCTCCATGACCAGTCCAAATTTAGCGCCAGTTCGGTAAGTGAGTTCACTACCGAGTTGTCAGAAGACGCATTCGATTCGGGGTTCATCTTTTTCTCCATTTAGGGGTTGCCGATTATGGCCTGTTTTCCAGCTCACAGGAGCATGGCCTGTGTGAATTCTCGTGTCACGACTCCGCGTCCAGTCACTATTTCCAGAAATGCTGAAGAGCGTGAAGGCGAGTTTCTTCGACCTGCTGCGGAGAAACACCCAATAAAGTGGCACACTGCTGATCCGTGCAGCCTTCGAGGACCGATAAGACATACACAAAGCGTTCAAAATCCGGAAGCGCAAGAATCGCCGAGAAGCGGGAATCTTGCGAGGCTATGCTTGGCAGACTTCCCTCCTCAGCTGCGCGAAGCCAGTTTTCATCAAATACGTGCTTTCGTGCGAATTTAGCCATTAAACTATGCCGCCAAATAGTAGACATATTGATGTTCAGTCTGATTCCGGTTTAAGTCGTTCACGATTTCGTATGCTTCCAAGACTGGCATGCCACTGAATGGCGAGTAGGGAATGCCAGCCTTTCTGTAATGTTCTGGTCCAAATCGAAACAACTCGGTCCGATCGCCGTTGATTTGCCTGCCTATGAATGTTTGAAATCGCATGGGTGATTCTCTCCTGTAATTGTTGTTTGAGGGACGAATACCAGTGGCATTGCCCGTCAAGAAACCGGCATAATTTGCGGTCACATTATCCCGACCCGCCGGGGTCAGCGTCGTTAGTTCCTGTCTCGGGGTGTGGCGCGATGAGTCGAAGTGCATTATGAATGACGATGTACTGAGCCCAGGAATACGCCCAATCCCGGAAAGCTTCGTTATGATCTGCGGCCAAATTAAGGCCAGCCACAAAACATCGCTCTGCCTTCGCGCGATCCGCGGTCAGCAGAAATGAGAGGAGATAAAGCCTGGCCCGATCCTCTGCAGGCGACCAGCGAGCGGTGTCAAGTGCTCGGTGCTCTTTTTTACAGTCATCCCTGGCAGCAAATGCATCACGGTAATTCATGACCGAGTCCTCTAATGCTCAGCCGCGAGCGACGGAAATCCACTTCATCGCCAGTTGCGGGCGTTGGCATTTCGGCTGACCTGCCGCAGCAACGATGGAACACCATCTCATTTCAAGCTGTGACTCTCTCTGTGGCTTCTTGTTCATCGTGATCCCATTTCCTGCATCTGCTTTCCCGCAGATGCAACTACTTCGCTTTCTGTGCGCCTGGAGTCAGTTTGCGCAGGACGAATTCCTGCACAACCCCGCTCAATTCGCGTTCGGCGGTATTAATGGTAAATTGCCCAAAGATCATTCCTACTCCGCGATTTGATTGAGGATAGTAAGTGTTTAGGAGTGCACTCGCCGCCAGGTCGCCTCCAATGCTCGAGTAATTTGGTTGCCACCGGCCGTTGTCGCCCTTGCACACAAAGGCGTTGGCTAAAGCGTGGCCCAGCCGCGATCTTGTCGTTCCGGTTCCTTGATAGTAGTAGCGTGGATCTTGGTGCAGAAGAGATGGAAGGATCGCACCCCCGATCAAGATATCGCTGAATCCGTCGGCGGTTTCGGCGCCCACTCGCTGTCCGTACCCTTTGGCGCCCAGTTGATAGTCGGGTGTATGCGCCCCCTGTCTAACACCGGCCATGAATGCCACTCCTGCGAAGGTAATCGGATCCACGGAGACCTTCATCGCAAGTTGAAACTTTAGCTTTGCGGTAAGTGGCGCGGCATCCTGAGAGTCATATACGACGTAGAAATTTGGAATGAACCCAAGAACCCGCTGTTGCTCTTCGAGATGGACCTGCTCAACCGCAATTTCGTCAGTGGAAGCATGCACCGTAACCGATGTCGATGAGGCAGCAATTCGGAGCTTGATTCCCGTCACCAGGAAGACGGGGCTATCCTGCGTGAGGACAATGGCAGGCGATGTCCAACTCTCGAAACCATCAACGGATATGCGAATCTGGTAGGGAACTCCGAACTGCAGATCGCGGAAATCAAAAGCCGCGCTGTCGTTTGCAGTTGCCGTGTGGTTCTTGCAAGGGGATGGGCATTCGAGCGTGACGATAGCTCCCGGGACGATATCGCCATTTATATCAATTACTGTGCCGTTGATACTCCCGGGTTGTGGTTCGGGGGCGGTAATACTTTGTGCCATCGCTGGTAATGCCGCCGTCATGCAAGTCAAGAAAAGGCAAATCCTCAACATCACTGTGTTCCTCACAGCAAGAAGGAGATGCAAGGACGGTGCCAAACCTCCGATGCACTAACTGCCTTGTTTTCAGTAAAAATCTCCGCCAACTGCTGGCCCTGTCGAAAATGTCGATGACAGTTCCAAGGCCTTTCGAGCACATCTCTGCATTTGGCTGTGAGCTTCAGATGGAGTCTGAAGTTCACAAATAGGAAAGCGCATACCATACAAGGCGGCATTTTTCAGCAATGGACGATGTTTGGCGACTTGATTCCAGAGGTGGCGTTGCGCGTGTCGACCACTAACTGAGCTTCACCTGCGATGCGCTCATAATCGTACTGGGAATGATTTGTGGCGATGAGCATACAGTCATAGACGCACAGATCGTTCAGTGGCGTGCATATCAATTCAACATCGTGATGAGGTCCGACTTTGACCGTGGGGAAGTAGGGATCGTGATATGCCACTCTTGCTCCCGCCTGCAACAGCAAATCAAGAATCACCAACACCGGTGATTCCCGCAGGTCATCCATCTGGCCCAAGCCCGCAAAGCTCGCCGCCGCGCTGAATCCATGCTTGCGGACCAACCCAATCTCGGCTGTGGAGATGCCGTGAATGTAAGAATCGCTCGCATTCAGTGCGGCAATTTATCTACGGTCGACATCAAAACCAGTCACTGGGAACCCTTGCTCAACGAAAAGCAATGCAAGCGGTAAACCAACGTATCCCATTCCGATGACGCTAACGCGCAATTCTCGCTTCGATGCGATATTGCAACTCGTTAGCCAAGGCATCAATAGTAGGTTGGATCATGGGATCGCATAAACTGGATTGTAAGAGTTGATCAATCACGAATACTGGCTCCTGATTTTAGGTTTGGGTTGTTCCGACGGGCTGGGATCATAGCGCCCTTATTGGAAAGCGATTTTGTGTATGCTGTCCGCATACTCCGCACAGGCGCAATTCAACAAGACTCTGCATCTAGCTAACGGCGCTCAACATATTCCTTGAGAGCTGCCATGCTGGGAATGATCACCATGGAGCCTCTAAACTCAATCAGCTTACTACGTCTAAAGTCCGCCAAAGTGCGGCTCACACTTTCACGACTAGTACCAATAAATTCCGCGATCTGCGCATGACTCATCGCCAGCCGGAACCGTGATTGATCGTCCATTCTGGTGCCCTGCTCCGCCCAAACTAACAGTTGTCCACCGAGTTTTTTCCGGACACAACAGGTGAGTCCAAGAATACGCAGGGTTCTATAGGTATTGCTGCATGTCCGGATGAGTTCCATCGTCGCAAGACGATATACTTCTGTGTGCCGCTCGGAAAATCGAATAAAGTCATTGCGCTTGATTGAGGCGATTTTTGACGGATACAGGGTATCTGCCGACCACTCGGAAAGACTTCCGGAGAAAGCTTCGGACATGCCGAGAACAGCACCGCGTTTTGCAATTCGAATGGTTAGCCTTTTGCCACCGATGTCTTGCAGCGACAGTCTCACGTCTCCATCCAGTACGACGTATACTCGGCTGAGTGATTCTTGTTCCAGAAACAAGATGCTGCCGGCATCGTAGTCCGCAATGGTCATGATCGATTCGAGATCCCGCAATGCCTCTGCCGACAGAGTTCCAAGTGAAGTATTCGATGCCCAGGACTGGAATTCGCATTTGTTCGATACAACATGCGGAGTACACACGCTCCATCCGTTGTTAAATGCTGACTGCGTCGCAGCGCTTGCCATTGCTTGGCCTGCCTTTCTTATACTCTGAACATTTGGTCAAATTCAGATGGTTGCTCAACGTCTCCCCCGGCGTGTAGACGCCAGTTAGAAGGCTCTGTTGACCAGATCTCGGCAGAAAGCCGCCGGGCTCTGAGAAGGAGCATGAAGGAAAGCATCATAACAACGAGCTGGATGCATGCGTAAATCATCTCGGCATTCATCGGTAAACCTCCATATGTCCTATCCATACTCACGCTGATAGAAATGGAGCCCGGCCCGCGTCACCTTCCAGGACGTGAGCCGGATCGCTCTCCTTGGAAGGCTACTGCTGGTTTGCAGTGGCCTTCTTGTGGTGGTGCACAGGCAGAGGCTTGCGATCCTCTGGTTTCACGGCGGTCTCGTCTACCGCAGTGGTGCCCTGCACGTCATTTGCGAAAGTAGCGTCGGCAGGTACCAGGTAGTTTTGGACATTCTCGTCATCACCTGTTCCTGTGGCCACGCTGATGCGACTGGCGTCGATTCCCTGCTCATTGACCAGGTAGTCCTTGACGTTGACGGCGCGCTGCCGGTCATGGTATTTGACCTTGGAGTACTTATGCCTGGCCGCAATCATCTCTTGCTTCGCAGTGATCTGCTTCTCTTTCACGTTCGAGTCAGCTACGATGACTGCTCTGGCTTCGGGGAATTGCTTTAGATCAAGGGCAATCTGGTCTAGGCAGGCCTTGGCTTCGTTGTCGACACGTGTAGGCCGTTTGATATCTCTTGCGAAGGAGAGACTACACATCTCCTGCGCATGCGGGACAGGCGGCGGCGGAGCCACGATTGTCACGCTTGTATCTGCACTCGCCGTATGATTTTTGTCATCAGCAACATTACAGGTGATCTTTGCTAGCCCTGAAGGCGCACCAGTGGAAGAGAAGGTTGCCGTGGAGTCGACACCACTAATCGTTCCTGCCGTAGAAGAGTAGGTGTATGTCAAAGGACGGTTCTGCGGGCTGACTCCGGTGCAGGTAATCGTACTCGTATCTCCGGGCTTCAACATCGAAGGGTTCGCCAAGCAACTGACTGTCGGTGGCTCAAATTCCTTCACCGTAAAGCTAGCCGGGCACTCGGCCGTTTCGCCAGGCTTCAACCCCTCCTTGCCCTTCTTGCCTTCTTTCACTTCAGCTTTTACCGTGTAGCTGCCGGGATTTAACGTATCGGTGGCAATGGTCGCAGTGCTTCCATTGCCCATGACTCCGTATCCTGACCAGCTATAAACCACGTCAGTGTGCTTTTTGGCGATTATCGAACCTGCTGTTGCAGTGGCAGTCACCTGCTCACCAGCGTAGACCGCGGGTGGTGTAGCATTACACGCCAATGTGATTGGTTGCACCTTCCTACATCCAACAAAAACACAGGCTAAGCCTATAGCCATTAGGCTCGAACAGATCAACTTCAGACTTTGTGAACCCATATACCAATCCTCTCTTCCTGATTCCCAATCTTCCCTCAGCAAAACAAACTTATTTGGCAATCGCCGTACTGAGCTGCTTTTGAACTTGCAACTCGTCGGAATTCGTTTTCTGTAGAACAATTTTGCCGTCCGGCTCAATTCTCAACTCCGTGCGGAAACAGGGCGCTACGTTCGTCGGACCTGCTGTTTCTCGTTCTCGCGCGTGTGCCTCTTTGTATTGGCTTAAGCAAAAGAGGTGCCAAACGGCAAGGCCATCGGCTTGCGGTCCTTGCATTTGGTAACAATTACGGGCCAAGAATGGGCATAGACTTTCATTTCATGTATGCCCAATCAGTTCAGAACGCAATGACTTACGTTGGCAGAGGCAAATATCGTCCATCCAGTTCTCAATGCGCCGCAGTGGTTTGCAGAAAGATGTTGGCAGACATAGAACGGTTATCACTCAGATGCCGGTCCGGCAAGAGTGTCGTGGAAAACCCGAAACTGACGACGACAGTTTCGACACCTCAGTTCAATAGTGAAGGCCGACACTGAAAATAAACGGGATAATTCACCTCGGTTTTGGCATCCCCATTGCATTACATGAACACCGAGCAGTGATGGGACAGTAGGAATGTTGATATGAGAAAGACTACGAAGGTATTTTCGCTCGGTATCGAGGAGTGGAGGAATGCAGTCCGCGAAGCATTGCCCTTGAGGCATAAGGACGGCTTTTGGGGAGTGAACAGCTTGTGGGATTTGTGTGCTCTTCCGCAAGCTGTGTCAGTGGATATCGCTGTTATTCACTACACCTTTGTCTTGCACGACCTGCGTTACGCGGCCGAGTACATTCGCAGCAGTCACCTTAATGGTGGGGGGCGTCGGCATCATGAATATCATGCTTGCCAACGCCCATGCTCGCATACGAGAAATTGGCATTCGCAAAGCAATGGGAGCTACGCGTTGCGATATCCACCTCCAGTTTCTTGCTGAAGCGGTGATTATCGCCCTCGTGGGTGGAGGAATCGGCACGCTCGTAGGCATTGCAATGCCGCTATCAGTTCGCTATTTTACCGACTATTCCGTACCAATTTCTGGCTGCGCTCAAAGTCCAAGTGCAACAAACCTGAAAGGGATAATGTTGCATGGGGAAGTCGTACACGCATCTGAATTTGGAAGAGCGCTGTTTGTTGCAGACGCAACTGGAGATGGGCTTGAGTC
>Ga0326727_10008349_pt1 | contig 26387 bp, 33 predicted proteins | sample MB2enrmetagenome_FD_207643 | JGI IMG/M metagenome (GOLD analysis project Ga0326727, IMG submission 207643) | Lab enriched peat soil microbial communities from McLean, Ithaca, NY, United States - MB29MY | ecosystem: Environmental > Terrestrial > Soil > Wetlands > Peat | place: USA: New York...
CCCAGAATCTAGGGCAGCTTATACGAGAATGGGGCGTCGTTCCGTTCTCGTTTCTTTCTCAGTTCGCGACCGTGCAATTCACCTATGGCTACATTGGAACAGCGGATTTCACAATGTCCCCGATGCTACCACCAGGGTCGTTTATTCAAGTGGACGAGTCTAGAAACAGGTTGATTGAGAAGCCTTGGAAGTCGGAGTTGCACCGGCCAATCTATTTCATTGAAACGCGAACTGGGTTTCGATGCGGTTGGTGCAGCCTGAGCGAGGGACGTCTTGTCCTGCAGCCACACCCCCTCTCGCCGGAGTCTGTCCGAATCTACCGGTATCCCCAAGAGGCCGAGATCATCGGAGAGGTAGTTGGCGCTGCAATACGCCTTCAGGACCGGTGATATGACAGACCACTCGTCGAGACCGGCTTATTTGCAGTGTGCGTTCTGCATTCGTAACAAGTCGCGAATTTCGCGAGCGCATATAGGTGGCTATGTAAACTCCGAATGCGGCAGTCAGCCGACCAGGAGTTCGTATGCGGATCATCTCCACCCTTCTTATTTGGACAACCCTGCTCATCGCACCCTCGCACCCGTCAATGCTCATCGCACTCTCGCATCCGTCACAACAGCAGGCACCCTCCCCTTCTGGAGACGGCCCCGTGGATCCGGACAATCCGGACAATCCCTGTTGCGGCGGGGACCCTTGGGAGCCTTTCTAGGACAGCAGCATGAAATCGGCCGCCTTCGACACAGAGGAGGTGGCCGATGACAATTTCGCGGCATTACCTGATTCTCACCCTCTGGATTCTTGTGATTGTAGCGGAATCTGGAGTATCCATTCTCCTGCTGCGCCGCCGCGCGTGGAATGAGCACATCGCTTTTCTTGCATTCATTGTGTTTTGTACTCTGAGGTCGTATCTTCTATTTTATCAGCTCGTCGTCATCGGTCACTCATCTGGCTATCCCGCCTTGCGATCGCTTGTATATTTGGCACAGGGGCCTCTGCTAATTGCCGTGGTCCTAGAGGTCGTTCGAAACGTGTTCCGTCCCTTCGAGTCTCTCCCGAGAGGAGTGCTCGGCAGCCTTGTGCTCGCGATGTGCACGGTTGCCTTCCTTGCCGCACTATTTGCGATCTTCGAAGCACACGGCAACCTAAGGGATTGGCTCAGTTTTTTTTCGCTTCTCGACCACGGATGCACTATCGCGTTGCTCGGGATATTCGGCGTATTTACCTGCTTTGCCTCAACACTGGGCATACCGTGGGGACATCGGATTGTGGGCATTATCCTAGGATTTTCCTTTTACGTGTGCGTCGATGTGGTTGTCGAGTCTGCAGCTCTGTCCAGGCCAATGATGAAATCCTCTGTATGGCCAATCGAAATGGTGGCATTCCTAGTATCATGTATGGTCTGGTTCTGGTATTTTGTCCCGATAGTCGGAGCAACGAGGAAGCCGACTCGAGAGGATGTCCGGGCAATAAGCCTGGTTTTGGCCGATTACGTCTTCTCAATCAAGTTACTGGAAAAGAACTCCAAAATTCACCACACCTTGCGTTTGCGAGACGAATGGCATGCCCGAGAAAAACCTCAGCATACTCTCCGTTGAAAGCTTGATTCAGCAACTCGAGCATATTGAATTGGACCAGCTGTCCTCTGATATTCCCGCAAATATCCTTGCGGAGCTCACGCGTATAAGCCACAACAACGCTGCAATACTGGCGTTTCTGGGAACATTCAGTCGCATTCAGGAAATGGAGGGGCTTATCGGTAGTGAAGTGAAGGAATTGCGCAAAGAGTGCATAGCGCTGAACATCACCGTCATGCGACTCCGCCTCTTCTACTGGCTGCGAATGCACTCTCTGTGCAGCGAAAAAAGTACAGCGATAGCCACTCAACACTACGAAGTTCTAAGAGATGGAATGAGGAGGCTATGCGAGGCTTGCGCGCCCCAACTCCAGGAATCGTTGGCTATGGCCCTTTGAGGCTATATGGCCGATCCTAGCCGCAAGCCTTCGATCCCCCCAATGCGGGAATGGATTCCGAGTATGCCGGCGCATGCTGGTGAGTTCCCGACGGATCTGACGCCGCCGTTTCGCAAGATTACAGACCAGATTCACCAAATCCTCCTTGCTTTCGTACCATTCTTCTGGTATGTCGGCCGCAGTTCGCCATATCTGCTCCTCATCAAGCGCCTCGATTCTCGAAAGCCATGGCTCGAAGCTATTCCAGCCAGTCACCCATGAGCAGGCCAGACAATCATGCAACATGCAAAAACGACTGGTATCGGCGAAGCTCCATTTTGTTGCGTTGAAGCAGTGTCCATTATCGATGAAGGCTACCGAGTAGTTCTGTTCTTGATAGTGTCGGAAGGTCAAAACCTGCCGATAGTCCCGATTGAGCGTCCAAATGTCAAAGGCCAGCATTCCTGCGAACACGGTTCCAAGCTCCATCCCACGCGACAGCAATTGTGAAGTACACTCGCGAACTTCGCCTTGACCAAGCTCTTTTAGAACGAATTTCGAACCAAACTGAAAACCGCTTACGCATGGCGTGCTGTTCGCCGGGTGTTCAATCCGTAACTGAGGAGTTGCATCGATCAGTTCTTCAGAGACCCAAATGATTCTGGGCTCTGGTACAGGGAGTCCCACCTTCCGTGCCAACTGACCAGCAAGCAACTCGTTGGCCAATATCCGTTTGCCCTGAGGATTGTTCTGGAATTTGACAACATATGAATGACCATTGGAGGCGCGCAACAGCTTGCTTTGCGCGCCTCCTCTCATTCCCTTTATGAACGTTGACGCTGAAATCGGCACTTTCACCTCGACAGCTCCCTGAGTCAAATGACGTCCCGGATTGCAACCACGCGAATTACCTTGGTGCAATTTGGTGTATGAACAATTACCTGACAGACCCGGTCCGATTGGACAATAGTGTTCAAGCTGTTACGAAATCAGAATGGGAAGCCGTAACTCTGCCGAGACTTTTCGACGAGGGGCAAGCCTGTCATGGGTGCCTCACAACCCCAATGCTGCCACCAGATACAGTCGCTTTCCACCACGTTCGCCATCGCGCGCGAAAGAGGGGCTTTGCTGACCTGAACGGAGATTTTTGTACCAAGTGGAATGAGAGAGTGTTGGCGATCATTTGAAAACGTAGTTTTTTGAACGTTACGGAACCATCCTGTGCGACTTGGCACCGAGCCCCCGCTTCATGCGGCTTTTTGCGGGACAAGGAGGAACCCGTCAAGGTTTCCCTCCGGCTCGCTGCGCTCGACCTATGACTGAACCCTCCTTGTCCCTTTCTGCGCCTCACTTTCATGAAGCGGGGGCTCTCAACAAAAGAAATTGTTTGTTGAATTTAGAGCGCCTTCTCATGGAAGAACAAAAACAGCCGGTAACGGATGAAAGGGAACAAAAACATGGAATTCAGCAGCAACGACCACAGCAACAGCAGCAGCCTTCCTTCCCCCGTCGCTACGCTTCGCGCCGACGGCAAGCCCAACACGCAGGCCATCATAGCCGCCAACGTGCAGCACTTGATTGCGCAACTAGAGGCGGGACACTCCGAGGTTCTGACTCAGTACCTCACCACCATGGCCCGTTTCCATAAATACTCGCTTGGCAATGTCTTGCTGATCGCCAGTCAGAAGCCGGAAGCCTCGAACGTCGCCGGAATCTTCACCTGGAACCAGCTTGGACGGCGGGTGAAGAAGGGCGAGAAAGGGATCATGATCTTTGCTCCCATGATCGCCAAGAAGCACCGGAAGGCGAACGACGAGCGCGAGGAGTCCGACAGCAAGACTACGGCAGGGCCCGCGCTGGTGGGATTCCGCCCTGTCTATGTGTGGGATGTCTCGCAGACCGAGGGGCAAGGAGCTTCCCACGTTGCGCGAGTTCAGCGGCGAGGCCGGAAAGCATCTGGCGCAGCTGATTCAATTCGTCATCGGGCGCGGCATTCAGTTCGGCTACTCGGACAAGAATGCCCCCGCACGCGGTGTGTCAAAAGGCGGCAGCATCGAGCTTCTGCCCGACATGAGCGAGGCGGAGCAGTTCGCAACGCTGGTTCACGAGGTTGCCCACGAGCTCCTGCACAAGAGCGAGCGTCGCAGCCTGATCTCGAAGACGGTGCGCGAGACCGAAGCCGAGGCCGTGGCCTTTGTCGTCTCGAAGGCCATCGGACTCGAAACCGGAAGCGCCTCCGCCGACTACATCCAGCTCTACCACGGTGACGCCAAGTTGCTTGCCGAGAGCCTGGAGATCGTGCAGCGGACGGCAGCGGTCATTCTCGGGGCGTTCAGCCCCGAGGAGACTCCCGCCAGCGTCGCAGCCTAGAACCCAAAACAGACAGCCGGAAGGAGAAGCCGTGATGAGTTCGCAGTCCATGTGTGTCGTGATGCCAAAACCCAACCACAAACCGAAGGGAGAAACCGCTATGTCCGCAAACCACACCGCTGTCAACGAATACCGCAGCCTGCCCATCAGCGTGCTGCTGGAGTCGGCCACCAATCGACGCCGCCGCTTCAACGAAGACAATCTGCGGGAGCTGGCAGAGAGCTTCCAGAGCCAAGGCATTCTCGCGCCGCTTCTGGTGCGCGAGCTGGAGGAGCAGAAATACGAGGTCGTCGCCGGAGCACGCTGCTTGCGTGCCGCCAAACTCGCCGCGCTCGATTCTGTTCCCGTGCGTGGTCGCATTGACCGATGCCCAGGCCTGCAACGCGAGGACATTCACCCGCTGGAGGAGGCGCTCGGATTCCGCGTGTTGCTGGACTTGAATGCCCCCGCCTACACGCTGGCGACCATTTCCGCCCTCGCCGGAAAAAGCGAAGCCTATGTACAAGGGCGCATCAAGCTGACGGAGCTAATTCCGCCCGTTGCCGAGGCGTTTCTTGCCGACCGCATCGGCGTGGGACACGCTCTGCTCATTGCCAAGCTTCCCGCCGCGCAGCAGCAGGCAGCCGTTGCCGCTTCCGCAGCATGTGGACCAGCGACGGCAACCAGCAGGTACTGATTCCGGTGCGCGAGCTGGCAGCATGGATTGAATCGAACATCCTGCTGGAACTCGCCGCTGCGCCGTTCAGCAAGCAGGACGGAGGTCTCGTATCAGAAGCGGGAGCCTGCACCAGTTGCCCCAAGCGCACTGGCTTCAACACCCTTTTGTTCTCCGACGTGCGCAAGGATTCCTGTACCGATCCGGCCTGCTTCCGCGCCAAGCTCGATGCCCATGTGGCACAGACCTTGGAGGCGAAGCCCAAGCTAGTGCAGATATCGTCTGCTTGGAGCAGCCGCGAGGGAGCGCCAATCGGACGCAATCGCTATGTGGAGTTGGATGTCAACCGCGCGAAGCCCAACGGCGGCGCCGCCAAGCTCTCCCCCGCACAGAAGCCCTGCGAGAAGATGACCGAGGCCATCGTGATGGACGGCGGCAAGCGCGGCCAGATCGTCAAGGTCTGCTCCGATCCCAATTGTCGGGTGCATCATCCCGACCGTGTCTCGCCGCAGAAGGCAGAGCGCGAGCGAGCCGAGGAGCGCAAGCGCATCGAGCAGGAAAAGCTTGCCATCACCATCCGGCACCGTACCCTGGCCGCTGTGCTGGCCAAGGTGGCCGCGCCGCTCAAGAAGAGCGACCTGCTACAAGTGGCCCAGTATGTTGTCGCCCATCGAAACGCTGGGCAAGATGACGCCGAGGGATTTCGCTGATGTCGTTGGCCGCAGCACAAAGGAAGCTCATCCGGCCCCGGTCGGCAAAGCGGGAGCGTCGAGTACCAAGGTTTGGGTGAACACGAGGAGCGGTGTTTACCATTGTCCAGCCAGCGAGTGCTACGGAAGAACCAAGGAGGGCGAATACATGACTCAGGCGGAAGCACAGAAAAACGGATACCGACCTGTAGGTGGCAGAAGCTGCCGCTAGTGACTTACCGTGCTCGCAACATAGCATTTGTGCAAACGTCTGCCCCTTCCTTGGGCGAGAGCCTTCAATAATTTGCTTGGCGAGGGACTCGAACTGACCCGAAAAACGGGGCGGCTGCTTGCGCTACTTGAAGGAAATTCGCACGCTTGAACCTCGGTTGACCATCCAAACTGGTTTCCAGCAACTCCAATCTTCCTAGTTCCGGGAGGTCAGTATGCCTATTCCCGCCGCCCAGTATCTTCGTATGTCCACCGAACATCAGAACTACTCTTTGCTCAACCAGTCCACCGCTATACAACGGTACGCAGCGCAGCACGGGTTCACCATAATCCGCACCTACGAGGACGCCGGGAAAAGCGGCCTGAACCTCAAGAACCGTCCCGGCCTGATGCAACTGTTGGCGGACGTTGTAAACAAGCCCGAGTATCGTGCGGTGCTGGTCTACGACGTAAGCCGTTGGGGGAGATTTCAAGATGTGGATGAAGCCGCACATTACGAATTCATCTGCAAAAGCGCGGGTGTCCCGGTGTTCTATTGCGCCGAGCACTTCGGCAATGAGGTGACTATATCGAATGCCATCCTGAAAGGGCTGAAGCGCGTGATGGCGGCGGAGTACAGCCGGGAGCTTGGCGAGAAGTCTTATTGCGGGCAACGACGGCTTGTCGAACTTGGGTTTAAATGCGGCGGAACCGCTCCTTACGGATTCAGACGATTCCTGTTTTCATCCGATGGTGAGCCGAAAGGAGTCCTCCATCGCGGTGAGGGCAAGGCTCTCCACAGCGACCGGGTCCTTCTCGTTCCCGGCTCGTCCGAGGAGATCGCAACTATTCGCCGAATTTTCCAACTCGTTGCGAACGACCACCAGACCATCAAGCAAATCGCCCGGCAACTCAACGCAGAAGGCGTCCCCTATCCCCCCGGAAAGAAGTGGACGCGAGATGCTGTCGCGCATATTCTCCGCGACCCTAAGTACACAGGCTGCAATGTTTGGGGACGAACGTCCTGTCGTTTGAAGGGCCGCGTAAAAAAGATTCCCAAGGAACTGTGGGTCACGAAGGAAGGTGCGTTTGAGCCGATAGTGCCCAAGAAGCTGTTTCAAGATGCGAATGATTCCGTCAGGTCGCACTAAATGAGCGGCTTCTTGATGGGCTCAGGCAGGTACTCGCTGAAGAAGGCGCAATTACACAGGAGATTCTTGGCCGAAGAATGACCGGACCGAAGTACGGCGCAATTGTCGTCCATTTTGGCTCGTTGCAGAATGCGCTCACCAAAATCGGCTATCAACACGTCAAGAATTATCAAGACGCACGTTGTAAAGGTGCGGTCACGCAGAGGATTCAGCACGGCATCGTGAATAAACTGGCCGCAATGTACCCGAACCGCTTGGCGGTTCATCGGTACGCGAGGACTCCACGCCCGCACCTCAAACTCGATGGCGAGACAAACGTCTCCGTGTACGTATGCCCCTGCGTTGAGACTCGGAAACGTGTCTATTGGCGCTTCGTGCCGCGCTCCTCTGAACGCCACAACGTGACACTGTGCTGCCTAGCCACGCCGACCAATGACTACATCGCGTCGATGTACATCATGCGCACTGGAGACATTGCTAAAGCTCGGCTAAACATCAAGCCGGGCGACCCGTGGTTCACATCTTCCATCCGACTTCTGGATTTCCGGGGCTTCTGCACGGCGGTCAAACGGGCTGTCAACGCTGGACTGCCTGACACGAGCGCGGTGGGTTAGAATGCGGCAATGCGCCGAACACTTGTCTTCATCGCGCCGTCATTCCCGCATCCGGTTTCTGAGTTCCTTGCTGAAAATGGATACGCCGTGGTGGAGGCAGAGTCCGCCGAAGAAGCTGCGCGGCTGTCCACCATATACGATGTTGACGCGGTCATTGTTGACGGAGGTGGCGACTATCCGGGATTAGCCGAGCTTCGGCAGCGGCGGATGACGGTGAACCTGACGATTCACGCGACGGGGCCGGAGGTCTTCTTTGAGCTTTCGCATCTGTTTCCGAGCACAAGCGAGAGGCTGCAATAGAGCCCATCGCCATGAACTTCACAGACGTACTTGCCGCATCGGTAACACTGCTTCCAGTCCTTTTCCGTGCAGGGAGCCCACGTGTAGGCCGAGCACTCGCGGAGCACGATTTCCATATTCAGAGTCGCCTCAAAAGTCGTCGGCAAAAACGCCAGTTGACGTGTCGCCCAAATACATTTCAAGCCTGCCGAACGCCGCTCTGAAGAACGTCACCTTTCTTCCGGTGCAGGAACAGAGCGAGTTCGAGCAGATGCTGGTTGCGACCGATATTGCTCATCACGCAGCAGCGAACCGTCTCCGACATCGTCTTTCCCTCAAAGACGGTGACGCTGCTCTCGGCGGGCTGTCCGGTGGTCGCCTCGGTGAACTCGGGCAGCGAGGTCGCGCGGGTGATTCAGCGCTCGGCGGCGGGGGTGGTGGTGGAACCGGAGAACGCGGAGGTGCTTTTGCGCGCCTTCGGGCGTGCTGAGACGAGGGCGGCGATGAACGAGAGAGCTCGCGCCTTCGCGGAGGAGTCCTGGGACGAGCGCCGTACCCTTCCTGTCATGGAGCAGTAACTGGAGGAGTGCGTGCGGAGGTGGCGGGCGCGCCAGTAAGCGGATCGGGTGACGATGGTCGAGGGGCCGTCGGTAATCCGGCCATTCAAGTGCATTGTTCGATGGCTTTTCCCGCCTTCCGATGCACGATCTTAGCCCCGCTCTAAGAGCAATTGCCGAGTGCATTGCGGCCGTGTTTAGCCCAGGATTTGTGCAGCTTCGCGCGAGTCTGTTCTGCCTTGACAAGCAAAAGTCGCTCTCCTGATAATCGACGATAGACCTAAGTTGCAAGCGATGTGCTGTCCTTGTTTTTCCCGCCATGCGGCTTCAAGGAACCTCGTCAAGGGCCATTCCAGTGTCGTGAATCCAGATACTGCGGAAGACATGTCTGGCTGGATGGACGGAGGTCTCTTCGGGAGAGCGTTCGTGGCGAGGCTAGGTCCCTGTATCTCGAAAACCGGCTGGAGGGCAAGTGGCCACGAGTTCCAATAGAAGCGAGCGGAAGAGATCCTGCGCGGAGATGGATGACTGCTTTTTCGGACTTGCCGGGAGCCTTTCATGCGCGATCTGAATCAGCCCTCCCTGACGGCGATGATGAACAACAGCTCCTCCGAGCAGGAGCTGACGCTTGCCGAGATCCGGCGGGGAATTTATAAGCACAAGTTCGTCGTTCTGTGCGTGACCGTGGCGGTATTTGCCATCGTCCTTCTCTACACCATGCTCTCGCCGCGCGTCTATGAGAGCGGCACCACCATCGCAATCACGACGGGCATGGCAGTCTATGGTCGACTCTAGCACTCACGGTCTGGTGCGCAGGTTGATGCGCGGCCTTGGAGCCAGCGCCCTCGGTCCGGCGGTTACGCTGATCTTCCAGGTCGCAAGCGTTCCGATCTTTCTGCACTCCTGGGGGGCGCGGCTCTACGGAGAGTGGCTGATTCTCAGCGCGATTCCAAGCTACCTGGCGATCAGCGATATTGGCTTTGGAAATGTAGCCGCCAGCGACATGACGGTGTGCGTCGCGGCTGGAAAGCGCGAGACGGCGCTGGGAACCTTCCAGAGTACCTGGGTGCTGGTCTCGACGATCTCGCTCGTGCTGATGGCGCTGCTGACGGCCGGCGTCTGGACGCTTCCCTGGGAAGGGTGGATCGGGCTGAGCACGATGGGGCATCGCAGCTCATGCCTCGCGATGCTTCTGCTTTCGGCTTACGCATTCATCAGCCTGCAGAACGGCGTCATGGACAGCGCCTTCCGCTGCGAGGGCAACTTCGCCGTCGGCACCGCCTGCGTCAGCGTTCTGCGCTTCTCGGAGATACTCACCAGTACGACCGCGGTGGCCTGCGGCGGCGGGCCGGTTCCGGTGGCGCTTGTGCTGCTCTCGACGCGCCTTGCGGGAAGCATCGGCATTCGTCTTCTGCTGAGCAAGCGGAGCCCGTGGATCCGGTACGGCACAGCGCACGCGAGCCTCGCCACGATTCGGCGCCTATGGGCACCGGCCTTTGCGTTCATGGCATTCCCCATCGGCAATGCGATCAGCATCCAGGGCTTTACCATGGTCGTCGGGATCGTGCTTGGACCACTGGCGGTAGTTGCCTTTTCTACGATGCGGACGTTGAGCCGAATCGGGTTTCAGATGCTGGTGGTGGTTGCGCGCACGGTGTGGCCGGAGATTTCGACGGCCTTCGGCGCCGGGAAGATCGAGTTGGCAAGATCTCTGCACCGCCGCGCCTTCCAACTCGCGCTGGTGCTGGCTTGCGTCTGCAGTGGCGCGCTGGCTATCGCGGGACCGCGCGTGTACGGCATCTGGACGCATCACACGGTGCGCTTCGATCCGCTGGCCTTCAATCTTCTGCTGCTGGTCGTGCTGGCCAATTCGATGTGGTACACCAGTTCGGTGGTGCCCATGGCCACCAACCGGCATCACACGATTGCGGTCGCATACACGGCCGGAACGATGTTTTCGCTGGTGCTGGCGTGGCTGTTGATGCATCGCTTCGGCATCGCCGGAGCCGCCGCCGCGCTGCTCTGCATCGACGCGGCGATGATCGGCGTCGTGCTGCGATCCGCCTTGCAGTTGCTCTCCGATACTCCGGGTGAATTCGGCGCATCGATGCTGGCGCTGCCGCGGCTTGCACCGATCCTGCAGGTTCTCCGAGGAGACTCAGCGTGAAGGCTCGGGGTAAAGTCGCAAGGGCGCTGATGACATTCGCCTTCCTGCTTTCCACGCTTCAGTTTCTCATCGTGGAGCGCGGAGACGAGATGCTGAGGGTGATTCCGATTGTCGTCTTCTGTGCGGCGGCGATTGTGGGCTTCATCTGTGCTCCATCTTCCAGAAGGCAGGCCATCGCTGCCTCCTGCTTTCACCCGCAGTTCATTCTCATCTTCGGTATCGCGGGAGTGCTGCCCACGGTCAGCTCAATCTATTCGAGCCAGCGCGCGACCTTGTACGGAGCTCTCATGGTCATTGTGCTGCTATCGGCACGGAGCCTGGTGACCGCCACGGGACTCGATGGAATTCTGCAGTCGCTCTACCACTCGCTGGCGATGGCAATTCCGCTGGTTGTTGCGCTCAGCCTTCCGTCCTTTCTCGGCGCACTGGGGGGCAAGCGGTATAGCCCCTTCGAGTTCCACCCGAACATTTTGGCGATGTTCTGCGCCGTTCTTGCGCCACTTCACCTCTGGATCGGAGGGCAGGGCAAGCTTTGGAGGATGGTGCACTGGTTCGGGGCACTCTTCGCGGCTGCCGTCCTCTTTGCGACCGGCTCCCGCGGCAGCCTCATCTCTCTCGTGGTAGCGCTGGTCTGCGCCTCGCTGCTGAAGTGGATGGCCGAGGGAATGCGCATTACCCAGACGCGGGCGATCAGCGCGCTGCTTATCGCGGGTGCGCTGGTGGCCGGTTCGCTTGGAGCTCTGCGTGGCTCCGAGAATGCGGATAAGGCCCAGAATTTTGTCACACAGAAGCTGGATTTGAATTCACGCGATCGCGGGGTGAGCTCCGGAATGTCGGGCCGCACCAAGATCTGGGATTCATTCGTCCCCCTGATGCTCAGCACTCTCAGCGCCTTTGGCAACGGCTACAGAACGACCTCGGAATCGTTCAATCGGGCGATCGACAACGGCTATCTGACGACGATCTACGAGTTGGGCGTGGTGCCCACGCTCGTGATCCTGATTGTCTACGGCCGCAATCTCTGGTACACCGCGTGGTATTACCTTCGTGGAGATGGTGGGGATACAGCGTTACGTACGTATTTCTGCCTGGTCGGGTGCGCGCTTCTGAACGGCGCCGTTACGCGCGTTTTGTTCGGGTATGGCGACCCCGTTTCGATCTTTACGCTCTGCTTCGTGGCCGCAGTCCGCGACGACCTGAAAGAGCTTCGCACGATCCCGGTGGCACCCCGCGCGGAACTGCAGGAGGTTGCGGTGTGAGAATTCTCCACGTCATCAGCTCGGTAAATCCCGCCGCCGGAGGGCCGATCGAGGGCGTGAAGCAGCTTGCCGCCGTCAACGTGCGCCACGGCTACCAAATTGAAATTGCCTCGCTCGACAATCCCGCCGCGCCTTTCCTGCAGGAGATGGCGTTGCCCGTTCATCCCCTGGGGCCGGGGTATCGGAAGTACGGCTATACGCCGCGCATGTTGCCCTGGCTGCGCGAAAACGCAGGCAACTACGATGTGGTGGTGACGAACGGTATTTGGCAGTATCACAGCCTTGCGACATGGCGCGCGCTGCACCGCAACTCGATTCCTTATGTGCTATTCACTCACGGCATGCTGGGGCCGTGGTTCAAGAAGAAGTATCCGCTCAAGCACCTGAAGAAGATGCTGTACTGGCCATGGGCGGAGTACCGGGTGTTGCGCGATGCGAGCGCGGTGCTCTTCACCTGCGAAGAAGAGCGGCTGCTCGCCCACCAATCTTTTCCCGGCCTCTGCCGCTGCAACGAAGTGGTAGTCGGATACGGCACCAGCGGATCCACAGGCGATCCGCAGAGCGAGCGCGAGAGCTTTTACGGCCGCTTTCCTGAGCTGCGCGGGAAGCGCATCGCCTGCTTCCTTGGCCGTCTGTTCTCGATCAAGGGTTGCGATCTTCTGATCCAGGCCTTCGCCGAGGTGCTTGCCGCCGATCCAAAGTGGCATCTACTGATGTGCGGACCCGACCAGGAGGGCACCAGGGCGAAGCTGCAGGCTCTGGCCGAGCGTTTGAATATCACTGAGCGCATTACCTGGGCGGGAATGGTGCAGGGAGAGACGAAGTGGGGCGCGCTGCACTCCTCGGAGATCTTCGTCCTGCCCTCGCATCACGAGAACTTCGGCATCGTCGTCGCCGAGGCGCTCTCCTGCGGCCTGCCCGCGCTGATCTCAAACAAGGTCAACATCTGGCGCGAGATCGAACGCGACGGCGCCGGCATCGTCGATGAAGACGACTTCGAGGGAACATGCCGGATGCTGCGTGCGTGGCTTGCGCTCTCTGCCGAGGAACAGGCGGTGTTTCGTGAGCGGGCCAGAGCGTGTTTTCTGGAACACTTCGAGATTAATCTCGCAGCCGAAGCCCTGACCGGAGTGCTGGCCGGAGTGAAGGCGGGAAGGGGCTCGGCGCGATGAAAGCTCCGACGCAGAGGGGCAAGAGCGAGTGGAAATCCGGTGACTCGGTAACCAGGGTGTGCGTCGTCAATCCGAATTTTTATCGAAGCAGCGGTGTCACTGTCGCGATACGGTCGATTCACAGGGCCGTCGCCGAGTACCCCATCGAGCAGCACTTTGTCAGCTGCGCCTACGGTGACACGGATGACGACACGAACTGGATGCCGCCCGGGCGGCTAAAACAATTTCGGCTCATGTCTCCCAATCCGCTCCGGCTGGCCTTTGAACTCTGCCGATTCGCAGGTTGGCTGCGCCGGAACGGGATCGATTTAGTCCATGTGCACCACCGCCGTCTGGCGGCAATCCTGTGCCCTTTCAGGACATTTCTCGGCTGCAGGGTCATCTACACCGGAAACGCGATGTACCCTTCTTCGGCGTGGTTCCGCTGGCTCGCCCGGCCCGATTCCGCCACCGGAGTCTCGCGATCCGTCTCGGAAAACATGGCAGAGACCATGCGGACCCGCGGCGTTAGGGTGATCAGCAATGCAGTGGATTTCCCCAAGGCATTTCCGGAACGGGATGGGGCCTTTGCCGTCGATGCTGTTTGTGTCGCGCGTCTGGAGCCGGTGAAAGGCCACTCGCAGCTCATCGAGGCCTGGCGAATTTTGCGCGATCAGGGGTGCGCTGCAAAGCTTGCTCTCGTGGGCGAGGGCTCATTGCAGGATCGGCTCAAGGCGATGGTCCGCGAACACCAACTCGACGGGTTCGTCGAATTCCGTGGTTTTCGAGCGGACGTAGCGTTCGAGTTTCGGCGGAGCAGATTCAACTTGCTTGCGAGCCAGAGGGAAGGGCAGGGAATCGTCGTGATCGAAGCGGCAGCCTGCGGTCTTCCGTCGCTGCTGACGGATGTGGACGGATTGCGCGATAGCCTTCCGCCTGACCGGAGGCTGCCCAACGGCCTGCCCTTCGGAGACCCGGAAGCGCTGGCGAGTGCCTTGAAGCAGTGGCTCGATCATCCCGCTGAGGTGCGGCAGGAGGGTCAGCGTTTCTTCGAGTTCCTCCGCGGCACCAGCTCCGCGGAGGTGGTCGGAGCTGAGTACGCTAGAGTTTACCGTGAAATCGGTTCAGGAGAGGCGATGTAATGGGTCATCTATCTGCACTGGCTAGACTAGTGTTTTCGCAGCCCGCTGGCGTTTCTCTCTTTGATCTGCTCCACAGGCCGAGCAGGATCGAGAGGCGTTTCACCGAGAGGGCGAGCATGGCAGAGCGCGCAAATGGCGATCTCAAGGAGATTCGGATCAACGGCGAGCTCCTGCTATGGCCCGCCGGCATGGACACAGATCCTCTCTTGAGAATCGCGGCCGAGCAAAGTCCGAAACATCCTCACCGATACGACTGGGGTAATACGCAGCTGGGCAGCGGCGAAGTGGTCCTCGATATTGGAGCGTGTGAGGGCATGTTCTCTGTATATGCCGCGTCAAAGGGAGCTCGCGTGATTGCCGTCGAGCCCTCGGTCACGATGTCGAAGGTGATCGAGAGGCTCTTTTCCCTTCGCCAGCTTCCGAGGCCGACGGTGGTAGGAAAACTGATCGGGCTGCGCAAAGAGATCATTCACTTCTGCGAAGATCGGACGAACATAGCCGCTTCGCGCATCAGTGCCACGGCTGTGGCTGGCTCGTACCCAGTTGAGGTCACTCCACTCGATGACCTTGTGGACTCCCTCCATCTCGATCGGCTCGACTTCATAAAATGCGACGCCGAGGGAGCCGACTTCGATATCGTGCGGGGAGCCGAAGGAACTCTGCGGCGTTTCCGTCCAAAGATCGCGATCACTACGTATCACGAAGATGATCACTATCGGCTTATCTCCGAATACCTGCGCGGCCTTGGGTATCACGTGCGCGGCAAGGGGTTCATCTATGTGAATGGTGTCTACAGGGTGGTGATGATTCATGCCAGTCCCAATGGCCGAATTGCAGATTGACCTGCGACAGAGCAATACCCGATGGCCGCTGCGCACAAAGTTGCTCCGCGGCCTGTGGAACTGTGTCTGGATGCTGCTCTTTCGGCCCACGCCGAAGGCAATCGGCAATCCATGGCGGCTTTGGCTTTTGCGGCGCTTCGGTGCTTCGATTGAAGATCGCGCCTTGGTCATGGGAAGCTGCAAAATTCTTCAGCCGTGGAAGCTGAAGATTGGTTACGGCGCAGCGATCGGGCGTGAATCTGAGATTTATAACTTTGCAGAGGTTTCCATCGGACGGATGAGCGTGGTTTCGCAGTATTCCTTCCTCTGCACCGGAACGCATGACCACACGCATCCCCACTTCCCGCTCATCTGGAAGCCCATACACATCGGTTCCGAGTGCTGGATCGCTGCCGGGAGCTTCGTTGCTCCGGGCGTCCGCATCGGCGACGGCGCGGTCATAGGGGCGCGCTCCGTGGTCACCCACGACATGCCGGAGTGGACGATTTGCGCGGGAAACCCCTGCCGTCCGATCAAGCCGCGTACCATTGCCGGCGCTGCAGATGCTGCGAGGTGACGTGGCGATGGTCTCCGTCCTCATCCCGACAAAGAACAAAGAACGAGCAGAAGGATCTTCCCGGCTGCCTGGTCGGACGATGTCGACGTCTACGATTCACACAGCACGGACGCGACGGCCGAACTGCCGAACGCGCCGGGGCGCGGGTGACGCGCTGTCCGGAGCGACTTCGCTGCAAGTTATTTCGGAGGCGATGAGGCGGCGCACAAGGAGTGGTCGCCGGCGCTGCTGATCAAGTTCTTTCTGTTGTATCTCGGCAATCGGGGGTTTCTGGATGGCCGCGCCGGCAACGGATCCGAAGGTGCAGGATCCCGGTTCGCCAACTTCGGTCATGAATGCGGATCATCGCATCACGCCAATCGATTCGAGCGTGGAGTGGCGGGTGCCCACGGTGCAGCCGCTGCGCGCAAACGGTGAAGATACGGGAGTCGGAGACAAGCAGACAAGCATAGCCAGAGCGGCGCATCGACGTGGGGCCCGGTTCCATGAGGAGGCGCACGTTCTGATTACTCCCGGTTCAGAGTTGGCGGGTATGACCGCTGAGAAAGCGCTTCCAATTTGAGGGTAAGAATGAAGCACATCAGCGCCGCTCCCAACGCGACATCAAAGCTAGGCAGGAAGCACAACAGCGCCACACTTAGAAACACTGCCATTACGGACATCCAATCATCGCCCACCGCAACAACAACCCCAAGCACGACCGCGAGCATGAAAGAGAAGAGGCATTTGGCAATCGCGATCGTTACCCGGACGTCCAGGTTGAACAAGCGATAAATCCCGATTGCCATGAGTCCGCAGCCCACAATCAAAACGACCGTTTCGGCCACACTAGGCCTCGGATCTCTCAAATCGACAAGTGTCATTCTTAGCTTGAATTGGTCTTTCATAAGGCTGAACACACCACGCGGCTCCGACACGTAACCTCGGGAGTCGGCTGCCTCATCAAATACTTGAATTTGATGACTGTCTGGATTATCCCCGTAGCTCGGATGGAGTGTCAACGGAGGAAGCTTTAGCGTGCGACCACAGATACCCTTAAATCACTCAGCTTTATGCCTATATTCAACGCAATTCAGCGGGCCATGTCCCACGAGGAACAGCTGTTCTCATCCAGAATGATAGCTGACACTCCGGAATAGAGTGTCAGGATGCAAATACATGAGGGGAAAGCTGTTATTTTTATGTGGAAGCGTCTTTCACCAAGGCATCCAGCAGGAGAGCTGGTGGTTCGGCGGAGAAGAGGCTTGACTTTTCCGTGGCTCTTTCGGACCAGCCTATCACCCTTTTCGCCCCCGCTCTTTCAAAATGCGAATCGGGACGTAGCGCCGGTAACATCAACGTGACAGTACTGCTCTCGCCCTGATTACTGTTTTACTATCGGCAATTGAATGATTTGCATAAGCTCCAGCAACTGTGCCATTTCATAGAATGCTCAAAACTTCCCATAACGGGAAGAATTGTGAGCACTTTAGTCGTAGCACATAAAAAGAATCTGGACTAGGTATTGTGTATCGGCGGTACTATCCCAAAAGCGAACGTTCGACCATAGCGTGCCACGACCTTTGGGACTCAACCTGACCAAAATCGTGTCGAACTGCTCTTTACTTTCGGGAGGGGAGAAGTGTTGCTTTCGGTGCATAAGGACATCAGATGTCTGCACGGAGGTTCACAACCGCACTTGATGCAGGCATCGGACGGACAACTTTATATCGTCAAGTTTCGGAATAATCCACAGGGAATTCGCGTGCTCATCAATGAGTTGCTCTCAAGTAGAATCGCCGAAATCATCGGTCTGCCTGTGCCCAGGGTGGAGGTCATTCGGATTGATGACAGTCTCACGGGTTCGCTTAAGATTGAACTGGTCGACGGCAGCGTTCCTGTTGAAGCGGGACTGCATTGTGCTTCAAAGCTTATTGTTGATCCCGTCAAGGGCCGGTTCTACGACTTCCTTCCCGCAGGAGAGCTGAAAAGGCTCGTAAACAAGCCGGATGTCATGGGCGCAGCACTTTTTGATTTCTGGACTTGCAATCGTGATGTGCGCCAGGTGGTCTTCTGGCGATTGTGCCGGGAGCGAAACTTCAAGTTCAGCTTGATTGATAACGGCTTTTGTTTCGGCGGTCCAGAGTGGCGACTCTCCCACGGAGTAATACCGGAAGCTCCGGGCACTTTCGGCGAATTTGTCAACGCCAAGCACTGGATTGACAAGATCAGACGAGTCACAAGAGATCAGATGGAGCTAATCTGCCGCGAGGTGCCGGAAGAGTGGTGTCCGGAGAGGCGGCAGTTGGAAGCGATGCTGGACCGCCTGGCGTGTCGCCAAGCTGAGATGCTCGAAGTTCTAAAGCTCGCGTGGGGCTTGCCCGACCAATGGTGGCCCGAGAGTTCGGACCTGTGGCTTTCGCGAACTCAATGGTCCTCGTTGACCGCGGGGTCGTTTGCGGAAATGGCAAAGTCCGTTGTGTGGAGATGGACTTGCCCCCAATTTGAGACAACCGGTTAAGACTCAGAATCCATTTCACTCCGATCGCGGCAGCCAGTACGCCAGCAAACGACTACACGAACCTGCTCAAGGCGCACCAGATCGAAATCAGCATGTCGCGCAAGGGCCGTGGGACAACGCTGCTTGCGAATCATTCATGAAAACGCTGAAGCACGAGGAGGTTTTCCGGAACGAGTATCGCAACCTAGCCGAGATCCTCGCCTCGATCCGCGTGTTCATCGAGAAGGTTTACAACCAGAAACGGCTCCATTCAGCGCTCGGCTACCTGCCGCCCGCTGAGTCCGAGGCTAACCTGGTGCGCACCCCTTTCGCGATACGCCCTGTCTCATCGTCCGGATGAGTCTCCAGTTGGTTATTCCTTGGCGGGATGCTCTCCAGCATTGCCCGCCTCCGCTTCACCAACCGTTTCCCAGTCTGCGGTAAAGTTAACCAACCGGGCGATTTTTCATCGAACGGCCAACAGTGTCTTAACCGTTTGTGTCAGCCGAGAGGGACAAGCGCACAGTGGACTCTCCCCCCGCCCTCGGACCGTCATCTCCACAGCAAGCCCTTAATATCCATTTCGGCATTATGTGCCTGTGAACCAGCAGTTCGGACCATTTCAAAAAACCGCGCAAAATGCGCGCTCCTACAGATTCCTGTTCAAGCCAAGAGCGGACATTTTGACTTGCTCAGAACAGCTGTGGCCTTGCCCCTAGTGTCAGGTTAACTCTAACACCGTCGCTGCCGATATCTAAGAGGAACTTGACTTGGAGATGGGCATGCGACTGCGTTTACTGCCGTTCTTGCTTATAGCTAACATCATCAGTATCGGTTGCGGTGGTCCGACTCAGGTGTCTGGCGGGGCCGCTGTCCCTGCATCATCTATCCCCGCCGCAGCACAGGCCGTTGGATACACGACACATACTTTTTCCACGACTAATTTCACCGCGTCCAACGTCGACACCGGTCTCACGTATAACCGCGGCTATCAGTGGTATTTTTCGAACTTCTTCAACACCCAGGGATCCACCTCTGGCACCACACTGAATGCAGATGGCACGATCAGTAATGGAAATCTACGCGATGCAAACGGCAATCTCATCGCCAAAGGAAGCAATGGAGCGGTTGCGAGCATCGGTGCCATTCCTTCGTCGCCCTATTTCGTGGGGACTGCCTTCGGGTGTGGCGGTTATTTCACCGCCGAGATTGTTTTTGACCCGGCGGCAAACATGCCCGATGACGCAGGCTGGCAGTCATGGTGGTCGATGTCCCATGAGCACTTGACCGTAGTGCAGAATTATTCTGCGGACCATTGGACGGGGCAGACTCCAGCTTACAAGCATTTTGGCGAGGTTGATTTTTTTGAATGGCTCCGAGGCGGAGATACTTTCCAGTCCGCACTTCACGACTGGTACGGAAATTTTAATCAGACATGCGACCCGGGGTCGTATGTCTATTGCAACGTCGCGTCCAATCCCGACAGCGTTGGAAAACCTGCCCAAATTGACTGGACGGTATACCATCGATACGCCGCATTGTGGGTTCCTGCCACATCGACGACTCAAGGCTACGTGAAGTTTTTCTTTGACGACGTGAATTACGGGTCTACATTCTACTGGTCGCAATATACGAACCAGCCGCCCGTGCCAACCACTTCAAGCCCTTGGTTGTATGGGATTATCGATCAGCAGCATCTTGCTTTGCTCTTCGGCTCTGGAAGTTCACCAATGACCGTGCGATCTATCGATGTTTGGCAAGGGGACGGCGCATGCAATGTCACAAATTAGAAAGGACGCTGAGAGGATAAAGATTCTCTTTCGTTGAAACCGTGCCTTATCTGAAATATCGCTTCATCCCCAGGATCGACTGCTCGAACCAATGCCACGAGAGCGCGGCCACGCCGATTGCGGCGGCGATGCGGAGGATGACGATCGCGATGTTGCCTACCATTCCGAGATGGTCGAGCGGCCCGTCGACGTAGCCGGCGATCATGGTGAAGACGAAGATGTGCATCACGTTCTTCATGCTCAGCGTTACCCCGGACCAGTGATGGGCCTTGACCTTCGGCATCGATACAATAAAGTCGGCTTCGAGCACGGTGCGCGGCAGCCACAATTCCTTCATCCCTGTGTACCTCGCCCGAAGCGGCGTGCGGATCAGTTCGTCGCGGTTGAGGTCGGTGAAGCCGATTCGATCGTTGCGTAAGAACGCTTTGTACCCACATTTGCAGAGGATGAGTTGAGTGTCGCGCTGATGCCCCGGACCCTCGGCAACGACCACCGATATTGCGCCGAGGGCGCGGAATGCTTCGGCGGCAGCGCGAACTAATATGGCATGTGTGCTGATGGCGTCGCCGGGGAGGTAGTCCACCAGGTTCGGCTTGAGGACTACTCGCTTTCCACCTGCCCTCGTCGGCTCCCGATTCGCAGCTGGACCGCCGTTTGAACTAGGCGGCTAGCGCGGCGGACGCTATCGCGTGGTCGTCGCCAACATTTCTTGGGTTACAAGGAGGCTACTGTGGCCCGACTCAGGAAGCTGATGTTGGACGAGCTCCAGCGACTGGCCACGCTCAGAACACCATCCGCACCTGTATTCACGCCTACAAGACTTCGCGAAGTACTCCATCGCCTGCCGGACAGACTCGGCCCTGAGCATATCCGCGAGTACCTGGTTCATCTGTTTCGCGACTGCAAGCTGTCGCCGGGCAGCGAGTAGCAGTGAACTGGTACCGCAAACCCGAAGCGCAGTGAACAAGCACGCGCTCATGCAGAGCACTCGCTCCAGGCGTTTCGTAAAGAGCTTCTGGGGACCCGTCGATGAGCTTATACAGAACGCAGCAGACGGCGCGAAAGGAGGCGAATCGCGGAATGAAGGGAAAGCTTACCGTAAAGTTCATGTTGCCTACGGTGCTCATAGTGGTCGTCTTGATGTCGGTCTTTGGGTGGATTATGGCTCGGGCGCTGGGGGCGGAGGTCCGTGCACGAGCCAATAGTGAAGCGGCTGCACAAGTGGAACGGATTCAGGAGAGCCTGGGCATTCTGGATGCGATGAGTTCGGAAAACGTCCGCTCGGCAATGAAGGTCTTGGTTCGGGAAGGATGCCAGCTCGGGGCGCCCTCGGTGCACGGGTTGGCAATGCTCAACAGAGACTCCGTTCCCAACTTACGATTCGGCAACAACCCGCAGGTCGGGAATTACACGTTGGTTGACCGAATTAAGGAATTGACTGGGAATACAGCTACTCTCTTCGCAAAGCGCGGCGACAACTTTATTCGAATTTCGACCAATGTTCTCAAAGGCGATGGCTCACGCGCTGTCGGCACCGTCCTTGACCCCAACGGTCGCGCCTACGCCTCACTTCGGGAGGGACGGTCGTTCTATGGCGTGGTTTCCGTTTTGGGTGCCCCTTACATGGCCGGATATGAGCCGATGAAGAATCAATCGGGGGAGGTGGTCGGCGCGTGGTATGTCGGCATTCCCCTGGCCGCGGTCGCTGACCTGGGCCGGCACATCAACAGAACAACGGTTTTGGAGAATGGGTTCCTGGCCCTCCTGCAGGCCGACGGCAAAGTTATCTTCAAACCCGATCGAGTTCAGGAATCGGACCTTCGCGCACGCATCGAGCAAGGCAGCGGGGCTGGCTGGACGGTCATGTCCAAGCCGTTTGATCCCTGGGGCTACAGGTTGCTGGCTGCTTATCCCGAGGCTGATATCAGTCGTAAAGTTCATCGGACGCAATGGTTGGTCGTGTTTTGCGCGGTCGCCATCTCCGCTCTGGTGGTGTGTGCTCTTTATGCTCTTTTGGCGCGGTTGGTGCTGCGGCCTGTGCAACAACTGGCAGTTCGCATGCTGGCAGCCGACCTGAATGCATCCATGCTGGAGGATCGGGACGATGAAATCGGCAATCTGGCCAGGGCGTTCGACAGTTTTGCGGGAAAAATTCGCGAAACCCTGCTTCAGGTGGTGCGCATTTCCGACCAGGTAGGCGGCGACAGTGAGCGGCTCTCCACCGCTGCCATGCAAAACGCCGAGGGCTGTCGCAGTCAAAGCGGCCAGGCGCAGGAGGTGGCTACTGCCATGTTGGAGATGTCTTCCAATATCGCCGGCGTCTCGGAGAGCTGCAGAATCGCCGCGGCCGCAGCCGGCAAGGCGGCAGCAACTGCCAACGAAGGTGGAAAAGTTGTTGGCGAAGCGCTGGCAAACATAAATTCCGCTTCCCAATCTGTGGGCACCGCCGCCCGGAGAATCGAAGAATTGGGAAAGAACTCCGATCGGATCGGCACGATCATATCAGTCATCAACGACGTCGCCGATCAAACCAATCTGCTCGCTCTGAATGCCGCCATTGAAGCGGCGCGCGCCGGTGAACAGGGACGCGGCTTCGCCGTGGTCGCCGATGAAGTACGCAAGTTGGCCGAGCGCACCACGCAGGCCACCTGGGAAATTGCCCAGATGATCGAATCGGTGCAGACAGAAACCAGGATGGCAGTTGATGACATCGAGTCCGGTATGGGCCACGTGGCAACCGGAGTGGCGACTACCGAGAAGGCCGGGGCTTCGCTTGAGGCTATCATTGCTGCCGCGAAAGAAGTGGAGCAGATGATTTCCCAAATTACCGGAGCCGTGACCGGGCAAACCAGTACCGCTGAGCAGATTAATTCCAGCGTGACCCAGATTGCGGCGATTGCGCATCAGTCCGCTGCCGGGACGCGGGATTCGGCCAAAGCATGTCAAAGCCTGTCAAATTTGGCAGCCAACCTTCAGAAAATGGTCGGTCGATTCAAACTGGACGAGCGTTTCCGAGAAGCGGAGCGATCAGGAAAAGCGGGTATCGGAACATCAAGCCGCTCGCTACCCGTCGGAGCAAACACTCCGCGAATGGCGGCTTGGAATGCTTGAGCGAGGCTGTCGCCTCTCTCCGCGCCTGCGGCGGAGAGAGGTGTGCCGTTAAGAATGAGATCAAGAGCCGGGCACGGCACAATGTCGTCAAGTCGCGGCTGTTCTCAACACTCCTCGAAGCGTCGATTCGCAAGTACCAGAACCGGGCAATCCAAGCAGCCCAGGTGATTGAGGAACTGATCGCATTGCACGTACACAAAGCGCTTCTCGATCGGACGCTGCCGCCACTCCTCGATCTGCACATAGATCTTCTGATTCAACTCGCTCACCGTGGAGGGCGAGACTCGCGTCCCCCAGAGCGCTTTTGTGATTTCCTCGACCAAAGTCCCATGTGTGGAGAAGCTGCTAGTGACTCTCGTCCACGTATTGCCTCAGGATTCTTTGTCACTCATTCCCGTATGCGTTGAGTACGTCATCTACTGCTTTCTTCGCCTGGCGTGGTTTGTGCCAGCCGGAGTGCAGCCGGGAGCGCCCACGTGCAAAATAACTCACGAATTATCGAATGTAGATAGTTGAATATGCTACTGCTTATCGCACTGGCGCATTGTCCGACTCTTATGCGTATAGAGAAGGCCAACAGCCGGACAAAGAAAACGGCTCACTAGGTGAGCCGTTTTCTTTTTTTGCTCAGCAAAAGGGACACTGCTGAACATTGTGCCGTCGGATTTCCTGCCCCAATCGGCGCTTCCCTAATTGGATCAACGTCACATCAAGCCTGGGAAGCCGAAGATCCTTGTTACGCAATTATGCGCTGATAGGCAATGTCAACTGTTCCGGCGGCCGCTGCTCTTCCATCCGCTTTGCAAAGGTCCGGACGTATTCACTGATCAGCGGCGATTTGTTGTCCGCCAGAGCGGCCAGATGCACTTCAAGGCGAATCTGCGAGTCTCGCAGAGGAGCGTATCTAAGACCGTGATGATGTGCCACACGCTTCGCGTCGGCTGGAGTGAGCCAGGCGATTGAAGAATTGTCCTTCAAGAAAGCCGTAGCCTGATCGGCCTGAATGAATCGATGTGCTATGTGTGGCGCCCCTTTGTCGGCCGACGCGCGCTTCACGATCATATCGTGCAGATACGGATTCACGTTGCGGTTGATGAATACCCACGGATAATCGACGAGTTCCTTCAGCCCAACAGATCTCTTCGCGGCCAACGGGTGCGCCTCGCCGAAGACGATCATGATGGGATAGCTCGCTACGTGAAGCATGGTCACACCCGGAATCACCGGCGGCGTTGTAACCAGCGCCAGATCAATCTCGCGGCGCTGCAGCTGGTTCAGCAGTTCCGGCGTGAAATCCGACACAATTTCGATGGACAAGTCACGGTAGAGACGCAGTTGAGTGGCTTGCAGATGCTCAATCAACGCCGGCGGAATATATGCCGAGGCCCCGATGCGCAGTTTCTCGCGCTCCCCGTGCTTAGCCTCCCGTGCTTCATGCATTGCACGATGAAACGACTGAACGCCCGCCCTGGCATGAGCGACGAAGGAGCGGCCTGAGCCCGTGATTTCTACTCCGCCATTCTTGCGCTGGAACAGACACGCCTGAACCGCATTCTCAACGACATCGAGACGCTTGCAGGCAGCTGGCTGGGTGATGCCGACGCGCTTCGCCGCTCGGGTGAAGGTACCCTCTTCGCAGAGCGCAACGATCAGTTCGAGATCCCGAATTCGCAGTAGCGCTGCCATCTCTTGCACACCTCCATGCACACACACGGCTACCTGTGCATTGGCGAATCGAAGACGAGGGCGGCGCACCGGTATCCGCAATGCAGAGCAGAAACCTAGTTACACCTTCGATGCTGGACTTCCAGCTCTGGATTTCTTTGGCACCAAATTTGCGATACGGACGGATGAGATTCCGGCAGGGACACCGTCCATCCAAAAAGTTATAACCGAGTTCCGGAAAGTTATTGGACAGAAAGCCTCCATTGAGCGCAGCGTAAACAGACGGAGCACCCGCGAGTAGAATGCGCGGTTTTTCCCTCCGTTGCCGGAGGTCGTAGAGAGTCATGATTGCGCGATTCCCTACCGAACACGAAGCTGCTGAGCGTATGCGGATCAATCTGTGCAGCGCTCTGCGCCATCCATCTGAGGTTAGACCATGAGTTCGACACCACCGCCCGACGAAAACTCATCCAGACCACACAAGCGCTCTCCGGTAACAGTCATGCCGGAACGCTTGATCGATAGCGAGGAAGCGGCGGCGATCATCGGCATCCATCCGAAAACTCTCCAGAAACTTGCCCGACGTGGCCTGATTCGCGGCGTCCATGTTGGGAGGCTGTGGCGGTTCCGCGCTTCCACGATTGAGGAGTGGATTGCTCGGGAACTCGCAAGCTGAAACTACCGCATCGGATTGCTCTTAACCCTCTGGCGACACACACCCGCTTGGGCTACGCTAGTTCCAGGCCAACCGTGCTCGCCAATGGAAGGAGAAGAAATGAGGCGTGCACGACATCAAAAAGGAAGCTTGCAGCGCGTGAAGCGACAGTCAGGCGAAATGGTTTGGATCTTTCGCTGGTACGAGGTGCAGATCGATGGAACCAAGAGCTATCGCAAGGCGGTGATCGGATCGGTGGCTGAGTACAAAACCGAAGCCGAGGCCGAGAAAGCAGCAGACGCGCTGCGATTGGAAATAAACGAACAAACTCCGCGACAACTGTTGCAGGCAATCAGTGTGGAAACGCTCGTTGAACACTACCGCCAGCATGAATTGCCGGATGTCGTCCACGGCACCCGGCCCTTGGGCAGCCAGGCCGGGGAGGATGAGACCCGAAAGTCCTACTCGACGCAGCTGACCTACGCGGGTTATCTGCGCAAATGGATTCTTCCCCGTTGGCGGTCCTACAGGCTGACCGACGTGAAAGCCGTCCAGATGGAGGATTGGTTGAAATCATTGCCGGTTTCACGAGGAACGAAGGCAAAGATCAGGAACATCATGAGCGCTCTTTACAGCCACGCGCAACGTTGGGAGTGGATCACGTCCAATCCCATCACCCACGTGCGGCAGAGCGCCAAACGTTCCCGAGTTCCAACCGTCCTCACGCCCGACCAGCTCAAGGACTTTCTCGCGAACCTGGTAGACCCTGCCATGACGGCGGTGTTGCTGGGGGCAGTGACCGGCCTGCGGGTTGGAGAACTGCTGGGCCTCAAGTGGTCTGACATCGATTTCGAGCGGCTTGAAATCTGTGTCGTCCGTGATGTGGTCAAGCAGCGAATTGAGCGTTGCAAGACGGAAGCCTCAAAGAAGGCGATCCCCATCGATGCCGAACTGGCGGAAGCACTTTGGTCCTGGCGGCTTCACTGCGCCTACAAACAAGCGGACGACTGGGTGTTTGCCAGCCCGCACCGAAAAGGGCGGCAACCATACTGGCCAAGCTCCCTCTACCGGGTGTATCTGAAACCGGCGCTGGAG
>Ga0326727_10008350_pt1 | contig 26381 bp, 21 predicted proteins | sample MB2enrmetagenome_FD_207643 | JGI IMG/M metagenome (GOLD analysis project Ga0326727, IMG submission 207643) | Lab enriched peat soil microbial communities from McLean, Ithaca, NY, United States - MB29MY | ecosystem: Environmental > Terrestrial > Soil > Wetlands > Peat | place: USA: New York...
CTTCGGGGTGATCCGCGCCGCGGTCGTGGCTGATGAAGAAGCTCTCGTTCTGGTTCGGCTTGGTCGCCTTGTGCACGGTCGAGGCCGCCTGCACCGACGCATTCATCGGCAGGTAGCCGATGTTGTTCTCGTTCAGCCGCAGCCGTAGCTTCTCCTCCAGCGGCAGCGCGTGGAACTGGCGCGAGGCAGCGAAGCCGCGATCGATGACCGGCTGCGGCACGCGATGATTCAACGCATAGAAGAAGCCGACCGTTTCGCAGGCGTGCCGCAGCGCCTCGGCCAGCACCGCCAACGCGCCGGGCTCGCCGGCGAAATACGGGCCATAGTCGATCACCGGGACCTGCGCCGCCGCTGCCTCGTGATCCTTCACCGCGTGTTGCCGGAACAGATGCATGCGAGCCTCTCGCCCCTGATGTCTGGGCAACGATAGACGGTCCGCGGCGGGGGCGCCAGAACGCGCCGCTTGCCAATCACGACGACCCGCGATAGTTAAGCACATGCTTAACGATAGCGCCGCCCTCGATCAGGTCTTTCAGGCGCTCGCCGATCCGGCCCGCCGCATCATGGTGGCGCGGCTCGCGCGCGGCCCGGCAACGGTCAGCGAGCTCGCGCGGCCTTTGACGATGTCGCTTCCGGCGGTGCTGCAACACCTTCGGGTGCTGGAGGCGAGCGGACTGGTGCGCTCGGAGAAGACCGGCCGCGTTCGCACGTGTTGCATCCAGCCCATGGCACTGCGCACCGCCGAGAGCTGGATCGCGCGGCGCCGCGCCGGGTGGGAACGCCGGCTCGACCGGCTCGGCGAATTCCTCGCCGCACGGGATGTCACTTCGGACAACGGGAGAGAAAGATGAGCGAACGATCCACCGAGCACGCCACCTTCGTCATCGAGCGCGACTATTCCGCCTCGCCGGCGCGCGTGTTCGCGGCGTTCGCAGACCCGGTGCAAAAGGCGCAGTGGTTCGTTGGTCCGGACGAGTGGATCAAGTTCACTCACGAGGCCGACTTTCGGGTCGGAGGGCGGGAACGTCTCTCGAGCGGCCCCGCCGGCGGCCCGATGCACAAATTCGACTGCTGCTATCAGGATATCGTTCCGGACCAGCGCATTATTTATAGTTACATCATGCACATGGACGACACGCCCATGTCGATCTCGCTGACGACGATCGAGCTCAAACCGCACGGCGGCGGCACGCGGTTGACCTTCTCCGAGCAGGGCGTGTTCCTCGATGGCACCGACTGGGCGGGGTTGCGCGAGCAGGGAACGCAGGGACTGCTGGACAAGCTCGGCGCGGCGATTGGCGCCACCGGCGGGGCCGCGGGGACGGCAGTGGTGAATCGGCCTATGCTTGAGGACCGACAGGCTTGACGCCAAATGTCGACACCAATGAGAGCATGCGATGACGATCTCCGTTACCATCACGCCTGACACGCTCACGGCCTGCCTTGCGGCCGTGCGCGCGCGCCGGCCGCTGGTGCACAACCTGACCAACGCCGTGGTGGCCAATTTCACCGCGAACGCTTTGCTGGCGCTGGGTGCGGCGCCGGCGATGGTGGAGGGCGCCGACGAGGTGTCGGCGTTTGCGGCCGCGGCGGATGCAGTTGTGGTCAATCTCGGTATGTTGACTGCCGCGCGCGCGGGTGTGATGCGCCAGGCGGTGATCGCGGCGGCGGCGGCCGGCAAGCCGTGGGCGGTCGATCCGGTCGGCGCAGGAGCGATCCCCGCGCGCACTGCATTCGCACGTGAGCTCTGCCATTTGCGGCCGACGGCGATCCGCGGCAACGCGTCGGAAATTCTCGGGCTGGTGGGTGAGGCGGGCGGCGGGCGCGGCGTCGATAGCGGTGCGGCGTCGGATGCGGCGATCGCGGCGGCCCGCAACCTTGCGGCGATGACGGGCGGGATCGTTGCGGTAACGGGTGCGGTCGATTATATCGTCGACAGCACTCGCTGCGTGGCGCTGCGTAACGGCCACGAGATGATGACCCAGGTGACCGGCATGGGATGCGCGGCGACCGCGATTGTCGGCGCTTGTCTTTCGGTGTCGGACGATGCGTTGCTGGGCGTGGCGCATGCGCTGGCGATCACCGGCATCGCCGGCGAAATGGCGGCGCGGGTCGCGCGCGGGCCCGGATCGTTGCAGGTGGCGTACCTCGATGCGCTGGCGGCGCCCGATCCGGCGCTGCTGCGGGCGGAGCTGCCCGCCGACGGTGCCGCACAGCGGACCTAGGTCGGATGCCAGACACAGCCTGGGTGGGACAGTCTTGGGTTGGCCAGTCGCTGCCGCGGGTGGAGGACGCCGCGCTGCTCACCGGCCGCGGTCGCTTTTTCGACGACACGGCGATGCCTCCGGGGACGCTGCACGCCGCGATTCTGCGCTCGCCGCACGCCCATGCCCGCATCGCCGCGATCGACATCGCGCGGGCCGCGGCGCTGCCTGGTGTCGCGGCCGTGCTCACCGGGGCCGATGTGATGGCGCTGACAAGCAGCCTCGTCGTCGGCGTGAAGGCGCCGATCGAATGCTGGCCGATCGCGACCGACCGTGTGCGCTATGTGGGCGAACCGGTCGCGATCGTCGTGGCAGCGGATCGTTACGTTGCCGAAGACGCGCTCGACCGGATCGAGGTTCGTTACGAGGTGCTGCCGGCGGTGGTCGATCCGCTGGCCGCGCTGGCGGCGGACGCACCGGTGCTGCATCCCGGCCTGGGCGGCAACCTCGCGAGCGAAAGGCGGTTTCGTTACGGCGATCCTGAGGCCGCCTTCGCCAGCGCGCCGCATCGCGTCAGTGTGACCGTGACCTATCCACGCAACGCCTGCACGCCGATCGAGACCTATGGCGTGCTGGCGGAATACGATCCACATGCGGACGCTTACGATGTGCTGGCGAATTTCCAGGGGCCGTTCTCGATCCACGCGGTCATTGCGCGGGCGTTGCGGGTGTCCGGCAACCGGCTGCGCCTGCGCACGCCGGCGGAATCGGGCGGCAGCTTCGGTGTAAAGCAGGGCGTGTTCCCCTACATCGTGCTGATCGCCGCCGCCGCGCGGGTCGCGGGCCGCCCGGTGAAATGGGTCGAGGACCGGCTGGAGCACCTGGCCGCGTCGGTCTGCGCGACCAACCGGGCTACCACGCTGCACGCCGCGGTCGCGGCGGATGGACGGATCCTCGCGCTGGACTGGGACCAGGTGGAGGATTGCGGGGCACATCTGCGCGCGCCGGAGCCCGCCACGCTGTACCGCATGCACGGCAACATGACCGGTGCCTATGACATCCGCCACATGTCGATCCGCAACCGGGTCGTTCTGACCAACAAGATGCCGACCGGCCTGAACCGCGGCTTCGGCGGTCCGCAGGTGTATTTCCCGCTGGAACGGCTGGTGCAGCGCATCGCTGTCACGATTGGCTTGGAACCGTTGGACGTGATCCGGCGCAACCTGGTGCCGACGGATTCGTTCCCGTATCGAACGTGCAGCGGGGCGCTGCTGGATTCCGGCGACTACCGGACCGCGTTGGAAGACGCGTTGCGCCGCGGCGGCCACGCCGAGCTGCTGCACCGCCGCGATGCCGCCCGCGCCGAGGGCCGTCACTACGGCATCGGCTACGCCGCCGTGGTGGAACCCAGCGTGTCGAACATGGGCTACATCACCGCCGTGCTGACCCCGGCCGAGCGTAAGCGCGCCGGGCCGAAGAACGGTGCGCAGGCCACCGCAACGATCAGCCTGGATCCGGTCGGCGCGGTCAGCGTGCACGTGGCGTCGGTGCCGCAGGGCCAGGGCCATCGCACGGTGCTGGCGCAGGTGGTGGCCGACGTGCTGGGGCTGCGGCCCGACGATATTCGGGTCGTTACCGATATGGACACCGCCAAGGATGCGTGGTCGATCGCGTCGGGCAACTATTCCAGCCGGTTCGCGCCGGCCGTTGCGGGTGCCGCGCACCTGGCTGCGATGAAACTGCGCGACAAGCTGGCACGCATCGCCGCCGGCCCGTTGAATGTCGCCGCCGCGGATGTGGTGTTCGCCGGCGGACGCATCGGCGCCGGCGCGAACCCGGACAACGCGGCTTCGTTCGCCCGCATTGCCGCGACGAGCCACTGGGCGCCCGGCACGCTGCCTGCCGAGGTCGATCAGGCGATCCGCGAAACGGTATTCTGGACCCCGCCCGAACTGAGCGCGCCGAATGACGCCGACGAGGTGAATTCGTCGCTGTGCCACGGCTTCATCTTCGACCTTTGCGCCGTCGAGGTGGACCGCGTCACCGCTGAGATGCGCATAGATCGTTACGTTACAATGCACGATTGCGGCCGCGTCCTGCATCCCGGCATGGTCGAGGGCCAGGTCACCGGCGGCTTCGCCCATGCCCTGGGCGCGGCGACATTGGAGGAACACGCCTACGGGTTTGATGGCAGTTTTTTGAGCGGCACCTTCGCGGATTATCTGCTGCCCACGGTGATGGAGGTGCCGGCGCCTATCATCCTGCACCATGAGACGCTGTCACCGTTCACCCCGCTCGGCGCGAAGGGCGTCGGCGAGGGAAACTGCATGTCCACACCGGTCTGCATCGCCAACGCCGTCGCTGATGCGCTCGGGCTGTCCGAGGTCACGCTGCCGCTGCTGGCCTCGCGCCTGGCGGAGCATCTTTTCCCGCCAGAACGCGAGCCGGCGCAGGACAAGCCGCGGCGCGAGGCGAAATCGGGCGAGCGGACATTGTTCGGCGAGGGGGCGGCGATTGTCGATGCGCCGCGGGAACGGGTATGGGCGATGTTGCTGGACCCGGCGGCGCTGGCCTCCCTGGTGCCCGGCGCGCACCAGGTCGAAAAGCATGCCGACACCGGGTTCCGCGCCGAGGTGACGCTGGGCATCGGCCCGGTAAAGGGCACTTATCGCGCCGAGATCGACCTGTCGGATCTGGCCGCGCCCGAAAGCATGACGCTGACCGGGTCGGCCGAGGGCGCGCTGGGTTTCGGCCACGGCACCGGACACGTCACGCTGACGGAACAAGCGCCGGGCCAGACGCGCATCGCCTATCGTTACGAAGCCGCGATCGGCGGCAAGGTCGCCTCGATCGGCGGCCGGCTGCTCGATGGGGCGGCGCGCGTGATCATCGGCCGGTTTTTCGATTCGCTCGGCGCACACGCGTCCGGCCGCCGCGTCGGGTTCGTTGCGAGACTGTGGCGACGGGTAAGGCACGCGTTCGGAGGCGCGAGGTGAAGCCCGCCCCCTTCGACTATGTGCGCGCCGCTTCGGCCGGCGAGGCACTGGCGGCGCTCGCCGAAGCCGGCGCCGACGCGCACGTCCTGGCCGGCGGCCAGTCGCTTCTGCCGATGCTGAACATGCGCCTCACCCGCCCGCGCCTGTTGGTGGATATCATGCACGTGCCTGACTGGCAGCGTATCGAAGATGACGGCAAGGCGCTCCGTATCGGCGCCGGCGTGCGCCAGGTCACGGTGGAACGCCTGCCCGGCCTGCGGGGTCGGCAGCCGTTGCTGGCCGCCGCGATGCAATGGATCGGCCACACGCAAACGCGCAGCCGCGGCACGGTATGCGGGTCCGTCGCGCACGCCGACCCCAGCGCCGAACTCCCCCTGGTGCTGGTCGCGCTGCGCGGCACCATCCATTTGCGGTCGCGTCGCCGCGACCGGAACGTTCCCGCCGACGCGTTTTTCACTGGCATGATGGCGACCGCCCGTGCCGAAGACGAAATAATCGAAGCCGTTTCGCTGCCGGTCGCGCAACCTCGCACCGGCCACGCGTTCCGCGAAATCGCGCGCCGGCATGGCGACTTCGCGATCGTCGGTTGTGCCGCTGTCGCAACCGCCGCACAGGTTCGCCTGGCCGTCGCCGGCGTGGCCGACCGTCCCACGGCGCTGGACCTGCCCGTCGATCCGGCGGGCTTCGACGACGCACTTGACGCGTTCGCGTGGCGGCTGGAGGCGCGCGACGACCTGCACGCGACGGCGCGCTACCGTCGCGAGATGGTGCGCCGGATCGGCCGCGCGGTCATCGAGGAGGCAATGCAATGCCGCGGCTGACCGCCGATCGTCGCCACCCGGTGCGCTTCACCCTCAATGGTCGACAGGTCGTTGTGGAGGTGGAACCGCGTACGCTGCTGAGCGACGCGCTGCGGCACGGCCTTGGCGCGACCGGCACGCATGTCGGATGCGAGCACGGCGTGTGCGGCGCCTGCACCGTGCAGATCGACGGCGAGGCCGCGCGGTCCTGCATCATGCTTGCGGTGCAGGCGGACGGGGCGGACATCCGCACGGTAGAGGGGCTGGCGCCCGCGCCGGATCGCCTGTCGGTATTGCAGGCATGCTTTCGGGAACATCACGGGCTGCAATGCGGCTTCTGCACGCCCGGCATCCTGATGTCGCTTGATGCGTTGTTGCGGTCCCGGCCCGATGCTTCGGAGCACGAGATCCGCGCGGTATTGGCCGGCCATCTCTGTCGCTGCACCGGCTATGTGCCGATCATGCGTGCCGCGCTCGCCGCGTGGGCACGGTTGCGGGAGGCGAACGATGCTTGATCTGGGGCAATCGTTTATTGCCAGTGTGGCACGCGATCCCGATGCGATTGCTGTTGTCGATGGCGATCTGCGGCTGACGTATGCCGCCTGGTTCCAACGTATCTCCGCGGTCGTGGCGGGGCTGGACGCGCATGGGGTGACGCGCGGTGCCCACCTTGTCAGCCTGCTGCAGAACCGCTGGGAGGCAGCGACATTGCACTGGGCCTGCCAGTTGGCAGGGATTATCATTACGCCGCTGAACTGGCGCGCGACTGCCGACGAACTCGGCTACTGCCTGACCGACGCCGACGCTGTCGCGCTGGTCTATGAGGACGCGGCGGCCGAGGCGGTTGCGGGATCGGCGACGGCCGCCAACATACCGCGCATCCGCGTCGGCACCGCGCAGCCGCAGGAAGTTGCGTTCGCGGACCTGCTGACGGCGGCACCGGATGCCGCGCCGCGCGCCAACGCCGATGACTGGTCGTTGATGCTGTACACCTCCGGAACGACCTCGCGGCCGAAGGGTGTGCCGCGGCGGCATCGAGCGGAGCGGGCCGCGGCGATCGCGCATGTCGCGCAGAACCTGTACGGCCGCGGTGAACGTACGCTGGGCGTGATGCCGCTGTATCACACGATGGGCGTCCGCTCCTTGCTGGCGATGTCGCTGATCGGCGGCACATTCGTCTGCCTGCCGCGCTTCGACGTGCCGGCGGCGCTGGCGGCGATTGAACAGGAGCGCATCACCAATCTCTATTTGGTCCCGACGCTGTATCACGACATGGTGCACCACGCGCACTTCGCGCGAACCGACACTTCAAGCGTGCGCAAGCTGGGCTTCGCCGGCGCGCCGATGACCGACGCGCTGCTGCGGACGTTGCAAAACGCATTCAATCCCGCGTTGTTCGTCAATCATTACGGCAGCTCGGAGGTCTACACCTGCACGATCAACGACGACGCGCCGCGCAAGCCGGGTTGCGCGGGACGCGCCGGGCTGAACCAGATGATCCGCGTGGTCGCGCTGGGCGCCAGTGATCCACATGCGCTCGCCGCCACTGGCGAGGAGGGTGAGATCGCCGCGCTACTCGCCGGCGACGAAGCGTTCGAGGGCTATTGGCGCCGGCCGGAGGCGAATGCCCGCGCGCTGCGCGACGGCTGGTTCCTCACCGGCGACACCGGGTATTTCGATGCCGATGGCGATCTTTACGTCACCGGCCGCGTCGACGACATGATCATCACCGGCGGCGAAAACGTCTCCCCGGTGGAAATCGAACGCTGCCTGTCGCTGCACCCGGCGGTCGCCGAGGTCGCGGTGGTGGGGTTGCCGGACGAACGCTGGGGCCAGGTCGTGACGGCCTTCATGCGGCGGCGCGCGCCGGTGACGGCGGCGGAGCTCGATACATATTGTCGCGGGGCAGGTCTTGCGAATTTCAAGCGCCCGCGCCGATTTGTCTTTGTCGAAGCCGTGCCGAAATCCCCGGTGGGAAAATTGCTCCGGCGCAAGCTCGTCGCCGGTGAATATACTTTGGATGCAGACTCAAGCGAACAGGAAACCCGGACATGACTGACACCGACGGCTTCCGCGTCGAGGTGGATGTTGCGCAAAGCCGCGCCGACATCATTCTCGACCGGCCCCCTTACAACACCATATACATGCCACAGCGCGACCAGTTGCGCCGCGCGTTCGAGGCGCTGGACGACGATGACCGCGTGCGAATCATCGTGCTGCGCGCCGTCGGCGAACATTTCTCCTCGGGTGGCTATATCAAGGGCTTCATCGAGGCCTCGCCCGAGCAGGTATCGAAACTGGCCTGGAACATCGCCGCGCCGTTCCGATGCAGCAAGCCGGTGATCGCCGTCAATCGCGGCTATTGTTTCGGCGTCGGTTTCGAGATCTCGCTTGCCTGCGATTTCCGCATCGCGTCAGAGACGGTGCAATACGCCTTGCCGGAGCAGAAGTTGGGGCAGATCCCGGGGTCGGGCGGGTCGGCGCGGCTGCAACAGATCGTCGGGATCACCCGCACCAAGGACATCGTCATGCGCTCGCGGCGGATCGGCGCCAAGCAGGCGCTGGACTGGGGCATCGTCACCGAGGTGGTGCCGGACGCGGACCTGGAGACGGCAACCGATGCGCTGGTGAAGGAACTGGTGACATTCTCGCCGCTGGCGCAACGAACCGCGAAAAAGCTGCTGAACGACAGCGAAGATGCCTCGTTGTCGATTGCCATTGAGATGGAAGGACACTGCTACAGCCGGTTGCGGTCGTCTGATGATTTCCGCGAAGGGGTCGCCGCGTTTCACGAGAAGCGCGCGCCGAAGTTTCGGGGAAGCTGAACGATGCGGGCCGCTAAGCTGTATCGTCCAGCAGACGCTTCGCCGCCAGCAGATCCCCGCTGTCGAAGCCTTCGCTGAATTGCCCATAGACCGGCGCCAACACCGCGCGGGCCTCGCCATGCCGGCCCTGGTTGACGCGTAATCGGGCAAGGCTCGTGGCACAGCGAAGCTCCCACGCGAGGCTGCCCTGGCGTCGCGCCCAATGCAGCCCTTGCAGGAACAACGGCTCCGCCGCAGCGGGCGCATCCGGCGCAGCTTCCTGCAGCAGGAATTCCGCCTTGATGCGCAGCAACTCGGGAAGGTTCCAACGTTCCTCGGCGCGTTCCGCGCGATCCAGCACGTCATCGATCCGCGCCAGTGCCGGACCGAATTGCCCGAGCGCGCCCAACGCCTCGGCCAGCCACATCAGGTAAAGCGGATAGCGTATGTCAAATGGCATCGGCTGCAGATCGGCCAGCGCCGACCGCAGCAGTGCAATGCCGTCGGCCGGCGCGCCGGTCTGCGTCAGCAGTCTGCCGCGCAACGCATGCCCATAGGTGCGCCAGACGCCCAGGGCATATTTTTCCGCACAGTCGTTCAACATCGTGACAAATCGTTCCGCACTCGCCACATCGTCGCGCCAGAGTGCAATCAGGCCGGCGCCGTCTGCCAGGGCGAGGCACAGTGAATTCCCATGGTCGATCTGCATCGCTTCGTCGACGCCGGCCTGTGCGGCGCGCAGTGCCAGGTCGGGCAGGCCTTGCAACCAGAGGATGCGAGACTGTTGCGTCAGCGCAGCGACATGCTGATCCAGGCCATAGCGCATGGTATGTCCGCGCCGGTCCGCCCGGATCGGTGCCCCGACGCCGCGATCGATGCAAACGCGTGCGTTCGGCTGATCGCCAAGATAATGCAGGGCCATCCCGATCATGCGTCCGGACAGGGCGACATCCGCATCGGCGCCAGCCTGTTCGGCGACGCGATGGAATTGTGTGGCCGTCGCCTGCGCCGCGCGAAAGTCCCGCACCAGCACCTCATGCAGCCAAAGGCCGTAGAGGGCGCGCAGTTGGTATTCAAGATTGCCAAGCCTGGTGGCGATGTGCAGGACACGTGCCCATGTCTCGCGGCTTTCGCTGATCGGTCCTCGCGTGTACATCAACGACATGCCGAGCGCCGCCTTGAGCAGCATCTCGTCGCTTGATCCATCGACCGGTTGCGCCCCGAGGCTGGCGAGTGCCCGGTCTACCCAGGTGCGGCATTCGTCGAGCAACGACAGGTGCATCCACAGCGGCACGGTCGCGACGATCAACGCCACGCCGATCGACATGTCGCCGCCCGGCGAGGCGGCCCAGTCCAACGCGGCGCGCACGTCGTCGATACGGAGGCGATACGTGGCCAGCCAGTCGCCGCTCGTTTCGATGGCGGTTTCGCTTGCCAGTCGTTCAAACAGCTGGTGGTGATGTTCGGCGTGACGTCGCGCGATCTGGTCGAGCTCGCCGCTCTCCGCGAGCCGGCCCAGGGCATAGGCGCGCGTGCTGTCGAGCAGGCGATAATATACCGCATCGTCGCCGACCTGGGCCGCAATCAACGATTTCTCGACCAGATTGGCGACGCTTTCGTCGACGCAGGCTGCCGCGACCTCGGCGTCGCTCACGACTGCGCTTGCCGACGGCGCGGTGAAACTGCCGGCGAAGATGGCGAGCCGACGCAACACGAGGCGCTCGATGTCGGGCAGAAAATCGTAACTCCACCCCAACGTTGCGCTCAGCGTCCGATGTCGCGGCAACGCCGTGCGCGCGCCCCGGGTGAGCAAGCGGAATCGGTCGCCCAGTTGTTTTGCCACACCGCGCACGCCGAACGTCTCGATGCGCCCGGCCGCCAGCTCGATCGCCAGGGCGATGCCATCGAGACGGCGGCAGATGTCGGCGACGACCGGCGCATCCGCATCGCTCAGTTCGAAGCCTTCAAGGCTAGCCGCAGCCCGCTCGACGAAGAGCTGCACCGAGGGGAACGTCAGCGCCTCGGCGGCGGAAAGGCCGGCGGATGACGGCGGGAAGTCCAGCGGCGGCAGGGGATGCACAAGCTCGCCGTCGGCGCGCAGCGGTTCGCGGCTGGTGGCAAGGATGTGCACCTCGGGCGCTTCGCGGAAGATTTCTTCCGCCAGCGCCGCTGCCGCCCCGATGACGTGTTCACAACTGTCGAGGACGATCAGCATCTGGCGTTCGCGCAGGAAACCGATCAGGCCCGGTATCGGATCGACCGGCCCGACCGGCGCGCCGAGCGCCGATGCCACCACGCCGGGAACCAGCCGCCCATCGGCGAGCGGCGACAGGTCGACGAAGGAAGCTGCGTCCCGGTAGTCGCCCGCCACGGCATTGGCGACCGCCAGCGCAACCGTGGTCTTGCCCATGCCACCGGGCCCGACGAGCGTGACGAAACGCCGCCGTGCCAACTGGGCCGATACCGCCCGCACGATTTCGGCGCGCCCGACCGTGCGGGTCGTCGAAGCCGGGAGGTTGCGCGATCGCTCCGCGGCATCCGGTTCGGGCGGAACGAGATCCGTCGCCTCTGCGCGCGCGATCGGCGCCACGAACTTGTAGCCACGGCCGGTTACGTTGGTGATGTAGCGGCTGCCCGCGTGGCCGTCCCCGAGGGCACGGCGCAGCGCCGACATGTGCACGCGAAGGTTACCCTCATCAACAAAGGTTGTGGGCCACACCTGGGCGATCAGATCATCCTTGCTGACTATCTCGCCGGAGCGTTCGACAAGCACGTTCAGGATGTGCAGGGCGCGGCTACCCAGACGCAGTGGCTTGTCGTCCTCAAGCAGCAGAAGCTGCCTGGGAAACAGGCGGAAGCGTCCGAACGAGATCGAGTCGGCTGCCAACGCGCCGCTGCGATTCGGCAAGTGCTCTTCCCCCTGAAGTGCTCTTCCCTTGATGGTCCTTATCCGATGATACCGGCCCGGGGCAGCCGACGTCTAGCGAGGATGCGGCGCCGCAGCCACGCTACGGGAACACGCCAGGCTGGGAGGTAAAATATCCACCGCTCGGGGCGCGCCCGGCCAACGCGCGGAACTCCGCCGTCATCGCCGCGGCCCCCGGCGCCAGCAACCAACGCGCCGGCGCCTCCAGCGCCGCCACAAGGTGCTCGCGATACGACTGGCGCGGGATCTCCTCCGCGCCGAACTGAGCCAGGTGGGCGGTGACGAACTGGGTGTCGAGCAGCGTAAAGCCGCCCAGCCGGAGCCGCGCCACCAGGTGGGCGAGCGCCGTCTTCGAGGCATCACGCGCGAAGCTGAACATGCTCTCGCCAAAGAATACGCCACCGATCGCGACGCCGTACAGCCCGCCCACCAACCTGCCGTCCTGCCGGCACTCCACCGAGTGCGCGTAGCCCATCCGGTGCAGCTCGGTGAACAAGGCCTCGATCTGCGGGCTGATCCAGGTGTCCTCGCGTCCCGGCCGCGCCACCGCGCAGCCGGCGATGGTAGCGGGAAAGTCCCGGTCGGCGGCGACCTCGAAGCTGTCGGAAAGCACCGTGCGCAACAGACGCCGCGGCAGGTGGAAGCGATCCAGCGGCAGCACGCCGCGCCGCTCCGGGTCGAGCCAGAACAGCCGGCCGCCGTGGCGCGTCTCGGCCATGGGGAACAGCCCGTGCCGGTAGGCGCGCAGCACCAGCTCCGGCGTGATCTCGAGGACTCGTCGCGACATGGCGATAGTGTGGGGAGGCTTGGGGCGGCGCGAAAGCCCAAATGCGGAGTAGGGGGTGCGCAATCGGGTGGAACGATGGACCAGCCGCGATGCATCTGTCATTGCGAGCCGGAGGCGAAGCAATCCCCATCCGAGTGCGCACCTGGCTCGGTGCCCACCTGGATGGAGATTGCTTCGCCCGCGGCTCGCAATGACAAGGAAACCCGATCAGCCGGCGACCACGTGATTTTCCGCGACCGCCGCTTCGATCTGCATCACCAGGTCACGCGGCATGAACGGCTTGCGCACCAGCCGGTGATGGCGCAATGCGCCGGTGACCTCGTCGGGATCGGCGTAGCCCGACATGAACAGGATGGTCAGCCGCGGCCGCACGCCCGGCGCCAGCCGCGCCAGCTCGGCGCCGTTCATCCCAGGCATGATGACATCGGTCAGCAGCACTTCGATCGCGCCATCGCGCCGCAGCAGATCCAGCGCCTCGGCCCCGCCGCTGGCCTCGCGCACGTCGTAGCCAAGATCGCGCAGCACGGCGACCGCGGTGGTGCGCACCGCCGGGTCGTCGTCGACCACCAGCACGGCGCCGGGGTTGCTTGCCGAGGGCGTGAGCTCGGACACCACCGGCGGCACCTCCGCTGCCGAATGCGCGCGCGGCAGATAGACCGTCACCGAGGTGCCGACGCCCGGCGCACTGTCGATCCGCACCCCGCCGCCCGACTGCCGCGCCGTGCCATACACCTGTGACAAGCCCAGCCCGGAACCTGCCCCCGGTTGCTTTGTGGTGAAGAACGGCTCGAACGCCCGTGCCACGACCTCCGGGGTCATACCCATGCCGTTGTCGCGCACGGTGACCGCGACATACTCGCCCTCGGCCGGCTCGCCTTCGCGGTGCGGCGCCCCGACCTGCGTGTTCGTCGTCTCGATGGTCAGCACCCCGCCGCGCGGCATCGCGTCGCGCGCATTGATCGTCAGGTTCAGCACCACCAGCTCGACCTGCGTCGCGTCGGCCATCGCCGGCCACAGCCCTGGCGCCGACCAGGTCTCCAGCCGCACCGCGCTGCCGAGCGCGCTTTTCAGCAGGTCCTGCATGCCGGCGATCACAACGTCCAGCGCGATCGGCCGCGGCACCAGGGGCTGGCGGCGTGCGAACGCCAGCAACTGCCCGGTCAGCGTGGAGCCACGCTCCGCCGCCGCCCGCATCGCCGACAGCAGGTCGCGGCCGCCTTGGTCAAGTTGCTTGTTACGCCCGAGCAATTCGATATTCCCCAGCACCACGGTCAGCAGGTTGTTGAAGTCATGCGCCACGCCACCGGTGAGGCGCCCGACGGCCTCGATCCGTTGCGCCTGGCGCAGCGCAGCCTCGGCGCGCTCCCGCTCCTCCATCTGCTCGACCAGCCGGACGTTGGCGAGCTCGGCCGCCTCCTTGGCGTTGCGGAATTCGATCACCAGGCGCTCGATCTGGCGCGAGCGGCGGGCGAGCAGGAACATCAGCCGAATGATCAGGGCGCAGACGATCAGCGCGCCGGTGCCGAAGAACCAAGCCTGCCGCTCCCAACTGGCCAGCACCTGCCGCTCGTCCACCGAGACGTTGACTGCCAGCGGAAACGCCCGCAGCGCGCGGATCGCCAGCACGCGCTCCTTGCCGTCGAGCGGGCTGTCCATGATGACCGTGCCCGCCATGCTGTGGGCCAGGATATCCTTGAACGGCGGCAGGTCGGCGTAGCTCTTGCCGACCACCTGATCGTCGTGCGGATAACGTGCCAGCACCGTGCCGTCGCGCAGATGCAGCAGGATCGCGCCGCCCTCCTGCAGCTCCACCGCGCGGTAGAAATCCTCGAAGTAGCGCAGATCCAGCCGGGCCGAGACGATACCTGCAAAGCTGCCGTCCGGCGCATTGACCCGCCGCGTCATCAGCGCGGTCCACACGCCATCCGTCTCGCGCAGCGGGTCGCTGATCTGCAGGCCGCCCCCGGGATGCGCCGCGTGCCAGGCCACGGCGGCATGCAGCGCCTGGGCCACATCGCCCTGCATCGACGGCCCCGAGGCGAAGATGATCTCGCCGGTGCTGTCCGTCAGGCAGACGCCGCGGACCTGGCGCACGCCCTCGATCCAGTGGCGCAGTTGATCGTCCATCACGGCGGCATGCGGCGGCGTGCCGGGCGGCAATTTTCGCACCGCGTCGATGGCATTGCGCAGGATGAAGTCGACCGTCTCGGCCGCGCGCCCGGTCTGCTCGGCGAACACCATGTCGAGGCGCGACATCTGGCGCTCGGTGTTGGCGATCACGGTTTCCCGGGCGCGCAAGAGTTGCTGCGCGGTGACGAGTATGACGAGCAGGGCAACCACGACGGCCAGCACCCGAAGCGAGCGGCTGACCGACGGCATGCGCATACGCTGCCATGCCGTGTCACCTTTTCCCGTGGTGGGCTCGCCGGCGTCGCCTTTCATTGTCAATCGGGCCCTGTTCAAACCCTATACGCTCAAACCTAATACGCTCAAACCTGACCGGCAGATGCATATCCGGCAAGGCGCGCTGATGTTTTCGCTGCTTGTCGAAGCGGGGCGGATGGTAGCCGGATCACGTTGCATTGAACAACCACAATGTACCGGTGGTTGACATGCCAGCGTCGTGAATCGCGGCGCTTCGTGTGGGCGCATTGAGCATGGCCGGTCAACCCCGTGATTTCGAGCCGCAGGCGAAGCAATCCGATCCAGTTGTGATGCACCGCTGGACGGGGGATTGCTTCGCCCGCGGTTCGCAATGACAGCAACGTCTCGCTGGCCGTCGCTGTACCCGATTGCCTTATCGTGAGGGGCGCATCCTGGACTGCCACCCCGGTTCGGCCGACAATTCCCCGGTTCGCCCGCAAACAGAATGACGGAGCGGATGCGAGGGACACGGGCGCCGGAAGGTCATGTCACGAATCGAGTTACCCGCCCGCGCCGCATCGCAAGGCGCGATGGCCCCAGGGGGGATGGTCCCAGGGGGGATGGCCCCAGAGGCGATGGCGATTCGCGCGTCGCGCCGGCGCTTCATCGTCATGGCGCTGCTGTTTGTGACGGTGGTGATCAACTACCTCGATCGCAGCAATCTCTCGATCGCGGCGCCGGGCATCGCCAGCGAGTTCGGCATCGACCCGCTGCACATGGGCCTGGTGTTCTCCGCCTTCGGCTGGAGCTACACGCCGTTGCAGATCCCCGGCGGCTGGCTGGTCGACCGCGTGCACCCGCGCATGCTGTATCCGGTGACAATTCTGTTCTGGTCGATCGCCACATTGTCGCTGGGCCTGGCCAACGGGCTGACACTGCTGATCATCCTGCGCATGATCGTCGGGCTGTTCGAAGTGCCGAGCTTCCTGATGAACAATCGCATCGCGACGACGTGGTTCGGCGAGAAGGAGCGGGCGACCTGCATCGCGGTCTACACCGCCGCCGAGTTCGTTGGGCTGGCGTTCCTGACGCCGGTGCTGGCGTGGGTGAAGGTGACGTTCGGCTGGCCGGCGATTTTCCTGGCGACCGGCGTGCTGGGGCTGCTGTGGGCGGCGGTATTCCGGCTTATGTACCATGACCCGACGGAGATGCCCGGGGTGAACGCCGCCGAGATCGCGCAGATCCGCGCCGAGGGCGGCATTCCTGATCTGACGGAGCGCATCGCCGCGCGGCATCGGATGCGCAATCCGACGCTGTGGCGCGACTTCGCGGTGGTGCTGGGGCGGCGGAAGTTGTGGGGGATTTATTTCGGTCATTACGCCTGGGGGATGACATCGAGTTTTTTCCTGACGTGGTTCCCGACGTATCTGGTGACGTATCGGCACATGGATTTCATCAAGGCGGGGTTCCTGGCGTCGCTGCCGTTCCTGGGTGCGTTCGTCGGCGTGCTGTGTTCGGGGACGCTGTCCGATCTGATGGTGCGTCGGGGGTTCAGCCTGAGTGTGGCGCGCAAGACGCCGATCATTGGCGGGCTGGCGCTGTCGACGACGATCATCGGGGCGAATTTCGTCGATGAGCCGGCGCTGATCATTGCGTTCCTGTCGCTGGCGTTTTTTGCCAATGGGCTGGCGTCGATCCATTGGTCGCTGGTGTCGGCGGCAGCGCCGGAACGGCTGATCGGGCTGACGAGCGGGGTGTTCAATGGGGTCGGCGGGCTGGCGGGGATCAGCGGGCCGATCATCATTGGGTGGCTGCTGCGGGGTGGGGATTTCACGTTGCCGCTGACGTTTATTGCGTGTGTGGCGGCGTTGGGTGTGTGTTCGTATATCTTTGTGGTGGGGAAGTTGGAGCGGGTGCGGGAGTAGGGGGCAGAAAGTGGAAACGCAGATGGCCGCGGATCAAAAGGGATGAACGCGAAGAGTGCCGTTGTGCGAACTCGAGGGATTGCCGCAGGTCGATGACGGCTCAAACCGGAATTTGCGTTCATCCCTTCTGATCCGCTTTCATTTGCGTTTGCCCCTTTCTTGCGTGCCGCGGCGCAGCGGCGACAATGGCGCACCGCACCGCCCCCATTTGACAGCCCCAAGCCCACCCCGTGAGATCGCCGCACCCGCGTGGCCATCCCGGCGGCTCGGCTTATACCGCTTCAAGCAATAAGGTCGCCCGCGATGGACTTCGGCTTCTACCTGCCCGGCTACTGGCCCGACATGACCTACCACGCCGCCAACATGTATCGCGACATGGTCCAGGAAGCGCAGCTCGCCGAGCAGATCGGCTGCATCTCCCTCAGCATCCCCGAGCATCATTTCATCAACTACTTGACGCATCCGAACCCGCTGCTCACCGCTGTCCGCATCGCTGACGCAACGAGGCGCATCCCGATCATCACCGCCGTGCTGGTGCTGCCGTTCTTCGACGTCCGCCGCCTGGCCGGTGAAATCGCGCAGGCCGACTGCCTGACCGGCGGACGCATCCAGCTCGGCCTCGGCCGCGGCGCATTCCGTTACGAATTCGACGCGTTCGGCGTGCCCGTCGAGGAAGCAAAGGCGAAATTCGAGGACTCGCTCGCGCTGCTGATCAAGCTGCTGTCGGAAACCGAGGTAAGCTGGCACAGCAAGTTTTACCAGTTTGGCCCGCTGACGGTCACGCCGCGCCCGTTGCAACAACCGTATCCACCGATCTGGATCGCCGCCATGCACCACGACAGCATCACCGACGCGGTGCGGCGCGGCTTCCACGTGATGACCACGCCGCTGCGCGACCCGATGACAGCGGTGCGGATGCAGGCCACCGCATTCTTCGGCGCACTGCCGCCCGGCAGCGCGCAGCGGCTGTCGATGCTGCGCATGGGCTACGTCGCCGCGAACGAGGCGGATGCGCGCGAGAAGATCGCGCTCGCCTATGCCAACCATCAGCGCTTCATGAACGTGTTCACTACCGCCGGCACCGTGCGGCATGGCGAGATCGTTCCGATCGAGGTCGAGGACACGCCGGCCGATCTGGAAGGGCGACTGCTGATCGGCACGGCGGCACAGATCGTCGACAAGCTCGGCCCCTACGCGGACCTCGGCATCCACGACATCCAGCTCAACATGAACTTCGGTACCAGCCACGCCGATGTCATGGCGTCGCTGGAGCGCTTCGCGACCCAGGTGATGCCGCATTTCGCGCGCCACAAACGGCGTGCCGCCGCGCCTCAAGGATTCAGCGCCAGCGCCATGTAGTGATCGTACCGGTCCTTCACCAAACCATTGGTCGCGGCATAATTGCACCACCCACTGATGAACGTCTCCCATGTCGGATCGCCGTAGCGCACCGCCCAGGTGTTCGGTGCCATGTCGAACGGATGCGCCTCATCGAGCACCGCCGCCCACGCGGCATTCTTGCGCGCGAACGCGATCACGTCATTGTCGCCGTTCAACCACGCGTCGGCCCGCTTGCTGCGCACCGGCTCGGTCGCGCTCAGAATCTGCCCGGTCGTCGCCAGCACCTTCGCTTTTGGAAACAATCGCCGCTGCTGCCCCTCCGCGCTGGTGCCCGTATTGACCGCGATGGTGACATCGGGGCTGTTCAGATCGGCGGCGGTCTTGAATTTCCCGACATTGTCCTTGTGGATCAACGCCAGGCTGCCGCGTGCCCATAGCGGCGGCGTCGGAAAGCAGACGCTCGTGGCGCGCGGCACGGTGTAGGTCAGCGAGGAGACAAACACATCAAAATCGCCGCGACGCAGCGCCAGGGTGGAGTCCGCCCATGACACCTCCTGATACGCGCTTTTCACCTGCAACTGTTGGCACAATGCTTCCGCCACGTCGTAGTAGATGCCTTGCAGATCGCCGGTCTTCGGGTCCTTGAAAAACCACGGCGCGGTCTGCGCATACCCCATCCGCAGCGCGCCGCTCTGGCGGATTTTCGCCAGCACGGAGTTCGGATCGATGCCGCCCTCGGCCGTTTGCGCGCGCGCGGTGCCGACCAGCGCGACGGCCGGGATTGCCGCGAGGCCCAGTGCGCCCGCCAGCAAGCCTCGCTTGTTCGTTTCGATTGGCTCATTCATTTGTTACGGCTTTCCCTGCTGCATGGTTGGTTCGGGCCACGGCGTCAGCTTCCCAACCGCGCCCTGGTGTGATCGGCCAAGCTTTTCGAAAGTGCCGACAGCGCCATGATCACGGCAATGAAGATCACGGCAACGAACGACATGATCGGCACCGGGTCGCCCCAGATCCCGGTCAGCCGCAGCGCCTGGAACATCAGGTCCGGCACCGCAATGACGGACACCAGCGTCGAGCATTTGATGATGACGATGAGCTGGTTCATCAGCGACGGCGCGATGGTGAGCAGCATCTGCGGGGCGATGATGCGGCGCCAGGTTGTCAGAGGCGTGATGCCGAGCGCATGTGCTGCCTCAATCTGGCCGCCGGGGACGCTGTCGATGCCGGCGCGGAACGTCTCCGCGAGGTAGCCGCTCGACTGCAGCGCCAGCGCCACCCAGGCGGCGGTGTAGACCTCCTTCGGCCAGCCGAGCAACTCGTACCAGGCATAGGCGACCCAGAGCAGTTGGATGAAGATCGGCGTGTTGCGGCAGAACGCGATGTAGACCGCGAACAATGGTGTCAGCACCGGCAAGCGGGACCGCGCCACACAGATGCCGAGCCCCACCGTCGCGGCGACGACGAAGGCGATCAACGAGATCGATAGCGTGACGTAAAGACCGTGCAGCAATGGCCCCGCGTCAGCCAGCAGTGTCCGGGTCCAGAACGACATCTCAGGCACCCCGCAAGCCGACACGTCCGACCAGGCTGGTCAGAATCAGGATCAGCACGAAGAACGCCACGGCGGTGCCGGTATAAAGCGGCAGCGGCCGCATCTCCTGCTGCACGATCAGGTTGATCTGATACATGATATCCGGGACGGTGATCACCGAGACCAATGTCGTCGTCTTCAACAGACCGATATTCTGGCTCATCAGTTCCGGCAGCATCAGCCTGACCGCCTGCGGCAGGACGATGCGGCGCAGGATCGCGGCCCCCGTCATGCCAAGCGCCTGCGCGGCCTCCACGTGGCCGGCGGGAACCGCTTGAATGCCTGCCCGGAACGTTTCGGCGAAATACCCGCTTGAGACCAACCCAAGGGCCAAAGTCGCCGACACGATCGGGTCGAACGATAGGTGCGTCCGCAGCAGGTCCGACAGCAGCACCGGCACGACGCTATAGATCCAGAACAACAGCACCAGTTCGGGCGCGCTGCGAATGACCTCGATGTAGCACGCCGCGAGCGTGCGCACCGGTCGCAGGGACGACAGCCGGCAGATGCAGGCCAGCAGGCCAACGATCAGACCGAGGCACGACGACAACAGGAACACCAGAAGGTTGATCAGCAGCCCGTGCCACAGGATAACCCGATAGTCCCAGAAGATCGAAAGACCATACATGTTACGCGGTCAGTCCCAATCTCAGCCGAGATATTTCGACAGGAACTGCCGGCAGCGTTCGCTTCGCGGATCGCTGAATACCGTGGCCGGTGTGCCGTCCTCTTCAATCACGCCCTGGTGCAGAAACATGACGCGATCGGATACGTCGCGCGCGAACCCCATCTCGTGCGTCACCACAACCATGGTCATGCCGTCCGTCGCCAATCCCCGCATGACATCGAGAACTTCCGAAGTCAGCTCAGGGTCGAGCGACGACGTGGCCTCGTCGAACAGCATGATCTGAGGCTCCATCGCCAGCGCACGCGCGATCGCAACGCGCTGCTGCTGCCCGCCAGACAGCTTCGCCGGGTAGCGTCCCGCCGCATCGAGCATGTCGACCTTGGCCAGATAGCGTTCGGCCCGCGCCCGCGCTTCATGCGCCGAAATCTTGCGTACCCGCAACAGTGCCTCCATGACATTCTGCACCACCGTCATGTGCGGCCAAAGATTGAATTGCTGGAACACCATACCGATCTCCGCCCGAATGCGCGCGATCTGCGCCGGTGGCGGACCGTGCCGGGCACCGTTCCGGTTGGCACCGAAGCTCATCGACTGCCCGCCGATCCAGATCTCGCCGGAGGTAGGCTGCTCCAGATAATTCAAGCAGCGCAGCAAGGTGCTTTTGCCCGAGCCGCTCGCACCGACAATGCTGAGCACCTTGCCCCGCTCCAGCTCGAAACTGATGCCGCGCAATACGGGAACGGTGCCGAAATATTTTGTCATCCCGACCACCCGAATGGCCGGCGGCGCGGGGTAAGCCTTTTGGTTCATGAGTCGAAGAAATCGCGCCGAATGACGCCCGCCAGCCAATCCACGATGGCGGCATAGCCCTTCTCGCCGGTCTCCTTCGTCGCCAGGCGCGGATCGCCGATATGCCCGTATGGCGTGTGCTCGCGATAACTTCTGGTACCGTAATAGATTGCCCCGCCGGTCTTCATGTGCTCCGGCCCCTGGATCTTGCGCATGTGTTCCGCCGGCACGTAGTGGGCGCAGCCGCGCTCGGGGTGCACAAGTTCCGGATGCGTCACCAGCAGCCGCGCCGTCTCACCCTCGCCGCCATGCCCCTCGCCCTTCGTCGAGGTCTGGATGGTGCCGTAGATCTTGCTGAGCGGCGCCAGCCAGTTCAGCACCACCGACCGCGCGTCAGGCGTGGCATCGACGATTTCCTGAGCCGCCACCATCATCGATGACAGATTGCCGTCGTGGCCGTGGATCAGGATGAAGTCGCGGAAGCCACCCTGGTAGAGGCTCATGCACACCTCGTGCAGCAGCCGCGTCAGCGTGCGCGAGGTCAGCGAGATGGTCCCGGGAAACGCCATGTGAAAACTCGAGGTGCCAAACGGAATGACCGGGCCGATCACCACCGGGCAATCCATTTCCGCCAACCGGACTGCGGTGCGCCGGCAGATCTCGCGCCCCTCCATGCAATCGGTGCCCAGCGGCAAATGCGGCCCGTGATCCTCCGTCGCGCCGACCGGGATCAGAATGACCTTGGTGCGTTGCAGCGCCGCCTGTACTTCCTGGCCGCTCATTTCGGTCAATGTCGCAGGTCCGCGCTGCACGTACAGCGGGGCGTCGCTTGCGTCGGAATCCGCCATGCCTGTTTCCACCTTCCTTGCTCGGCGCATCGGCCGGCATTTTCATGCAGGCCGCATGCCACCCGGACGGTGGCATTTAACGCCGATTTCATGCGAATAGACAAAGCCGCGATCTTCGGACACGATCCGCTGCATGGCGGAATTCCAAGTCTTGCTCAGCGATCGGGCACCCCAGCCGACGAGCGCCTACAGCCAAGGCCTCGGCTTTGGAGACCTGGTCGTGACCTCCGGCTATCTCGGTACGAAGCCGGATGGAACCGGGCTCGTTGGCGGCGGTTTCGAGGCCGAGTTGCGTCAGGCGCTGGACAACGTCAGCGCGGTGCTGGGTGAGGCCGGCTGCTCGTGGGCCGACGTTATCCGCATCAATGTCTCACTGACGGATGTTGGCAAGTTCGCTGAGATGGACCGGATTTTCCGCGACTACGCGACGCCGCCCTTCCCGACCCGCAACACGATTGGCGTCAAGGAATTATGGGGCAACGCCCAGGTCGGCATCGACGTCTGGGCGGTGCGCCCAAAGTCTGGCTGATCGGATCCGGCGCCCGGCGCGGATTGCCTGATCGCCCGGCGTCGCCCTACCGTGCGGCGCTTTGCCAGGAGGCGCCAGATGAATATCACCAAGGTCGAGCCGCTGCTGCTGGATCGTTTTCTCTATGTGCGCGTGCACACCGACGCGGGCATTATCGGCCTCGGCGAATCCGGCACCTGGGGCCAGCTCGAGGCCTCCGCCGCGTCGATCACCAAATACGGTGAGTACCTCGTCGGCAAGGACCCGTTCCCGATCGAGCATCACTGGAACGTGATGCTGCGCGCCAATCATTTCACAGGCGGCGCGATCACCGGCGCGGTCTCGGCCATCGACATCGCGCTGTGGGACATCAAGGGCAAATTCTTCAACGTCCCGGTCTACGAACTGCTGGGCGGTCGGATGCGCCACAAGGCGCGGCTCTACGGTCACGTGAAAGGCCGCACCATCGAGAAGCTGGTCGAAGAAGCGGTGCGCCTCAAAGAGGCCGGCTTCACCGCGCTGGGCCACCTCAATCCGTTGCTCGATGAGGACGAAACCACGCCCTATTACAAGTCGCACGCCGACAAGATCGAGACGGCGATCGACAACGTGCGCCGCCTTCGTGAGGCGGTCGGGCCGAAAGTCGATCTCTGCATCGAGATCCATCGCCGGCTGACCCCGCCGGAGGCGATCGCGCTGGGCCGCGGGATCGAGAAATACACGCCGATGTTCTTCGAGGACCCCCTGCGCCCCAACAGCTTCGACGCTATGGCGGATGTGGCGCGTCACATCGACATTCCGATCGCCACCGGCGAGCGCTTTACCAGCTTGTATCAGTTCCAGACGTTGCTGACACGTAACGCCGTGCAATACCTGCGGCCGGACGTGTGCATCTGCGGCGGCATCACCGGGGCCAAGAAGATTGCCGCCATCGCCGAGGCGCATGACGCCTGGGTGGTGCCGCATAATCCGCTGTCTCCGGTCAGCACTGCCGCATGTTTGCAGATCGCCGCCTGCATTCCGAACTTTGCGATCCAGGAATATCCGTCGCGCACGCCGGACCTGCATGGCGATACGACGCCGCTGGGCAACGACATCGCCACCGGCCTCGCCGAGCAGGAGGGCGGGTTCATTGCGATCCCGGACGCGCCTGGCATCGGCGTGACGCTGGCCGAGGATGCCGAGCGTCGCTTTCCCTATAACCCGCGCCCCATCCGCATGCGGCCACACGAGGACGGTTCGGTGGTGGATCAGTAACGGTTACGAGGTAGGGCGGAAGAGCGCAGCTTCATCCGCCATCGCGGCACGAGAGTGGCGGATGACGCTTCCCTCCGGATCAAGTCCGGGGGCAAGGCTCTTCCGCCCTACGCTGCACTTGCGGCGAACTCCCCCAATGCCGCCGCTGCTTGCGCCACCACCGGCGCCCATTCACCCACCTGCGCCTGACGGAAAATGCGCAGCTGCGGATACCACGGGCTGTCCGTCCGCCCGCTTAGCCACCGCCAGCAATTGTCGTAGCGGTCCAGCAGGAACACCGGCTTCCCCAGCGCCCCGGCGAGATGCACCACAGACGTATCCACACTCACCACCAGATCCAGGTTGGCAACAATCGCCGCGGTATCGGCAAAGTCCGCGGCACCTGGCATCGGATCATGCAGCACCATGCCCTTGGGCGGCCGTGCTGCCTCTCCCGCCGGCGCCCCGGCCTGCAAACTAACGAATTGCACATCCGGTATCTCGGCAAACGGCGCGAACAGCGCCAGCGCCATGCTGCGCCGCGCATTCACCGTCGCGAACCCCGGCAGCCACGGCCGCGACGCCCCGGCCCACACCAGCCCGACACGCAGCCGGCGCCCCCGCGGCAACCGCGCCGCCCAGAGCGCCACCAGTGCCGGATCGGCAACGAGATACGGCACCTCCGCCGGGATTGTTTCCACTGTCGTGCCGAACACGCGCGGCAGACTGGTCATCGGACAGTGCCAGTCATACGCGGGCAGCGCCGCGCCAACCTCAACCAGCTCGGACGCGCCGGCCAGACCGTCCATCAGCCGCCGCAATTCCCGCGGCATCGCCAGCGCAACCCGCACGCCGCGCGCCGCCAGCAACGGCACATAGCGACAGAACTGCAACGTATCGCCGAACCCCGCCTCGTGCGTCAGCAACACACGCTGCCCTGCGAGCGACGTTAACGACGCGAGCGGCGGCAGCAATCCCTCGGCCGGCATCCCGACATGGTCGGACAAGGCAAACCGCCACTCGTGGTCCAACCACGCCTCGGCATAGAGCCCGGCGTGCAGCAGCGCCACGACGCGATTGACCCGGATCTGCGCATCCGCCGGCGACCGCGACACCGCCTGCCCATAAGCCTCCAGCGACTCGGCAAACCGGCCCTGCACCTTCAACAGCATGCCGAGATTGGCCCAGTTCAGCGCCGGCACCGGATCGATTGCCACCGCCTTCCGCATGCACGCGATGGCGGCATCAAACTCGCCCAGCGCCGCGCGGATCATCCCCAACCGATGATGCGCGGCAGCGGTGGCCGGCACATCGTCCAACAACGCTTGCAATGTCGCGATGGCAGCATCCGCCTCGCCGGCCCGTTGCAGGCAATCCGCCCACATCAGGCGCAGCCGCGTATCGTCCGGCGCAAGGTCCAGGCAGGCCCGCACCTGCTGCGCCAGCACCGCCTGTTCCACCATGCCCGCGAGATCCTGGCACGGATGCGCAAATTCCTTGCGCGCCGCCGCCTGGTTGAGCAGCCGTGCCGCCGGCGCAACCTGCCCCAGGCCTGCGAGCGCCAAGCCAAGCAGCAACTGCGCGTCGCTGTCGTTGGGGTCAGCGCTCAGCAAGCGATCGCATGCGGTCGCCGCCGCCGCAAAGCCGCGTGCCTCAAGCGCGGCTACGGCCTGCGCCAGCAGCATCCGACGCACCTGAGGCGCGAGTGCCAGACCCACATCGTCTCCCACGCCAGAGAATCCCCTGGCGTGGGGCCTAAACCAATCTGGTTAATCCACGGTTGACGCCGAGCTATACCAGGTAGGAAAAGATTGACGTACTGATCGGAGTATCCACGTGGTCATAGCCTGGCTTGTCCCGGCCATCTGCGCGCCACCGGTGCCGCAATAGATGGCCGGGACAAGCCCGGCCATGACGGTCGAGAGTCAATGTCTACGCTACCCGGTATTAGATATAATCCGCGGCGACCGTCACATCCTTGTGCCGATCCGACACCACCGCATTGAGCAGCAGCGACAGCACGAACGCCACGACAAGGTTCACCGCCAGCGAGGCGACGGCGGAGTAGCACGGGATCGTTTCGCCCATGATGGACAGCGGATACGACGGCGCAAATTTCATCACGACCATCATCCACGTGCCCAACGCGGAGCCCACCGCCCAGCCGATCAGCAGCGCCCAGCCGTTGAAGAAGCGGGTGAACAGCCCGAGCATCACCGCGGGCAAGGTCTGGATGATCCAGACCCCGCCCAGCAACTGCATCTGGATTGCATACTGGAACGGAATGAAAAAGATGAACGCCAACGCGCCCACCTTGATCACCAGCGAAACGATCTTGGCGACCTGGCTCTCCTCGGCATCGGTGCACGCCGGGTGGATGAATTCGCGATAGATGTTGCGGGTGAAGAGGTTCGCCGTGGCGATCGACATGATCGCCGCCGGCACCAGCGCACCGATCGCGATCGCGGCGAACGCCACGCCCACGAACCACGACGGGAACGCAAACAAGATCAGCGACGGCACCGAGAAATTGTTGGCGTAACGTTTGAATCCGTCAGCGAACTGCGGCAGGTGCGCCACGTCCGCGGCGAGCGCCATAAAGCCCAGCAGTGCAAGCAGCCCCAGCACCATCGA
>Ga0326727_10008352_pt1 | contig 26368 bp, 20 predicted proteins | sample MB2enrmetagenome_FD_207643 | JGI IMG/M metagenome (GOLD analysis project Ga0326727, IMG submission 207643) | Lab enriched peat soil microbial communities from McLean, Ithaca, NY, United States - MB29MY | ecosystem: Environmental > Terrestrial > Soil > Wetlands > Peat | place: USA: New York...
AGTGTCGAGGCCCTCTGGCAGGAAATCGGAAAACTGCTCGACTCGATCTCGGCAGAAGAGTGCTCGAACTACTTCCTGTCTTGCGGCTATGTCAACACTTAAATTAGAAACGCTCTAGCGGGTAGAGGGGCAACAACAAGCGATTCTGTTGACAATCGAATGCATCGTGGAAGAGATACCGTCCTTTTAACTTAGCGGTCATTGAGCGCGCTGTCAACGGGATCGCCCGACCGAGGAAGAATTTCCGGAGACAGCTCCAATCGGAAAGGAGTAGGATCTCAATCATTGCGCGTCACCCCCACGCGTGCCAGCTATCACAGTCAATGCCCCCGATTCCGGTTCATCCTATGGATAACCAGCCGGAGTGCAGGCACAATGTCTCTGACGGAGAGCTGGGGCCGAAGAGGAGTGGACTCATGAAACAAGCACGCACGGCGGAGAAAGACCCTCTCAGGCCTGAAGTGATGGCCGTGATTCGCTCGTCCTTCGATGGGTACAACGAGCCGGATGGGAAGGGCGCGCCGAGCAAGCCGGCGCCCAAGAAGCCGGCAAAGACAAGCCTGCGTTAAGGACGCGGGGCGGCGAGACGTTTTGGTGGGTTTTCATTGCGGCTGACCGGATGCAAGTGCCGGCGGCCGTAGCGATCAGGATGGCGGCAGCGATTCCCAACGACGAGGAAAAACAGCCTCCGGGGACTCTGCCGCTGTCTTGTTTTTGGGGATCTTGGGCGGACGGCGCTGGCGGAGGACTGAGACGCGACGGCGTTTTACCGCGGAGCCTTGGGCTCACCGGTGGATAGAAACGCGACTCCGCCGAGGTCGTCTCCCGACGCAAGCACGCCGCGAAGCCGTTCCGAATTGGGCCCGCTGCGGACCACCGCGGCTTCGATCAGGCGCAGCGCCGCCGCGGGCGTGGTTTCGGGCGGCAGGCGGAAGATCCAGGGAACGTTGGTGGAGGTCAGCGCCCGGTCGCTGCTGAGGGCGACCACGGGCACGAATGTCTTGAGGGCCAGTTGCTCGGCAAGGTGGCTGGAGGCCCGATCGAGAGCCAGGATCGCCAGCGCGTGATCGTCCATCAACGCATGAACGAGCTGGGTTGAGGCGGCGCCCCAGTTCTGGGTGCTCTCGACCGGCAGCAGCGTGAAGCCGCGGCCTGGCGCCGCGCCCAGTGCAGACAACATCGCAGGCGAAGCCGCAATATCGGCGGCCCTGGGTCCAAAGAGGATTACACGCAAGGGGCCGGCCGGCACATCCTGGCGATGAGGACCGGCATAGTCTACGGCGTCCTCGCCGACGCGCGCGTAGGGCTGGCCCGGTGATGCGATTGCAGCCTGTTCCTTCTCCATGGTCGCGACGCGGTAGGTAACTGTGCCGTTGTGCACCGTGGCCAGATACATGGGCGCAACATTCTTCTGGTTGGGATCGAAGACCATGTGGCCGGTGACGCCGTCGTACTGCTCGATGCTGGCCAGGGCGTCGTGAATGCGGGCGCGATTGAGGCCGGCCTTGCAGATGGAGTCGAGCAGCGCATTCATGGCATCGTAGGCGAGCGCGGCAAACTGCTCAGGCTGCTGATGGAAGCGGTCTTCGAAGCGGCGGTTAAAGTCGAGCCAGCGGGGATCCTGGCGGGTGGGGTCGTAGGGAAAGACGGCCTTGAACCCTTCGGCGGCCTCGCCGGCCTGGGCCAGCAGCGTGGGCCCCAGCGTGCGGTAGGAGCCGAATACCGGCTGTTTCATGCCGGCGGCGCGCAACTGCTTGAGGATGTTGGCAGCCGGGCCTTCATCGGTCCACAGCACAATGGCGTCGGCGCGCGAGGAGCGGATCACGCGAAGCGGTTGCGAGAAATCGGTGTCGCCGGGCAGGAACTTCTGCTCGATGACCACCGGATGGCCGAGCCGCCGCGCGGCATCGCGAAACTTGGCCACGCCAAAGCGGCCATAACGGCTGTTGACGCGCAGCAGCGCCACGCGCTTCAGGCCGAGTTCGGTGAAGATGTGACGGGCCAGAGTGAGGCACTGCACGCGGTCGTCCTGGAGGTCGGTGAAGTACCAGGGAATATAGGTCTCGGGGATGGTGGGATCGGTGGAAGCGGAGTTGACGATGGGAATCTCGGCGCGCAGGGCGACGCGGAGCGCAATGTGCGTCGACTCCGAGCTGATGGAGCCGAAGATCGCCCAGTCGTGGTCGTCGTAGACCATCTTGACTACTTCGTTAGAGGCCGAGCCCCAGATGGCGGGGTCGGTGGGCCGGTCTTCGCCGTAGACGGCCTTGGCCTGCCAATTGTCGTAGTCGTTGTGGAGCATGAGCTTGAAGGGCTTGCCGCCGTAGCCGCCGCGGGCGTTGGCCTCTTCCACGGCCAACTGCGCGCCGTGCAACATGCGTTCGCCAAAGACCGACTCCGGATTGGGCGCAACGGGCCCGAAGAAACCTATGCGCACTTCGGTGATGTCTTTGGGATCGGGGATGTCGCGCGCAGCGCCGGAGTAGATGTTGGGATGGATGTAGTTGCGGTCGTAGGGCGCGGCGAACTTGGCATAGGGGCTCAGGTCCGCCGGCTCGCCCGCATAGGGCTCGACGGCGCGATCCTTCGGAGGTCCCGGCGGATGCGCGCCGCACTCGCAGACGTGCGCGGCCGCGCCGGAGTCCTGGCCGGCGTTCTGGGCCGGAACCACCGGCACGACGCCGATGGCCCACAGGCACGAAGCAATCAGCAACCATCCCCTGCGCATAGCCGCTACTCCTGGCCGTCGACGGCCTTATCGGTGCGGAACATGGCGATGGCTTCGATTTCAATCAAGAGCTCAGGCCGGCAGAGGATTGCCTGGATGCCGGTGGAGGCGGGCAGCGGGTCGAGGCCCTGCTCCTGGAAGAAGGCGGTGCGGCCCTGGTTAAAAACATCGTAGTCGCGCTCGATGTCGCGCAGGTAGCAGGTGGTGCGGACGATGTCGTGCCAGGTGGCGCCCTCGCTCTCGAGCAGGCCGGTGATGTTTTCGAATGTGCGGCGGAGCTGGGCCGGGAAGTCGCCGATGTGGACGGTCTTGCCGTTCTCGTCGATGGAGGCTGTGCCGGAGATGAGCAGGATCGTCAGGCCGTTGAGATCGATTCTCATGCCGCGAGAAAACGAACTGGGCTTGGGATACTTGTAAGCTTCGTTGAGCACGCCGTGGTTGGTGATGGCGCGCTTGGCGATGGGCGCGTGCGCGATGGTCTCCAGAATTTCTGCGAATGTACTCATTGGTGAACCTTCCTTCTTATGGTTGATGAATTCCATGACTTAATCCCTTCGCGGTGGCGACCCAGATGTCGTCGCCCTGAAAGTCGATGCCGAGCACATAATTGTGCGCCGGCGCGGTAGTGACGGGGACTGGCGTTACATGACCCTCCGCGTCGCGGACGGTCATCTCCGGCTTTCCGTCCTTCAACGACGGCCGGTAGACCGCCCAGTTGACCCCGTCGTAGTAGGCCAGCCCCTTGTCAGTGCAGAACCAGGCGCGATTCGCGTCCACGCCCTTGATAAAGTTGGTAAAGTTCGAGGGAAGCCCACTGTCCTTGGTCAAAAAGTTGTGCCAGTAGCGGCCATCGTACCGGCTGTCGCCGAAGTACGTAGCCGCCCACAGGATATTGTCTACGTAACTGACGGATGTGACAATCTCGTGGATCAGACCCTGATCCTTGAAGAGCACGATCTCGTTTTCGCCGTCGGGGTCTTCATACTTGTCCCAGCGGCCGGTTTTCTGGTCGTACTCGAGCACGCCGCTGCCCCAGACTGCGTAGTAGACCTTGGTGGGCGTGGCCGAGACGCCGTAGGTCCAGATCTCGATCATGGGCGTGTTGCGTTCGTTGTAGAGCGTCCACTGACCAGTGCGCGTGTTGAGGCGGCAACCTCCCGCGGCCGTGGCGACCCAGACATTTTCGCCCTCGACGGAGACGCCATAGACGACGTCGTTGCTCAGGCCGGAGTTGAGCTGCGTGTAGGTGTCGATGCGCCCGCCGGAGACGCGGCTCAAGCCGCCCATGGTGCCGGCCCAAACGTCGCCGGTGTTCTTATCGAGCGCCAGCGAGAGCACGGCGCGATGCGCAAGGCCGTCCTGGGTGGTGTAAGTCTTCCAGGCGTGATCCTCGTAGAGCGCGAGGCCATTCTCGGTGCCGGCCCAGATGCGGTCACCATCGACCAGGACGGAGAAGACGTGGTTGTCGGGCAGGCCGTTGGCGGTGGTGAAGTTTTCAAAGCGGAAGCGCGGCAAATGCAGCAGGGCAGTTGTCGCCGGAGCAGCATGGGCTTTTGGTCCTGCAGAGGACGGCCGCTTCACGGCTGGCTGCGGCGAGGCGTATGCGGCAGTCAGCGCCAGCAGAAGCAATGCCAATGTGTATTTGTGCTTCATCGCGTCCTCAGGTATTCGATCAGGTCGTTGAGCTCGTCCTTGGTCAGGTCGTTGGTGCGGCCGTGCTTGTCTTCGGGGTTATAGACGGTCCAGATTTCTTCCAGTGTGCGCGCGGAGCCGTCGTGCAGGTAAGGTGCGGTGAGCGCGATATCGGTGAGCGGCGCTGCTTTCAGAAGGCCAGTATTGTCGGTTGGCTTGCGCGTCCCGACATCGACGATCTTCTGGTTCGTTCCCTTGGGTCCGCTGTGGCAATAGGAGCAGCGGTTGGTCTCGGGAATGGGCTTGTCGAACTTGTCGACGGCCCGCTCAAAGATGGCCTTGCCGCGCTCCTGCGGCGGCGTGAGAGCATTGCCGGGCAGCCGCCAGCGATTGGGCCGGGGCTCGAGGCTGCGTATGTAAATGGTCAGATCGGTCAGCGTCAGGTCGTCGTAGTTTTCCGAGCGCCAGAAGTACTTCTCCGTCCGGGTTCCACACTCGGTAGGAATGTTGGGGTTGGTGCCGGTCCACTTATAGGGCTCGGTGTCTTTGACGCCCTCGAGCAGTTTGTTGTCCACAACATCGCGGCCAAAGCCGCTGGGTTCGAGTTGCCAGGTGATGCCGTCGAAGGTGGAATCGATGTGGCAGTTGGCGCAGCCGATCTGCCCCTGAAAGGAATACCGCGAAGTGTAGAAGGTCTGCTCGCCGCGGCGCAGCGGAGAGATGGATTTGGGGCTGGCCAGTTTGATGGTGGAGACCACGCGATCGGTGCGCGTGTCGATGACGCTTACGGTATCGTCAAGCCGGTTGGCGACGAAGAGCCTGCGGCCATCGCGCGTGAGCGTCAAACCGCGCGGGTCGCGTCCCACGGGGATGCGGGCCGCCACGTAGTTGGCGCTGGCGGTGAGATCGGATGCAAAGGAGACGGGCTGGGCGTGGGGCCGCGCGTGGATGAAGCGCAACAGCCGCGGCACATCGATTGCGAGCACAATCTCGGAGCCTTCGCAGGAAACGTAGAGGCGCGACTTGTCCGAGGTAATGGCCATGCCAAAGGGCCGCGAGGCGTAGCGCTCGAGCTCATCGAGCGGGACTTCGACTGGCTGGCCAACATCCGCGCCAAACAGGGTAAGCGTGTCGGCAAATGCCCCGCCGTGCTCCATATGCGCAAGCGGCACGAGATTCTTGGGATGGTACTCGGCCACGACGCCCAAGCGGCCATCGGACGACATGGCGAGATGAAAGACGCCGGCGATCGCATGCAGCGGTATGCGATCGACGACCACGGCGCGCGCTGTATCGATCACCGTGATTTCGGACTCCGGCGCGGTGCGATGCGGAGACCAGTTTGGATACACATGCGTGGCGTAGAGGCGCCTGCCATCGGGCGAGAGCGTGAGATAGCTGGCGCCGCGGCCAGCGAGCAGCCGCTTCTCTTCAGCGCCAGTTGTGGCATCCAGTACGGCGATGTCGTTGCTAATGCGATTGGCTATGTAGAGGCGCTTGCCTGCGCGATCTTCGGCAACGCTCGACGGCTCCGCGCCTACCGGCCATGTGGCAGTGACCGCGAGCGTATGCGTGTCGATCACGGAGAGCGTGTCGTCCCAGGTGTTGGTCACGAACAGGCGGTCGCCCGAGGGGGACAGCGAGAAGCCGCGCGGCACGTGTCCCACGGCGATGTTTTTGATTACGGAGAAGCTGGCCGCATCCAGAACGCGTACCTGCCGGCTTTGCTGGCAGAGCACATAAAGCCGTGCGCCATCAGGCGAGAGCAAGACTTCAAGCGGCGAGGCGTAGTCCGCTGCATCGGTGTCTTCGGCGCGCACCGGCCGATCGATGGCTGGCCAGAAAGCGCAGGCCAGCAGGGCCGCAGTCAGGACCGCAAGCGCCTTGCATGGCCGGGTTGGGAGGCGCCGACTCACTTCGGTTCCTCCACGGTGAGGGTGCGATCCACGCTCAGTTTTTCCAGCGTCTGTTCGCGGCCGCTGGGCCAGTGAACGATGAGTTTGTCGATGCTGTTGGCAGCGCCCAGGCCGAAGTGCACGCGCCCGTCGTCCTGGGAGAGATAGCCGGAGGCAGCCACGCGTTCCGCGGTCTGCCGCTTGCCACCGGCGAAGACTTCGAGACGCGCGCCGATGCCATCGCGATTGCTCTTCGTTCCTACGAGCTTGATGGCGATCCAATGGCCGGTATCGGTGGAGACGTTGTGCAACAGCGTTCCCCTGGCGCCGAGATTCACTTCGAAGGCATCGATCTTGCCGTCATTGTCGTAGTCCGCGAAGCACGCGCCGCGCGCGGTGGTGCGCACACTCAACACCGGGCCGGCGTCGCGCGACACGTCGGCAAATTTGCCGTTGCCGATGCCGCGAAACAAGGTGTGCTCCTGCGGGATGAGATGAATGAGACCGCCGTGGAAGATGAGAATGTCGAGCTGGCCGTCGTTGTCGAAGTCGTAGACGCCCGTGCCCCAACTGACGTATTGAGCGTTCACCTGGGAGACGCCGGTTTCCGCGCCGATGTCTTCAAAGCTCAGCTTGCCGGTGTTATGCAGCAGGCGGTTGTAGTGGCCGTCGGTCACCCACAGGTCGAGAATTCCGCGGCCCTGGAGATCGGCAAACACCGGCCCCATGGACGACGTCGATTCGCCATTCTGCCCGAAAGCGGTGCCGGTTTCGTTGCCGATTTCCTCGAATGTTCCATCGTGCTTGTTATGGAAGAGGAAGTTCTCGGTGCGGTCGTTGGCTACGTAGATGTCGTCCCAGCCATCGTTGTCGAAGTCTGCCGCCGTCACTCCCATGGTGCGGCCTACATAGGCGCCGATGCCGGACTTATCCGTAACATCGGTGAAGGTACCGTCGCAGTTATTGTGGAATAGCCTGTTAGTCTCTCCTTCGTAGTCCAGCGGCCCAGGGTAGTTATCCGCGGCGTAGTAGGCGCGGTACTTGGGATCGAATTTGACATAGCGGCCCACAAACAGATCGACGCAGCCATCCTTGTCGTAATCGAGCCACGTGGAACTGATGGCCCAGCCATCCACCTTGATGCCGGCCTTGGCGGTTACATCGGTAAAGTGGCCGTTACCGTCGTTGTGATACAGAATGGTCTTGCCGTAGCCGGTGACGAGCAGATCGACGAAGCCGTCGTTGTCATAGTCGGCCGCGGTCACGGCCACGGCGTACATGTCGGGATCGAGGCCGGATTGCGCGGTGACGTCAGTAAAATGCCCGTTGCCATCGTTGCGATAGAGATGGTTGTGCGGCGGCGTGGCGGGCTTGTCCTTGAGGGGATACGGATGCATGGAGTCGTCGAGCGGCCGTCCATTGACGACGTAGAGCGAGGGCAGGCCGGAGTTGTTGTAGTCGAACCAGATGCAGCCGGCGCCGGTGCCCTCAAGCAGGGAGCCGAGCTGGCGCGAACCGAAGCTGTGGGTGAAGTTGACGCCGGCCTTGTCGCTTGCATCTTCAAAGCGAATGACGGGATCGTGCGTTGCCTGCGGCGCGGCAGGGGCCGCATGAGCGGGAGGTGGAGGAACAGATTGCGCCGCCGCCATGGAAACAGCGCCGAATAGAAAAAGACAGCGAAGGTTCATCGGTTACCTCCCGGCGATGTGCGATGAGCGTCGCCCGCAGGATTCACGCCGGATAAATCGACAGGAGTGGTAGTGCGCAGCAGCACGGCGGGCACGCGATTCTCCGACGCGCGCTCCGGGCCAACATGGCAGCCCACGCAGATGCGCTGCTCACCGCCGCGGATCCAGAACCATCCGCGCTCCTGGCGCAGGGTTGCACCGGTCTTATCGAGCAGCGCGAAGCGAATCGGCTGGTCGGCTGGAGTTCTCACGAAGAAGGATCCATCCGCCTCGACCGGCGCCGTGCCTAGCGCGACCGCATGGCCATTCGGATCCATCGCTTCGAGCCGGACGGAGGCGGGAGCGGTCTTGAGCGCGCCGTCACGCGATTGGCGCGCATCGAGCGCGAGCATGTTGGCGTAGCTCCATTCGTGCAGACCCGAGGGATGACGCCTGGGCCGGTCGCGCGGCAAGATCAGCACCGGCTCGACCAGATCAGCGCCTTTCTGCGCCAGCACAGTCTGCATTCCGGCGGCAGCGGAGTTTGCGGCGCCCGGCTTCCACAGCTTGAGCGCAAAGTGCGCGCCGGCCTCGCCGCGGCGAGCGCTTACCAGCCATGCGCCTGAAGGCGTCTCAGCAATCGCGCCCGCGTATTCTCCGCGCGGCGCGGCGATGGACGCTTCGTGCGCCAGCGGCGAGGTGAAACGCGCCAGAGTTGGCCCGTGCGTGAACACGACGTCGCCGGAGGCTAACTGACGCCCGCCCCAGCGCGCCACGCCGTGATCGCAGCGATACGACTCGACGCCCGAGCCGTCGGAGTAGACGAGAAACAGTTCAGGAGTGGCGCCCGAGCCTAGCGGAAAGCCAGCTTCAAACAGGATGCGCCCATCGGCCAGCACCTGTGCGGGCAGCGCGCTGGCTTGCATGTAAGAGAGCGGGAGCATTCCGGAACCATCCATTGCGGCGGTTTCCAACTGAAAGCCGTGCGCGGTGCGATGCGCGTAAACCAGGCGTCCGGCGGGCAGATACAAAGGACGAACCGCATCGTTCGCGTCGGCGACGATTTTGCGCAGGCGATGGTCCGCAAAGGTGAATTCCCATATCTGCCAGGGATCGCTGGCGGATTTCTTTCCGGCGAAGAGCACAGACTTGGCGTCGAAGGAGACATCGGCGTCGGCGGTGGCGGCAAAGTCTTCGATCAGCGGATCGGCATGGCCGCCGTGCACCAGCAGCAGTTGCGCCCCCTCAGGAAAGCGCACCTGCCCGCGCAGCGCGGCGAGCGGCTCGTAGACGGGCGCGGCAGTGACGATGTAATCCACGCCGATGTTCGCATTGGGGTTCTGTGATGAACCGGCCGTAAAGGCACAAGCAAAAACGATGGATGCAAGCGGTGCGGCCGTCGCCAGAACTCTGGCCAGGAGTCTCATCCCACAGCCTCCATGGGAAGAGATCCGTCTCTGTCGCGCTGCGCGAGAACTGCGCCGCGCACGGCCAGCCAGGGTTCCAGCGAGTCCATCATGTCGTCGAATCCGTGAAAATCGAGCGACTGTTCGCCGTCGCTCCAGGCCTTCTCAGGATTGGGGTGCACCTCGACCAGCAGGCCATCGGCGCCCGCGGCCACGGCGATACGCGCGAGGGCGGGGACCAGTTCGCGATGGCCGGCCGCATGGCTTGGATCGGCAATGACCGGCAGGTGCGAGATGCGCTTGAGGAGCGCGATGGCGGCCACGTCGAAGGTGTTACGCATGGCGGTTTCAAAGGTGCGGATGCCGCGCTCGCAGAGCAGGACATGGGGATTGCCGTTGTCGAGAATGCACTGCGCGGAACGGAGGAAATCGGCGATGGTGGCCACCATGCCGCGCTTGAGCAGGACGGGCCGGCCGGAGCGCGCGGCCGCCTCAAGCAGCGAGAAATTCTCCATGTTGCGGGTGCCGATCTGCAGGATGTCGGCATATTCGGCGACCATGGGCACGTCGGCCTCGGACATGACCTCGGTGACGATGGCCAGGCCGCTCTCTTCGCGGGCGCGGGCCAGCATCCGCAGACCTTCGAGGCCGAGACCCTGAAATGCGTATGGAGAGCTGCGGGGTTTGAATGCGCCACCACGGAGGATGCGGGCTCCGGCGCGGCGGACGTGGTTGGCGGTGGCCATCAACTGGAACTCGGTTTCAACCGAGCAGGGGCCAGCCATGGTGATGAATTCGTCGCCGCCGATCTCTAGATCCAGCACCGGGACCACGGTCTGCTGGCGCTGGGCGCTCTTCAGAACATCCGGTGTATCGGCAAATCGTTCGTGCCAGGTTTCGCGCACCCTGTGCGCTCCAATCCGGGGAAGGCTCAGACTAACGCGATCGCGCGCTGCCCGCCTCCACCCAAAGGTTGAGGTGCGGAACGGCTCCCGAACCGCACCAGCCTTTGCGTTTCTACCGGGGAGATGAACGGCTGTCTGTGACGGATGAACATGACTTCAGGGAGTTTCATCAATGGTTCCGCCGGCGCCCGCGATTCCCGCCGGGGCTGAAGCCAGCTCTCATTCTGCTGGCCTTTTGCGGGGGATAAACCCCCCGCCTCCCTCCGGATTGGCTTTTTCGCGAGGTGTGAAGTCGAGCTCTGACACAACGCCGGTATATGAAATGCGCTTTAATCAGGAAAGGGCGATGGGCGGGGGATGGTATCCGAAGGCCGCGTCGACAATGGCCGCGATGCCCAGTGCGGTTTCGTCCTGGTAGGGCCGGGCGACGATCTGCACACCGATGGGCAACCCCTCAGATGAGCGGCCTACCGAGACCACCGCGGCGGGCGCGGCCAGCACGTTGAACCACTGCGTGTGGCGCATGGCGTCGAGGTAATCGACGGAGCGGCCCTCGATATTCCACGTGCGCTCGCCATGGCGGAACGCCGGGATGCTGGCTACCGGGCACAGCAGCACGGGGTACTTGCTCATCTCCGCCAGGGTCCTTCCGCGCAGCACGTCGAGCTGGGCCCAGGCATCGAGCATTTGCGAGGCGGTGAGCGGGGGCGCGGACGCGGCGATGGAGAGAAACTCAGTGAAGATGGGGCTGAGCTGGTGCTCTTTGCCGCGAATCGCGGGCGCGTAGAACATTGCGCCGCACTGGACAAAGAAGGTGGTCCAGAGTTTGCGCAGGAGTTCGAGGGTCTGGGGCCGGAAGGGTTCAACGCGAAAGCCGGCGTCGCGCAAAGCAATGGCTGCGGCGTTGACGGCTGTGCGCGTCTCCGGCGTGACGGGGGCAAGCTCGTCGTCCTCGAAGAAGCCGATTCTATTGCTGCGGAGTTCGTCCAGCTTCGGGTGCTGATGGTCGAGCGGCGGGCTGCCCGGCTCGGTGGGATCCTGTCCGGACAAGATGCGGAAGAGCAGCGATACGTCGGCGATGGTGCGCGCCATGGGGCCGATCGCGCCGAGGATCGAGAAAGGCCCGACGCAGGGCGGCAGGTGGCCGCGGCTGGGAATGCGGCCCGGCGTGGGCTTGAGCGAGCAGATGCCGGTGAAGTGGGCGGGCTGGCGCACGGAGCCGCCGCTGTCGCTGCCCAGGCCGGCCGCGGACATTCCCGCCGCGATGGCGGCCGATTCGCCGCCGCTCGATCCGCCCGGAGAGCGATCGAGGTCCCACGGATTCGACGTGCGGCCATGCAGCAGGTTCGCTGTTTCGTAGGCCATCAGGAATTCGGGGCAATTGGTGGTGCCGAGAATCAGCGCTCCCGCCGCGCGCAGCCGCGCTACCGCCAATGCATCGGCGCGCGGCACATCGCCCTTGTGGAGCAGGCTGCCTATCTCGCAGCGCAAGCCACGCGTGGCGATGGAGGACTTGACGGTTACCGGCAATCCGAACAGCGGCCTGCGGGAGCGGGTGCCAGCCCATCCGTCGTGCATTCGGGCACGCACGCGGACGCGCTCCGGATCGAAGTCGGCAAAGGCATTCAGCTTGGGATTGAGGCGCTCGATCTGGCGGATGTGGGCTTCGGCTAACTCGAGAACGGAAATCCCGCGAGAGTGCAGGAGTTCGAGCTGGCGCACGGCCGGCAGCAACGTAAGATCTTTTCCCGCCTCGCTCATGGATGACTCGCAGCGTCCGGCGCGCGATCGTCCGCCGGCGTCGATGGAAGTTGCTTGTAGTCGAAGCGGTACGACCGGACCGGGTCGCCGGAGTCGAAGCGGTCGTTCCAGTTCAACTGGTAGTCGAGGGATTGCGCGTCCTGCGGAAATTCCTCGGAGCCGGGATAAGGATAGGCGCTCATCTTATGGAAGGGCAGTTGCTCGACTGTGAAGGGCGAGGCGTCCCACCAGTCCATGTCCTTCACAAATCCGTTGGCGTAGAAGAAGTAGTCGCGCTTCCAGTGCGCGGGCAACGCGGGCAGCTGCGCCGCGTCGAATTCGGCGGCAATCTCTTCGCCGCTGCCGAAGATGGCGTAGCGATCGTCGATGCCGGTCAACAGCGCGGTGACATCGCCCATGCGCGTGTAGCTGCCGCGCTGGCGCTGGAATGGGCCGGTGAGGCTGACGCGGTCGTAGTCGTAGTCGAGATCGCCGGGACTCGCGCCCTCGATCTGGCGCGGGTAGCCGCGGAAATGCAGCGTGGCCAGCGCGAGCGGGACTTCCGTCGTGTGCGACGCAGCTTCGGCGTGGTTGTCGATGAGCACCTGGTCCCAGTAAATCTCGAGGTTAGTCACGAGGCGAATGCGGCGCGCACCCGCGGGCAGCTTGCCAGTGAGGTCGACCACGATAGTGCGCTCCAGGCCGGCAGGGAAGCCGGCGTCGTCCACGATGCGACGCCAGGAACCATCCGGCATCTGCGCCTCGACAAAGGGCGAGATGGGCTTGATGCCCGCCTGCCATGCGGCGTAGAGCGATGTGGCGCTGAAGTAGTTCACATAGCCGGTCATGAGCAGGCGGAGCGGGGACTCGGCTTCAAGCGGACCCAGATCAAGCGTGAGGGCGTGGAGACTGGCGAAGCCGTCGTAGGGCAGAGGCGTGAATCCGCCGGCGAATTTGTGATCGCGGCGGCTGAGCTGATCGAGCACGTTGCGGCCTTCGCCGTCCCATGCGCCATCGGGCAAATGCGCGGCGGAGCTGGCAACGACGCGGCCGGAGGCGAAGGGCGGATCGTCGAGGAAGCGCTCGTCGGGATTGACCTCGACATCTTCGGGATGATCGACGGCGATCAGGCGCAACTGGTCGATGTAGTTGACCTCTTCCATCGGCTCCATGAAACGCAGGCTCAGCTTGCCGTCAACGGGCATGAGCGCATCGCCATCCACCTTGACCCACTCGCCGGGGTTGGGCGTGTTGCGACGCGTGGGCGTGAACCAGTGGCCCACCACGGCTGCGCCGATGACGTCGGTTACCAGCGCATATTTGCGGCCATTCCACGCGAAGAGCACGGGGCACGAACTGCCGCGGCGGTCGGCCTCCTTCATGGCAATCACGGCATGGCCCTGCGTGAGCTTTGGCAAATCTATTTCATCCTGCAACACGCCGGTGGGCCACAGGATGCGCAGCAGGTCGATGCCGTCGGCGTCGCCCAGGCCGACAAGAAGCCGCGGCGGAGCCTGCGTTTGATAGCCGGATGCGCCGGCCATTTCCCACTTCTGCCAGTGGTTGGCGGCGAATATCTCCACTTTCGCGCCGATGGCGGTTTTGTTGTCGGCAAAGCCGGTCAGGTCGAGGCGGACAAAGTGATTTTTATTGGCGCCGACGTTGCGCAGGAGCACGGGCGGGGCGTTCAACTGAGTGACGATCAGGTCGGCTGCGCCATCGTCCGAAACGTCGGCGGCGATGAGCCCGCGGGGCGCTTGCAGCTTGATGCTGTCGAGACCGAGCGCATGGCTCACATCGTCAAAGCTGCCATCGCCGCGGTTGCGGAAGACGCGTACTTGAGAGCCGGCGCTGGTTTCGACGATGGCCGCGAGGTCGATCCATCCATCGTTGTCGATGTCGACGGGCGTGAGGCCCCAACCGCGGGTTGCGCCTTGCAGCGGCAGGTCCACGCGTTCAAAACGGCGGCCGATGTGGTTTTGTCCTTCGACATTGCGCCACAGGGTGAGGCCGGGCGCACCCGCGTGGGTGACGGCAATGTCCATCCAGCCGTCCTTGTTGTAGTCCAGAACGGCGATGCCGGCAGTGGGCGGGAGCTTGACACCGTCGAAGAGCGGCTGGGTGGGATATATGCCCTCGCGCGGATTCACATAGATGGTGGGCGCCGACGCGTCGCCTGTGGTAACCAGGTCCACGGCGCGGTCGTTGTTGAAGTCGGTGAGGATGACCGAAGCCGTGACGCCGCTGCCGCCCAGGCCGGTGGGCGCGGTCCATTCGGTAAAGGTCTTGTTGCCGTCGTTGCGCCAGAGCACGTTGGGCGCATCGCCGGGTTTGAGGGGCGCGCCGGTCAGCAGCAGGTCCAGGTCGCCATCGTGGTCGTAGTCGACAAACGTGATCCCGGAGGGCCGATTGCGCGGCGCGAGGCCGGCCTCGGCTGTTACGTCCTGAAACTTGCCCTGACCCAGGTTGCGGAAGAGCAGCACGGCGTCGTCGAGGGCAACGGCCAGGTCGTTGAGGCCGTCGCCATCGTAATCGCCCACGGCGCAGGCGACGGCGTGGCCGTGGGCCTTGAGCCCCGCGGCTGCGACGTCCAGCTCTTCAAAGCGGCCGCCGCCGTGGTTGTGCATGACTCGGATGGCCTGCGGGCCGCTCTGCATCAGCACCAGGTCCATGTGGCCATCGCCGGTGACGTCCATCAAGCACGCACCGCCAGTGCCGGTATCTGGAGAGGGCGAGCCTGGGTTGGATTTTGCGGCCGGGGGAAGCAGAGGCTGCGGCTCAAGATGCACGGGAATCATGGCGCGCTGCGTGGCCTCGGGCTCTTCGACCGGGGACACCGTGGAATAGCGGCCCTGCTCGCCGTAGGCCAGGCCGATGGGCGCGGAGATCTTGGTGCTGGTCATGTGCTGGAAGAGCTTGAAGTGCTCCTTCGCGGCTGGCGTGTCGCCGGAGCGCTGTAACGCGCGGGCGAGCTGGAACTCGGCTGAGGCGTGGAGCGGATTGATCTCCAGCGTCTTCTTCAGGATAGCGATGGCCTGGTCGAACTGCTTCATCTCCTGGTAAACGGCGCCCTCGTAGTACCAGGAGTCCGCATCGCGGGGATCGAGTTTTGCGGCCTGCTGGAAGCTGGCCAGCGCCGGCTCGAGCTCATTGCCCGCGTGCTGCGCGAGGCCAAGGTTGTACCAGGCCTGGGGATTGGCAGGGTCGAGCGCGATGGCCTGCCGGAGGTATTTGCCGGCCTCGTCGAGCTTTTGCAGGTAGAGCAGCGCAATGCCCTCGTTGATGGCCGCCTGGGCCATTTTGGGGTCCTTCAGGAAGGCCTCGGCAAAGCTGGCCGCGGCGCGCTCGGTGAATTGCTGGCCCATCAGCGCCACGCCGCGGTTGTTGAGCCGGACGGCCTCCGGATTGAAGGGAGCCGGTGTTGGGGCTGCTGCTGCCGCCGCACAAAACTGGACGAGGGACAGGACGACGGACAGGACGAGGGCCACCGGCCCGGCAATGCGCATGAAGGTCTTCCTCAGCGCGGCGAATCCGACGGAAGAGGAAATGCCGCAGAACCATTCAGTGTATGCGACGGGCTTCGTGCACGCATCCGCCGGAAGGAGGGAGTTTGACATAGCAATGGGGCCGGGTTGCCGTCCGGCATCTCTTCGGCGGGGGCAATCCGGTTCATCGGGAAGCGTGAGAATGGAGGGGCGGTATTTTGAGGCGCGAATTTTAACAAATATGTATACAACGGAACTGAGATTTAGCTCATAATCGATTATGTTTGTGTCTCTTTCCAGTCCGGCGGCGCGCTCTCTCACCAGGCTGGCAGGAGGCAAGTACAACTCAGACAACCAGATGAGTCTCCGGGAAGGCGCACCAGGAGGCTTCCTTTCATTCCTGAATTCTCCTTCCCAACGGCGGGTTTCGTACGATGGAGCCGCTATGCGGTGTCCCAGCACACGAAGGCGGCTTGCCCGGCAGGCCGCGCGTCCGACGGCCTATAAACCTGAGAGAGTGTGTGTTTTATGGTAGTAAAAATGCTGAGCAAAGGACGGAGTGTGACCGGATTGAACGTTGGGGAGAGCAATGTCCGGCTTCATTTTCCAAAGCAGGTTGAGGCGATCGAGCTGCAACTGGATCATTTGCAGATTCAGTGCGGTCTGGCACCCGATTTCTGGTGCGATCATCCGGAGATCCACGACCCGCGGCTGTGCGCGTGGCTGGAGTTGAAGAACATGCACACCCAGCCTGGCGGGTCGCCTATACCGCTGTCGCTGGTTCCGGCGGGCGAGAATGCATTTCGCCTGCAGGCATCCAGGTAAACCCGCGACCGGGAGGCGGCTTTCCAAGCATTTGCTGGCTGCAGCAAAAGGGGAAAACTGCAGGGTGAATTGCCCGGAAAGCGTGCCTCAGGGGCTAAAGAGGCTGCGGAAAACCGAGGGAATCGCGCGATTTCAAGAACCCTAAAGCCCGCGCTGATTCTGGTGTCTTTATGCGGGGGTTGAAACCCCCGCCTCCCTCAGTATTGGGTTTTTCCGCATCCTGTAAAGCCCGCGATGACTCAACCGATCTTGTGCCGAGGATGAATCCCCGGCCTACCTCAAGCACGAGTTTTCCGCGGCTTTCCAGGTCATTCAAACGCGTGCCCCGACGCGTTTCAATTGCCCAGATACACCTTGAGCCTGGCGGCTGTCCGCTGCAGGGCGTCGGCATAGTTTTCGGCGTTGTAGTGGCTGCCGCCCTTGACGAAGTCGTGTTCGGTTTTGGGATAAGTGACCAGCTCGAAAGGCTTGCCGGCGGCGGTGGCTGCGTCAGCCAGCGTATGCGCCTGGCCGATGAGGCAACAGCCGCGGAAGGTGTCTTTCTCGCCGGCGAACATGAGCACCGGCACGCTGAGCCGGCTTGCAAATCCCGGGACATCCTTGATGAAGGTGGTGGCGGGATACCAGAGCACTGTGCCGGCGACCAGGTCGGGCCATTGCGTGCCGTAGTAGAGGCTGAGGCCGCCGCCCAGCGAGAAGCTCACCAGCGCGACCTTGCCGGGAAGCGCGTGGGGCATGCCCTGAGCCTGCTGGATGGCCGACTTCAATCCCTCGCCGTGGGTGCCTTCCATGGGGTTGCCGTCGAAGAGCACGACGTCGTAGCCAAGTTGGGCGAGGTCGCGGGAGACGGGGACGTAGTGCTCCGGCCCCGACATGCCGGAGGCCACAACCACAACGCGGCCCTTGCCCTGGGGCGGGGGAAATTCCTGTTGCGCCTGAGCGGCGGCGGCGATGAAGACAAGAACTGCGCATAGCGCCGCGAGGCGGGAAGCAGCGATCATGGGGAAACCTCCTGGGGCTTCGATCTGGACGGCGTTTATCTTACACAGTGCCGATGCGGCAGGGCAATCGTATGAACACATAGGAAGGCCCAGTGGAGTTTCGTTCCGCCCCTACGGGGCTGAATGATCCGGCTGAAACAGCTTCCCGGGGGTGCGTCCGCCGCAGCGGACTTCCCCCGGGCTATTCTCGACACCTCCCTCCAGGAGGAATTGCGCCGGAACGATTCCCAAGAGCAAGGTCGGGAATCAGTTATGCAAACAAGAATCGTTCATGCGATTGCCCTGGGCGATGAGGCTGCGCCAGATGGGATTCGATGGCGCCGCATCTATACTTTACCTGTGATTGGTTCTTCAAAACGTCCAGTGGGAGCAGATTTCCCAAGCGCCGGGCGTGGCATCGCGCGCGGGGCCGCGCATGAGTGAAGAGCAGAACCGCCGGAGGCGCATCGGGGTTGTCACCACCTCGCGCGCCGATTATAGCCACCTCTATTGGCCGCTGCGCGAACTGGCGGCGCACCCCGCGGTGGAACTGGGAGTTTTTGCGCTGGGGGCGCATCTTTCCCCGGAGTTCGGCAGCACCATTGGCGAGATTGAGCGCGACGGCTTTCCGCTCAGGGCGCGCATCGAGTGCCTGCTTAGTTCCGACACCGACACAGGCATGGCCAAGACCATCGGCATCGCGATCCTGGGGCTAGCCGACGCGCTGACGGCCTGGCGGCCCGACCTGTTGCTTTTGATCGCAGACCGCTACGAGATGCTGGCGCCGGCCGCGGCTGCGCTTGCGCTGCGCATTCCGATCGCCCACATCGAAGGCGGGGAAGTGAGCCAGGGGGCTATCGACGACCATGTGCGCAACGCGCTGACCAAGATGGCGGCGATCCACTTTACGTCGACTGAAACGGCGCGGCGGCGGGTGATTGCCATGGGCGAGGAACCGTGGCGGGTGCACCGGGCCGGCGCACCCTCGCTCGACCACCTGCGGAGATCAACGCTATTAACGCGTGCGGAACTCGAGGCGCGCCTCGGCGTGAGGCTGGCGCGGCCCACGGTGCTGGCCGCCTATCACCCGGTCACCATTCTGAAAGACACGACCGAGGAGGCCGATGCGGTTTTCGCAGCGCTTGCCGAGGTGCCGGGGCAGCTGATCTCTGTGTATCCGAACCCCGACGCCGGCAGCCGCGCACTGATTGAGCGGACCAGAGCCATGGCAGCCTCGCGGCGCGATACGCACATCTTCGTGAATCTGGACGCGGTTACGTACTGGAGCCTGCTGGGGCAGGTGGATCTGCTGGCGGGCAATTCTTCGAGCGGCATCATGGAAGCGGCCTCGTTCGCTCTGCCGGTGGTGAATATCGGGCTGCGGCAGCAGGGCCGCGAGCGCGCCCGCAACACGATCGACACGGAAGCCGAAACCGCGGCCATTCTGGACGCAATGCAAAGATCTCTCCGTCCGGAGTTCCGAGAATCTCTGCGCGGGATGGCGAACCCCTACGGCGATGGAACGGCGGCCGGCACAATTTGCCGCGTGCTGACAACGGTGGCGCTCGACGGGCTGCTCGTCAAACAACCTGCTGGGTTGCCGGAGCACGCACTTACGAGTGGATGATGGCTTCGAATTACGACCGCGTTTTGCACAATCAAACGAACGCGCGGCCCATTTGCCGCGCTGCTAGCTCCGGCGGCCTTTAATCAGCCGGGTAACTATGCACAGTTATCGGGGCAATCGGTGCGAAGGTGTTGGAAGCGGACCGAAACAGAGACGATTCCAAGCTCGTCAAGGGCGAGAAGTCAGCCCTTGACACCACGGAGAAATAGGTTCACGATCAATCCAAATTGGGCTTTTCCGCATGGTGCGTTTCAAATGAGGAATCCGTTTTGAGGAATTCCTCCACCATTTGGCGGCTTCCCTCAACCTGACTCCCTAGACTGACATCACCCCCCGTTGAAGAGCAGGTGTCGTATGGTGGTTCGGACGCGAAGCAAGGGCCAAGGCCTCACAGGATTGCACATTGGCGCCGATAACGCGCGCCGTTATTTTCACAAAGACAACCCGGTTATCGAATTGCAGTTGGATCATTTGCAGATTCAATGTGGATTGGAGCCGGATTTCTGGCAGGATCAGCCGGAGATTCACGATCGCCGGCTCTGCGCCTGGCTGGAATCGAAGCGGCTCACCGGCAAGGCGGGAGATATTCCGCTGGTCATGATCCCGGCGGGGGAAAACGCGTTCCGTGTGAAGCCCGTCGCCGTGAATGCACATACCCGCACCAAGCAGGTGCACGGACCTGTCGCCCTGGAGCTGATTGGCTAGGGCGTTGCTGGCCGGTGGCCGGGGCTGGCAGACGAAGGCCGCATGAGATGGCATTTGCCGTGTAAACGTTCCCAGTCGATCGGCTAGCAAGTGGGTTCGAGCTAAGTTGATAGACTCGGGATGGAATGACGAGCATCCACCCACTACAGAGTTCAATTGAGCGGCATTTTGCTGCCGGCGCGGCCGCTCTCGCCGACCCGGCCGCGATGGCGGATTTTCTTGCGCTGCGCGCGGCGCTTGAGCGTGGCGAGGTGCGCGCAGCCTCTCCCGATGCCAGCTCGGCCACCGGCTGGCGGGTGAACGCCTGGGTCAAACAGGGGATTCTGCTGGGCTTCCGCCTAGGCACGCTGGTCGAGTTTCCGCCAGCGGGCCTCTCTTTCATCGATAAGCACACCTATCCTGCACGGCAGTTCAGCCCTGACGACGGAGTACGCGTGGTTCCGGGCGGGTCTTCGATACGCTCCGGTACTTTTGTGGCGCGGGGCGTGGTGTGCATGCCGCCCATGTACATCAACGCCGGGGCTTACGTGGACGAGGGGACCATGGTGGATTCGCACGCGCTGGTGGGCTCGTGCGCACAGATTGGCAAACGAGTCCACCTGAGCGCCGCGGCCCAGATCGGCGGCGTGCTGGAGCCGGTGAACGCCAGCCCGGTGATCATTGAAGACGATGTGCTGGTGGGCGGCAACTGCGGTGTCTACGAGGGAACCATCGTGCGCAAGGGCGCGGTGCTGGCCGCGGGAACCATCCTCACCCGCGGCACGCCGGTCTTCAATCTGGTGGATGGGACGATTTTGCGCGCGACCGACGAGGTGCCGCTGACGATCCCGGAGAATGCGGTGGTGGTGCCCGGCTCCCGTGATGTCCGCAAGGGCAAGGGCTCAGAATGGGGCCTTAGCCTCTACGCGCCGGTGATCGTGAAGTATCGCGACGACAAGACCAGCCTTAGCACAACTCTGGAAGACTTGTTACGCTAGCCTCCATGCCCCAGCAGCCCAGGACGTTGAGCCTCAAGCGCGCGCGGATGGGGAGCCGGGCCCTGCTGGGCCTGGCTCTCTCCGCGCTCCTGCCCGCCGCCGCGCCGGCGCAGACCCAGCAGCCCGGCGTGGTGCGGCTGCCGTGGAGTCAATGGCAGATGCACATTGGCGGCGGTCTTCAATGCGCGCAGATCGAGGCTCCGTCCTGTTCCGGTCCGCCGGTGGTTTTTCCAGACCACAGCAATCCCGACCAGTGGCAGCGGACGGAGGTCGAGCTTCCCGCCGAGTTGCAGTCGAAACCTGAGCTTGGGATCCTGGTGCAGGGCGAGATTCCGGTTTACGAAGTCTTCGTCAACGGCCGGCGCATCGGCGGATCGGGCAGCTTTGCCACCGACAGCGGGCCGCAGGACGCGCGCTCCATCTTCCCCATTCCGGCAAGCCTGCCGCGGCGGGGACGCCTCACGATCGCCATCCACACGCTCGGCGTGAACAGCAGCAGTCATGTGGACGCTCCCGTTCCCACGATTGCCGCGCTCGACGAACTGCAGTTGGTGAAGGATGCGGATACGCTCAGCTATCTGCGCATGAGCTGGCTCCACTACCTGTGCTTTGGGGCCATGTTCGGCATTGGAGTGGTGTTTTTCCTGCTGTTTTCGGTGAATACGCGCGCGCACGAGTATTTCTGGCTGGGCGCGCGGTTGTGCGAGCTGCTCATGTTTCGGCTTTGCGAGCTGGCCAGTGTTGTGGACATGGCGATGCCCTCGGGCCTGACCCTCGCGATGAATTCTTTCTTCAATATGATCAGCCCCATCATATTGGTTGAATTTATCTTTGCGTTCCTCGGCAGGCCAGTGACGAAGTTCTTCCGACTGGTGGAGATTGCCGGCCTGCTCAACGGATCCCTGCTGGCTGCCCAGCTCTTCCGGGGCACCCCGCTGTATATTCCAGTCGCCAGATTTGCCGACAGCGTCTATATTCACCATCCCGGGATTGCGGCCATCTTGTTGGCCGCCCTAAGCCTTTTCCTTTTGGCGCCGGTCTGCTTCAAGAGCCCGCTGCCGGAGATGCGCTGGATCGGCGCAGCCAGTTTGTTCTTCGTGGTTGAGGAATCCAACCGCATGGCCGGGTTCATTGACCTGCCCAGCATCCCTCAGGACTTCTTCTGGCGCGGTCTTGACATCGATTTGCGCGGCATCTCCAACCTGCTGTTTGCCTCTGTGATGCTCGTCGCCATGACGTTTCGCCTGCGACGCATCCAGGACCGCAATCGCCAGGTCGAGCAGGAGATGGCTGCGGCGCGCAGCGTGCAACAGGTGCTCATCCCGGAACAGCTTCCCTCGATACCCGGCCTGCGCATTGAAAGCGCCTATCTACCCGCGCAGGAGGTGGGCGGCGACTTCTTTCAGATTCTGCCCGTTCCCAACTCAGCCAATCCGGAGCGTCCATCTGCGTTCATCGTGCTTGGGGATGTCAGCGGCAAGGGCCTCAAGGCCGCAATGACTGTCTCGTTGATTGTGGGCGCACTGCGAACGTATGCGGAAACCTGCACCAGTCCCGGTGAATTGCTGGCCGGGCTCAACCGCCGCCTTCACGGACGCGGGGACGGCTTCGCCACCTGCCTGGCGCTGATGGTTGCGCCGTCGGGGAAGATGACGCTGGCAAACGCCGGGCATCCCAATCCTTATCTCAACGGTGTGGAGATTCCCACAGAAGCCAACCTGCCTCTCGGCCTCGCGCAGAAAGTCCACTACTCCGATATCGAGCTTCAGCTTCCGCCGGGCCAGATTTGCACGCTGGTTACCGATGGCGTTGTTGAGGCGACCAACGCAACGACTCGCGAGCTGTTCGGATTCGAGCGCACGCAAGCCGCGAGCAACCAGAGCGCGACGGATATTGCCGAAGCGGCGCGCGCGTTTGGTATGGGCGCGCCGCAGGCGGACGATATCACGGTGCTCACGATCGCGCGCGCCGGCGTGTTGAGCGCCGTACCCGCATGAATTTCGCCGAAGAGAACGTAGACTTGCAGCGGGTCAGTTGGGGAGCGATCGGGCCGGGCCGCGCGGGAGCTCGCTTTGCGGAGGGCTTGAGTGCCGTAGCGGGCGCATCGCTCGATGCGGTCTGGGGACGCAATCCAGAACGAACGCAGGCTTTTGCGCTACGGTTTGACGTGCCGCATTGGTTTGACTCTCTGGATGAGCTGCTAGCCAGCCCAGTGGACGCCGTGTATGTCGGCACGCACCCCGACAGCCATGCAGGGATTTGCATCAAGGCTCTGGCCGCGGGCAAACATGTGTTGTGCGAGAAGCCGTCGGCCTTGAACGAGCGTCAATTGATTGACGTGCTGGCGGCGGCGCGAGAGCACGATCGCCTTTTTATGGAGGCGATGAAGCCGCCATTCTTTCCGCTGTATCGCCGGCTGCGCGAGCATCTGCAAGACGACCCCATCGGCGCGGTGGGTTTTGTGCGCGCAGGGCATTGCGACGCTACTCTCGCCGCAACGCACCCGCTTCATTTCGCCGAGCTGGGCGGAGGCGGGATCATGGGCATTGGTGCTTACGAGGCCTTCCTGGCGATTGACTGGCTGGGTGAGTTCAAGCGGGCGCAGGTGATGGGCAGGCTCAGCCCAGCGGGGGTCGATGCGCTGGCGCTCTTCCAGACCGAGCACGCGGGCGGCATGGCGCAACTGCACACCGGGCTCGATCTGCTGAGCCGCGGCGATGCGCTGCTTTGCGGGACCGGCGGCTACGTGACCATCCACGAAAACTGGTGGAATCCGGTGCGCGCGACGATCCGTTATATCGACGGCCGCGTGGTTGAACTCGATGAGCCGATCATTGCAGGCGGATTCAATTATGAGACGGAACATTTCTGCAATCTGATTCGCGAAGGACTGCGCGAAAGCCTGGTGATGCCGCACGCTCTGTCGCTGGGCATGGCGCGGCTGCTGGAGGCGGCGCGGCTGGAGCTTGGGGTGCGTTTCCCCGGGGAGTGAGCGTGGGCCTGGGTGCCCGAGGGCGCGCTTCACCAACTTGGGATCGCGGTCACGGTGTGGCACCGCCCCGAGAAGCCCGCAAGTGGTAGCATCGAACATGACAGATGCAAACTAAAAAACTGAAAATCATCCCCCTGGGCGGGCTGGGCGAGTTCGGCATGAACTGCCTGGCGCTGCGCTGGGAAGACGACATTATCGTGATCGACGCCGGGCTCATGTTTCCGGAGTCGGAGTTGCTGGGCGTGGATATCGTGGTTCCCGATATCTCCTACCTTATTGAAAACAAGCAGCATGTTCGAGCCATCATTCTCACCCACGGCCACGAGGATCATATCGGCGGCCTGCCCTGGATTCTGAGCGAGCTGAAGGTGCCGGTCTACGCCACCGAGTTTACCCTGGCCTATGTGGAGGGCAAGCTCGAAGAACATCACCTGCTGGACGAGACCACGCTGATCGAGATCACGCCCCGGGAGAAGTTTTCGCTCGGCGCCTTCACCATCGAGCCGATCCGCGTGACTCACTCGCTGGTGGATTGCGTGGCGCTGGCTATTGAAACGCCGGTCGGCATCGTGATTCACACCGGCGACTTCAAGATCGATCTTGCGCCGCTGGACGACAAGGCCTTCGACCTGCACACCTTTGCCGAATACGGCAAACGCGGCGTGCTGGCTCTGCTGCAGGACTCGACCAACGTGGAGCGCTCAGGTTATACGCCCAGCGAGCGCGCGGTGATTCCGCGCCTCGACGAGGTTTTTTCGCAGACCAAGAAGAAGCTCTTCTTCACCTGCTTTTCTTCGTCCATCTACCGCATCCGCATTGCGCTCGACCTGGCCCGCCAGCATGGGCGCAAGGTAGCCGTCATTGGCCGCTCCATGATGGAGAGCACCGAGATTGCACAGGACCTGGGTTATATCGACGTGCCGCCGGGGCTGGTGATCAATCCCGGCCAGATGCGGGACTACTCGCCGGAACAGCTGATGATCCTGATCAGCGGAACGCAGGGCGAGCCGATGAGCGCGCTGAGCCGCGCCGCGGTGGACAACCACAAGCACGCGCACATCGACGCCGGCGACACCGTCATCTTGAGTTCGCGCATTATTCCCGGCAACGAGAAGAGCATCTTCCGCGTGATCGACCACTTGTGCCGCCGCGACGCCAATGTGATCTGCGACGACGGCTCGAATGGCCTGATCCACGTGAGCGGGCACGGCTGCCAGGAAGAGATGCGGCTGCTGATCAACCTGGTGCGGCCGAAGTTTTTTGTACCGATTCACGGCGACTACCGCAACCTGGCACGGCACGCCAAAGTGGCCATGGAAACCGGCGCGGTGGAACACGCCATCGTGATCGAAGACGGCGATGTGCTGGAGCTGGACAAGGACGACGCCCGCAAGCGCGACAAGATTACTGCCGGCCGGGTGCTGATCGATTCCGGCTCGTCGATCGATGTGGTCGAGGACCTGGTGATTCGCGACCGACGGATCCTGAGCGAGGACGGGATTGTGCTGGCGGTGCTGGCCATCAACAAACGGAGCGGCAAGGTGGAGCGCCAGCCGGAACTGGTGATGCGCGGCTTTGGCGGCGCGGATATTACCGAACAGGCCCGCGAGACGGTGCTGAAGACGCTCGACGGCCTGAGCGCAGAGCAGAAGAGCGATTACGGCATGGTGAACGAAAAGGTGCGCGTGGAGTTGAAGCGGCTGATCCAGAAGACGACGGGACGACGGCCGCTGATTATGCCGGTGATTTTGGAGATCTGACGCGCTTTAGCCTCCTGCCGCATTCTGAAGCTTTCGGTTTACGCATTATTGGGATGATAATGACCGCAGGAGGACGCCATGACCCTGACCATCGAACTCGATTCGGAACTTGTGGCCGTGTACACGGCGGAAGCGGCACGGCGTGGAGTGGAACCAGAGTCTCTAGCTCTTGAAATTCTGCGCGCCAACCGGCCCGCGCCGCCGACGCCGCAGAAGAGCCCCACGGTCGAGGAATTCCACAGGATGTTGGATGAACTTGCCATAGGCGCCGAGAATCTGCCTCATCTGCCGGATTCTGCCCTGACCCGCGAGGGTATCTACGGAGACCATCCATAGGGCGCGAAATGAAGATCCTGCTCGACAGCAATGTTCTTCTTCGCTGGAATATCAGAACAGCACCGCGATCGCAGCTTGTCATTCGTGCCGTCGATGTTCTGCTTGCCTCGGGCGCCTTTCCCTGCTACACCTCGCAGAATCTCGGCGAGTTCTGGAACGTTCTGACACGGCCGCTGGATCGCAACGGCTTCGGCCTGACGCCTTTGGAAGCTGATCGGCGAACGCGGATGATCGAAAACCAAATCCCAATGCTTCCCGACGATCCCCGAGTGCATCTCGTCTGGCGCGGGCTCCTCGTTGCTCACGCCATCTCTGGCGTCCAGGTCCACGATGCCCGCATCGCCGCCGCCATGCAAGTCCACGGTGTCAAGCGCATCCTCACCCTAAACACCCGCGACTTCGCGCGCTTCCCATGGATCGAGGCGATTCACCCCGAACAAGTCCACTGACCAGCGACCGGATCAAGCCGCAAATCCGGAAAACCACGGGGCGACGGCCGATGATCATGCCCGTCATATTGGAGATTTGAGGAATGCAAGAATCATCACAAAAGGCCACGAACTAATAGCTCTTGCACTGCAGCCAACAGATGTTTCTGCTGCCAGTGTCCGAAGAACGGAAGCAGCATTCGCCTTGAGTCGCGGGATATGCTAACTCCGCTTGACAGACGCTGCCATTCGACGCAAAGCAAATCTGCGAATTCCGGCG
>Ga0326727_10008353_pt1 | contig 26367 bp, 20 predicted proteins | sample MB2enrmetagenome_FD_207643 | JGI IMG/M metagenome (GOLD analysis project Ga0326727, IMG submission 207643) | Lab enriched peat soil microbial communities from McLean, Ithaca, NY, United States - MB29MY | ecosystem: Environmental > Terrestrial > Soil > Wetlands > Peat | place: USA: New York...
ACGGCCGGCCTGATCCTGCGCGACACCGCGCGCATGGCGGCTATCGGCCTGGCGATCGGGGTTGCGCTGGCGCTGGCCGCGGCGCGCCTTGAAGCAGCGGTGCTCTTTGGCGTGCGCCCGTTGGACCTCTTCTCCCTTGCCGGCGCGCTTTGCATTTTGCTGTTGGCCGTGGCTGCGGCGGCCTGGCTGCCCGCCCGCCGCGCCGCTTCCATCGAACCCATGCAGGCGCTGCGCGCCGAATAAGGACAGGAAAGGAGACCAGCGATGCGATCGATTCTTCAGAACCTGCGTTATGCGCTCCGCCAGTTGCGCCACTCGCCCGGCTTCGCCTTCACCACGGTGCTCACGCTGGCGCTTGGCATTGGCGTCAATGCCGCCATGTTCACGCTCACCTACGCCATCCTGCTCAAGAGCCTGCCCGTGCCCGAGCCCGGCCGCCTGATCCGCTACTCTTTCAAGAAAGGCGACATGGACATCGGCCTCTCCGGCCCGCTCTTCGACGCATTGCGCAAGCGCCAGAGCGCATCCACCGATCTGCTCGCATGGTCCCGTGCCAGCGTGCTCCTCACGAAAAATACAACGGCGCAGGATGTCCATGCGGCCGTCATGAGCGGCAATGGCTTCTCCGTGCTTCGTCTGCGGCCATTTCTCGGCCGCGTCTTTTCGCCGCCCGACGATGTCGCGGGCGGCGGTCCCAACGGCTACCAGGCGGTGCTGAACTACGACTTCTGGAATGCGCAGTTTCATGGCGACCCGTCTGTCCTTGGAAAAAGTCTCACCCTCAACGGCCGCGCGGTCACCATCGTTGGCGTTTTGCCGCGTGGTTTTCAAGGCCTTGAATCTGGCCAGACGGCAAACATCGTTCTGCCGCTTTCTTTTGTCGAAGTTCTCTTTCCGCAGTTAAACCCCTATCGCGATGCCCGAGGCAACTTCTGGCTCACGGTGATGGGCCGCCTCCGCGATGGGCAGTCGATCCAGAGCGCGCGCGCCAATCTACAGAGCATCCTTCCGCAGGCCTATGCGGATGCCGACCCTGCCAATCAATTCCTGGGCGGCTTCTTCAAGTCATTCGCCGTCGGCGTCGAAAGCGGCAGCGGCGGCCGTTCGCAGTTGCGCACCTTCTACACCCAGCCCTTGCTGATGCTCGAACTTCTCAGCGCGCTGCTGCTGGTCCTGTGCTGCACCAACATCGGCCTGCTCATTCTTGCGCGCGCTACGGGCCGCCGGCATGAGTTCGCGCTGCGCAGCGCCATGGGCGCAGGCCGCGCGCGCATCTTCAGCCTCATCCTTCTTGAAGTGCTGTTGCTGGTGCCGCCGGGAATCGCCGGTGGCCTCGCCATCGGCGCCAGCCTCGCCCACCTGCTCGCTGCCATGTTGGGCCATGTTGGCTCGCCCGTCACGCTCGATGTCGCGCCCAACCTCACGATCCTTCTCTTCAGTTGCGGCGTCGCCTTCGTCACCGCCGCGCTCGCCGGATTGTGGCCCGCCCTTCGCATGCGCAACGTCGCTCCCGCCGTGGATATGAAGCAGGCCGGCCACACGCTCTCCAGCCGCATGACCGGCGCATGGATCATCCCGGTCCAGGTGGCAGTCAGCCTCACGCTGCTGGTTGACGCGCTCCTGCTCGGCAGCACCTTTGCCCAGCTCTATCTGGAACCCTCCGGCTTTCAGGGCAAGAATCTCCTTCTAGCCGACGCGGACTTTCACGCCGCCAAACTCCCCGCGGCGCAGACGTTGCAAGCCGCGCAGTCCGCGCTTGCCGCCCTTCAGGGCGCGCCTGGAATCGAGAGCGCCGCCGTAATGTCCATGCCGCCTCTGCATGGTGGATTCTCAAGCACGCGGATCGTCGCGTTTGACAGTCGCGGCATCAAGCATGCCGATCCCGAAGTCTGGCCCGAGTCCGTCTCTGCCGGCTATTTCAAGACCATGGGAACAACCATCCTTGAAGGAAGAGCCCTCACCGCCGCGGATGAAACCGGCGACCGCGTCTGTGTGCTCAGCCGTTCTGCAGCAGAGTTCTTCTTCCCCGGCGAGGATGCTCTTGGCCGCCTCGTCTACGAAGCAGACGATGCTCTTTCTACCGATACGCAATCCATGAACCCGAAGAGCGCAAGGCGTGTGGTTGGCATCGCCCAGGATGCGCACTTCTTCTCCCTGCGCAAGCAGCCTGACCACATGATCTACACGCCCGAACTGAAGAACCTTCTCGGTTTCGGTTGGTTCAACCTGGCTGTTCGCACTCCGAATGCATCCGTCGCCGCTGCCAGCATCCGCGGAGCTTTGCACCGCGCCGCGCCCTCCGCGCCCGAGGCGGTCGTCTACACCTACGACGAACTGCTCAACGACAGCCTGCAAAAGGAGCGCATGCTCATCAGCCTCTCCGGCAGCTTTGCCGGCATCTCCCTGGTGCTCATCGCCGTGGGCCTCTTCGGCATTCTGATGCGCTCCGTCACGCGGCGCACGCGCGAGATCGGCATCCGCATCGCGCTCGGCGAACAACGCGTCTCGGTGGTGCGCATGGTTCTCGTCGCCGTGCTCAAGCGCGTTGCACTCGGTGTTGGCCTCGGCCTCGTCCTCGCTTACATGAGCGCGCGTCTCGTGCAATCGCTTTTGTACCAGACCAGCATTGCGAATCCCTGGATCTTCGCTCTTTCTGGCGCAATTATGCTGGCGGTCTCAGTCTGTGCCGCTACCCTCCCCGCTCGCCGAGCCGCCTCGGTCGACCCCATTCTTGCTTTGAGATCGGAGTAATACCATGATCGAACTGAAAAACGTCGAGCGCAGTTACAAGGCCGGACCCACCGAAACCTGGGTGCTGCGCCGCATCGGCCTCACCATCAAGGAAGGCGAGTTTGTCACCGTAATGGGCCCCTCCGGCGCGGGAAAGTCCTCGCTCCTCAACGTGCTCGCCCTGCTCGACGACGGATGGCTCGGCGAGTACTGGTTCGACGAAACGCCGGCGCACAAGCTCAACCGCAAGCAGAGGGCCGATCTGGCCCGCCAGCGCATCGGCATGGTTTTTCAAAGCTATCACCTGCTCGACGATCTCACCGTCGCCGAGAACATCGACCTGCCGCTTTCGTACAAGAACTTGCCCGCCAAGGAGCGTCAAGGGATGGTGGCCGACATTCTCGACCGCTTCCAGATCGTCGCCAAGAAGGATCTGTTTCCCTCGCAACTTTCCGGCGGCCAGCAGCAACTGGTAGGCATTGCCCGCGCCGTTGTCCACGCACCCGCGCTGCTGCTGGCCGACGAGCCCACCGGCAATCTGCACTCCACCCAGGCCCACGAGATCATGGACCTCTTCTGCGAGCTCAACCGCGCCGGCACTACCATCGTGCAAGTCACTCATTCGGAAACCAACGCGCGCTACGGCAAGCGCATCCTCGAACTGCGCGACGGCTGGCTCACCCGCGATGAATCCCTGGAGCCAAAGTCAACGGAGGTTGGCGCCAAGTGAACCGTTCTCCCTTCTTCAAGACCCATCCGGCCAGATCCGCTCCGTGCGTAGCGGCGATTCTTCTCTTGCAGGTCGATCTCGCCCTCGCCGTCGAGCCGGCCTCTTCCGTGCAGGCGCCCGCGCCCCCGGCCGCGGCTGCGCAGGCTTCTGCCGGGCAGATTCCGTTCAACGAAATGCTGCGGCCCTCCCGCAACCCCATCAACGCTTATCGCGGGACCATTGTTGCCCCGCCCAGCCTGGCGAACTCTGTGCGGCTCGATTCGCTGGTGCGCGACGGCAAGCTCTATCTATCGCTGCATGACGCCATCGATCTGGCCCTGGAGGACAACCTCGACCTGGTCATCGCGCGCTACAACATACCCATCGCCCAGATGGACATCCTGCGCACCCAGGCGGGCGGCTCGGTGCGCGGAGTCAACACCGGTGTCGTCTCCGGGACCCCAGGCGGTGGCGGAGGCGCCTTCGGCGGTGGCGCGGGAGCAGGCGCGGGCGGCACTTCCGGCGGCGCGGGCGGCGCCGGCGCGGGGGCTTCGGGTCTGGTCACCTCCACCCTGGGCACCGGCACCGCGGTCTCCTCCTACGATCCGCTCGTCTCGGCAACTTCCTATGTGGATCACACCACGCAACTGTTGCCCAATCAGACGCTCTACGGCGTCCCGGTCATCCACGAGAACACCATTCTGGGCAATTTCACCTATCAACAGGCGTTTCCCATCGGAGGCGGTCTCCAGGTGGCATGGAACAACAACCGCCAAACCACCAACAGCCCCAATAACACCCTCAATCCGCAGTTGAATTCCTTTGTCCAGGTCTACCTGCAGCAGCAACTGCTGGCTGGCCGCGGCCTGGGGCCGAACCTGCGCTTCCTGCACATTGCCAAGACCAACCAGAAAGTCTCCGACATCGCCTTTCGCGCCCAGGTCATCGCCACCGTGACCCAGATCTGCGACCTCTACTGGGATCTGGTCAGCGCCTATGATGACGAGCAGGTGCAGGAGCGTTCCGTGGCCTTTGCCACCGAAACCCTCGATACTAGCCGCAAACAGCTTCAGTTGCAGGCCATTCCGGAGATGGATGTCCTTAAGGCGGAGGGAGAACTTGCCAATCGCCAGCAGGATCTGACCGTGTCCCGCACCAATCTCGAGTTGCAAGAGCTTTACATGAAGAACGCCATCACCCGCTCGCTTGACGATCCAATCCTGCAGGAGATGCCGGTCGTGCCCGTGGACCATATTGCCCCCCGGATCGAGCCCATTTCCACCCCGGTGCAGGATATGATCGCGGATGCGCTCAAGAATCGTACCGAGTTGCTGGAGTCGAGCCTGGTTTTGCAAAACAGCGAACTCAGTCGAAAGACCGCGCGCAACGCACTGTTGCCCTCCCTCTCCATGTATGGCTTCTATGCCGGTACGGGATACGCCGGCACGCCCAATCCCCTCAACAAAGTCGGCAGCAACGTCGCTGCCGGCTACGGCGGAGCGCTCGAGAACGCGTTGAACTACTCATCCCCGGAGTATCAGGTGGGCTTGCAATTGAGCGTGCCGCTGCGCAACCGCATCGCCAAGGCCGACCAGTACCGCACCGAACTCGAGTACCGCCAGTCGCAGGTGTACCTGGAAGAGTTGAAGAAGCGCATTCGCATCGAGGTGCGCAACGCCCGTTACGCGCTTGAGCAGGGCGCCAGCCGCGTGGATGCCGCGCGCCACGCCCGCGATCTCTCGCAAAGAACTTTGGATATCATGCAAAAGGAACAGAAGCTGGGCGCGGGCTCGAATCAGCAGACCCTCTCGGCCGAGCACGACCTGGCCCTGGCCGAGTCCGCTCTGGTCACCGCCGAGACCGCCTATGAAAAGGCGCGCATCGAGGTGCGCCGCGCCACCGGCTCCGTTCTTGAGGACTACGGCATTTCTATCGCCGACGCCAAGGCTGGCGCCGTGGAGGCTGACCATTCCCACTAAGGAAGAAATTCGGGTCCTGGTTGCCGACGATCAACCCCACATCCTGGAGGCCGTCGAGCTGCTGCTCGTCCCCCAGGGAATCGCGGTGGACTGCGTGCGCTCCCCCCAGTTGCTCCTCGAGGCGCTGGCGGAGAGGGACTACGACGTGCTCCTGATCGATCTCAACTACACCCGCGACACCACTTCCGGACAGGAGGGCCTCGATCTGCTGGCGCGCATCCGCGATTACGACGCCCGCCTGCCCGTTATCGTCATGACCGCCTGGGGCAACATCGATCTGGCCGTCGAATCCATCAAGCGCGGCGCTCGCGACTTCCTCCAGAAGCCTTGGGAGAACGAGCGCTTGATCTCCCTGGTTCGCGTCCACGCCGAGCTGCATCAGGCCCTGCGCCGCGCCCGGCAACTGGAGCTTGAAAATCGCCTGCTCCGCGCCGAGGGCATGCCCGAGTTTGTCGCCGCCGCCCCCGCCATGCAGCCGGTGCTCGAACTGATCGCCCAGGTCGGACCCTCCGATGCCAACGTGCTCATCACCGGCGAGCACGGCACCGGCAAGGAGATCGTCGCCAAGCTGCTGCACGCCGCCTCGCCCCGCTCCCGCATGCCGCTGGTCACCGTCAACGCCGGCGGGCTCCCCGAGGGCACCTTCGAAAGCGAGATCTTCGGCCACGTCAAGGGCGCTTTCACCGATGCCCGCGCCGATCGCATCGGCCGCTTCGAGTTGGCCACCGGCGGCACCCTCTTTCTCGATGAGATTGCCAACGTCCCCCTGCGTCAGCAAGCCAAGCTGCTCCGCGTTCTCGAAACCGGAGAGCTGGAGCGCGTCGGCTCCTCGCAAACCCGCCGCGTCGATGTCCGCGTCCTCTCCGCCACCAACGCCTTGCTGCACGAGGAAGCCAAGGCCGGAAACTTCCGCGAAGACCTTCTCTTTCGCATCAATACAGTTGAAATCCACCTGCCCGCGCTCCGCGACCGGCGCGAGGACATACCCCTGCTCGCGCAGCATTTTCTCGGCCGCAACCGCGCCCGCTATCGCAAGCAGGTGAGCGGCTTCTCCGCCTCCGCCATGCACCAGTTGTTGCAGTACCCCTGGCCGGGAAACGTTCGTGAACTGGAGCACGCCGTCGAGCGCGCCGTGCTGCTCTGCCGCGGCGAGGAGATCGAGCCCGCCAATCTCGCCATCGCTTCCGGACGGCCTGCGGCCCAGTCCTTTGAGAACATGAGCATCGACGAGGTCGAGGCCCTGCTCATCCGAAAAGTGCTTCGCCGCTGCGAGGGCAACATCTCGCAGGCTTCCGAGGCCCTCGGTCTCAGCCGCGCCGCCCTCTATCGCCGCATCGAAAAATATGGGCTCTGAAAGAAGTATGCATCGCCGCCGCTCGGTGGTCCGCCGGGCGGGTCTCAATTGTCTGCTGCTGGCGCTGCCTGCTCTTGCATTTGCCGCCATCCTTCTCTACCGCCATCCACTCCCCTTTGCCACCGCGCTGCTGCTCGTCGGATGCCTCCTCCTTTATCTCTTCCTGGTGGCTGCCGCGCTCATTGAGTCCGTCACGCGCCCCTTGCAAACCCTCTCCAACGTGGTCTCTTCGCTGCGCGAGGGCGATTACTCCTTTCGCGCCCGCGGAGCCGGCGCACCCGGAACCCGAAATCGGGATGCGCTCGGCGAATTGGCCTGGGAAATCAACGCCCTCGCCGATCTCTTGCAGAAGCAAAGAGTGCGCTCCCTGGAGGCCACCGCTCTCCTGGCCCGGATTCTCGAGGTCATGCACGCGCCTCTCTTTGCCTTCGACCGCAACGATCTCCTCCAGCTGGTCAACAATGCCGGCGCGCGTTTGCTGGGTCTTCCTCATGCCCGGTGCTTCGGCCGCACCGCCCGCGAACTCGGCCTGGAAACCCTGCGCGCCGCTCCCGACCAGTCCATCCACTCCTTCAGCGCCAATCAGAATTCCCCGGCAACCCCCACCCGCTGGCTCTTGCGCAAGGCCGTCTTCCGTCAGGATGGCGCGCCCCACACCCTGCTCCTGTTGGCCGATGTCAGTCTCCCCCTTCAGGAAGAGGAACAGATGGCCTGGAAGCGGCTCATCCGGGTATTGGGCCACGAGCTCTCCAACTCTCTTGCCCCCATCAAATCCATCGCCGGCAGCCTGCTCGCGCGGATGGAGTCCATGAGCGGCGACGAAACCGCTCTGCACGATTTTCGCCGCGGCCTGGGCGTCATCGAAAGCCGCGCCGACGCCCTCCATCGCTTCGTGCAGTCCTACCGCTTGCTGGCCCAGCTGCCTCCGCCGCGGCTCAAGCTGGTCTCGCTCGGGCCGCTGATCGAGCGGATTGTCCTTCTCGAGCAGCGGCTTGCCGTTCAGCTCGATCCGGGCCCTTCGGTCTTGCTGCGCGCCGATCCCGACCAGCTCGAGCAGATGCTCATCAACATTCTCGCCAATGCCGTCGATGCCTCCCTGGCCAACCGCTTGCAACCGGTGCGTGTCACTTGGCGAACCGAAAACTCCAGCCTGCTCATCGCCATCGAGGACCACGGCCTGGGCATCGCCAACGCCGACAATCTCTTCGTGCCCTTCTATACCACCAAGCCCTCCGGCAGCGGCGTGGGCCTCGCCCTCGCTCAGCAGATCGCCCGCGCCCACGGCGGCGAGATTCGCCTGCTGAACCGCGAAGACAGCCAAGGCGCCCGCGCCACCATCCGCCTTCCGCTGGTTCATATCTAGTTCCGCGGCCGTGCGACTTCAAAATCCCGGCCCTCACGATATGGGTGCCCCACCCTCGCCACGTTCTTGTTTTTGTGGCTAGGGTGGGATTGCACACACTTTGCAATTGCTCTTTGTCTTGTTGACCTTGCATTTTGTTTCTTATCAGTCGTCCACCGGCATCGCCGACCCACGGAGGGATGAAACTGGGTGCCCCACCCTCGCGGCGTCCTTGTTTTTGCCGCTAGGGTGGGTTGCCACGAACTTTGTTGGTCGTACCTGTTTTCAACAACTTACGATCTTGTTTCTTTTGAGACCTGGGAAATTACGCATCCACGCGGTTGGCGCACCAAGAACACTATGCTTGCCGTCGCCAACACCGGCATCAACCCAGCAGCCAGAAATGCGGGTCCGTAGGAGAATCGATCGACCAAGCTCCCTACCGCAATCGTGAACCCCGCGCCCACCAGGCCGGCCGCCAATCCGCTAACTCCAGTGACCGTGGCCACCACATCCTGGGGAAACAGGTCGGAGGGCAGAGTCAGGCCCATCGTGGACCAACTCGCATAGCCCCACAGAGCGAAACAGATCAGCGCCAGGGCTGCGTACGCGCTGTGTACGCTGGCCGCGGGAATGCCCGCAAACATCGGCAGGCAGCTGACAACGCATACCCATCTGCGCGCGCCAACCACGGCCACGCCCCGGCGAATGCAATAGCCGGAAACCAGTCCGCCCGTGAAGTTACCCAGATCGGCGGCAACAAACGGCATCCAGGCAAACAGGGCAATCCTCTGCAGTGTGAATCCGCGGGCATCGCTCAGATACTGCGGCAGCCAGAACACATAGAACCACCAGATAGGATCGGTAAGTGCGCGGCCCAGGACGATGCCCCATACATTGCGATTCCTGGCCAGACTCAGCCAGCGCCGCGCGCCTCGCTCCGCGGAGTTACCGGGCAAATCCTGCCCCGCGTGGATGAATGCAACCTCCTCGGGAGTCACCCTTGGATGGCGGTCCACCGGATGATAGACGCGCAGCCACGCCAGCAGCCAGACAAACCCCAGCGCTCCTGAAGCAACAAAGGCCCAGCGCCAGCCGAAAGCCAATGCGATTAGGGGCATCGCCAGCGCCGCCAAAGCTCCGCCCACGCTGGAGCCGCTATCGAAGATCGCCACCGCCAGGCTGCGCTCCTGGCTGGGAAACCACTCGGCAACCGCCTTGCTCGCTCCTGGCCAGTTAGAGCCCTCCCCAATCCCCAGTAGAAACCGAAAGCAAGCAAAGCCGAATACCGATGAGGCGAAACCGGTCAGAATGTTGACCACGGACCAGAAGATCACGGCCAGCGCCAGCCCAAGCCGCGTTCCCACGGCGTCCAGCAGCATGCCGCCGAGCAGCCAAGTCACCGCATAGGAAACCTGAAACGCCCCGAATACCTTGCCAAGGTCGGCATGAGTCAGATGATACTGAGCCGCTATCACTGGCGCTAACACTGAGAAAGTCTGGCGGCTGATGTAATTCGTAACCGTGGAAAAGAACAGCGTCCAGACGATCCACCAGCGCACCCGCCTTACCATTCTCATTCACTCTCCAATAGATGGGACTTAGGGAACCTCTGAATAACTCGTCGCTTTGAAAGGGCACGGCTTTAGCCGTGCCGCAAACTCCGCAAACTCGACAGGGCTTTAGCCCCTGAGGGAATTCCTGCCTTACTAGAACGCATTCTTCAGACTTTCCTTAGATCACACCGGATGATCCACGATCCGCTCGTTCCGTGGATCCCAGTAGAGCCTCTTGCCGCTCCAGTACGACTGCGCAGCCATGATACACACGACCGAATGCGAGAATCCATGGTCGACAGTAGCGTTCGGCTGCGTGCGCGTCTGCATCGCCTTCAGCCAGTTCACCAGGTGATCGGCATCGTCGTCGTCCGGCCCTTGCGAGTTGGGCGGCGGAGCGCCGGGAACGTGTACCATCTCCTCGCCGTCTTTCTCCGGCCCAACGATGGGCAGCCGCGTGTGGACCGGTGCTTCGATTTCATGCCTTCCCCCTTCCCGGCTAACCGAGAACAGGCTTGCCCCCTCGCCGCCAAAGTTCTCGATTGTCCCGTCCCGCCCCTGAATCCTCGAAAAGCTTCGGTAGCTGTTCCCGAACGTCGTCTTGTAAGTGTAGAGAAATCCCTTCGGATAAGTCACTGCGGCCACGCAGGTATCCGGGTTCTCCCGCCCGTCTTTCCATGTAAAGACTCCCCCGGTCGCCATGACGCTTTCCGGATAACTCTCATCCGTCCAAAGGTGTACCAGGTCGCAGCCGTGACTTAGCCACTGATCGAAGATTCCCGACGAATAGTCCTTGTAAAGCCGGAATTCGAGATACACATGCGGATCGAACGGCCTATATGGTTTCCCCAGCAGCCACCGCTTCCAGTCCGTATCTTCCTCTCGCAGCTTCGATGCCCTGCCATTCAGCCATTCCTTCCACTCCATGTGCAGGTCCGTGAGCATTTCATCGGTCAAGCCGGTGTCCATCGGCGTGAATCGCCAGCGCTCCTCATTCACATTCCATTCCTGCTCGATGTGTACGATCTCCCCGATTCGCCCCGAACGAAGAATACCTCTCACCGCCAGCGGATACGGCTGGCTGCGGTGTTGCGTGCCCATCTGCACAATCTGCTTCGATTGCTTGACTAGGTTGCGCGTCTCGATGGCCTCGGAGAGCACGTTGGCAAACGGCTTCTCCACATAGCAGTCCTTTTCCGCTTGCACAACCTCCGCGCACAGCCGGGCATGTTGAAAGTCGCCCGTGGCAATCATGACGCCGTCGATATCCTTTTGCGCCAGCATCTCTTCGCAGTACTTGTAACTCCGCGGCTCCAGATTGAAGACCCGTCTTACCTGGGCCGCCCGCTGCTCCCGCGCCAAACTCCACAGATCGCACACCGCGACCGTCTCCACCGGCATCTGTTTGGCCGCAAGCTCCGTCATGTGTACATGGCCGTGGCTCCGTTGCCCGCAGCCAAGCTGGCCCAAGCGAATGCGGTCATTTGCCCCAAGCACCCGCGCATAGGACCGTGCCGTCATTCCCGCCGCCAGCATCGCGCCTCCGGTCTGCTTCACAAACGCCCGGCGGCCGATTCCCTCCCCTGCTCGTTTCATGCGCGCATCGCCCTCCCGGCATTCGGCATTTGGCATTCGGCATCCACCTTACTCATTCAACGAGAGATCCTTCAAAGCCGCTGCGGAATCCGCATCCAGATAGAGCGTCGCGTCCGCATGAGTGCGCAGAATCGTCGCCGGACAATCCGTCGAGATAGGTTCTTCCAGCGTCCGCCGGACCACCTCGGCCTTGCGCCTGCCGGGGACCGATACGATGAGTTTCGGCACATGGAACAATGTGGGAATGGTAAGAGTCAGAGCCTGCTTCGGCACCTCTTCCATCCCCTTGAACCAACCCTCCGCCACCTGCTGCTGCCGGCACACATTGTCGAGAGTAACCACCTTCATTGCCAGCGCATCGTTGAAGTCGGCCTCGCCGGGATCGTTGAATGCCAGATGTCCGTTCTCGCCAATGCCGAGCAGGCAAATCCGCGGCCCGGCCAGGTCCAGCTGGCGAATGTACTCCCGGCTGAACGCATCCAGATCTGCGGCGTTGCCGTCGATCTCGAAGAACTTGCGCAGCTCCACGCGCTGGGTCAACCGCTCGCGCAGATACCGGCGAAACGACGCCGGATGATTCTCGTCGAGCCCCACGTATTCATCCATGTGAAACCCCACTACCCGCTCCCACGGCAATCCCGGAATCGAGGTAAGGGCAGCCAGCGTTTCCACTTGAGAGACCCCCGTGGCGAAGATGATTCCAATGCCATCTCCGCATTGCCCTAGGCGGCGAACCTCTGCTGCTGCTGCCTCGGCAGCCGCCGCGCAAGCAGCCTTTCTGCTGGGATGAATCTCCAGCTTGGTGGTCCCCATGGTGACACGTCTAACCTCATGGCTTGAATGTTCCATAATCCTCATAAGGAGAATTCTCCCATGAGCGAGCCGAACATTGCCCAAAAGAGTCCCTATCCCGTCGAAGTCGAAGCCGGCAAGACCTATTCCTGGTGTGCCTGCGGCCTGAGCGCCAACCAGCCCTTCTGCGACGGCAGCCACAAAGCCACCTCCTTCACACCCGTAAGGTTCGAAGCCCAAGAGTCCAAAACCGTCTATCTTTGCGGATGCAAGCACACCGCCAATCAGCCTTTCTGCGACGGCAGCCACGCCCGTCTCTAGCCCTCCTCCCGCCTTTCTCCAAGCCGGCTCCGGCCAGCGGGCTTCCCGTGTCTCAATTTGAGGCACTGCAAGTCCGCTTCCTTTTCAAAGACGCCCGCCGAAGTCCGCAGGCAAGCCCAGAAACCACTCGAAATCAAGAGGTTACCTCCGGGGATTTCTCGGTGCGCGGGGTGATGAGTGTCACAGCGGCTCCCTCATACGAGATGTAGATTAGTTCGGGCCTAAGGGTAAGTAAGTGTTCGGGCGAACGGCGGTTCGTATGAAGACCAAATCTCGACGGACGGGTTCGATCCCAGCAAGCGGCGGAGGCAATCGGAGATGAGCTGGCGCCAGGAGTACCGCAGCAAATGCATGAGCGCCGCCGAGGCGCTGGAGACGGTTGTCTCCGGCGCGCGCGTGTGGATTCAGTCCGGCTGCGGTACGCCCTCCGTTCTCGTGGAAGCGCTGGTGGCGCGGGCTCCGGTCTTGCGCGATGTCGAGATCGTCCACATGATGACTCTGGGCAGCGCCGACTACACCCACCCGGAGTACGAAGGACATTTCCGCCATCGCGGATTGTTCCTCGGCGCCAACGTCCGCGAGGCTGTGGCCGCCGGACGCGCCGATTACACCCCTATCTTCCTCAGCGAGATCGAGGCCCTGTTCGCAAACGGAGGATTGCCTTTGGATGTGGTGCTGATGCAGGTTTCCCCACCCGATGCGCACGGCTTCGTAACCCTGGGAACCACTGTGGACTGCACCCTCAACGCGGCGCGCTCAACCAAGATCATCCTTGCCGAAGTCAATCGGCAAATGCCGCGCACCCATGGAGACACCTCGTTTCACATCGGCCATATCAATGCCATCGTCGAGACCGACCGGCCGCTGCTCGAACTTCCCTCCGAGCCGTTCACCGAGGTGCATCTGGGCGTGGCCCGCAATGTCGCTTCTCTCATCCCCGACGGCGCAACCATCCAGACCGGCATCGGCGGAATTCCGGAAGCGGTGCTGACCTGCCTGGGAGACAAGCGCGACCTGGGCATTCACACCGAGATGATTTCTGACGGCGTGATCGAACTGATGGAGTCGGGTGTGCTGAACGGGGAGTGCAAATCGCTGCACCGCGGCAAGGCGGTGGTCTCCTTCGTGCTGGGAACGCGCCGCCTCTTCGACTTCATCGATGACAATCCCAGCTTCGAGTTTCGGCCTATCTGCTACACCAACGATCCGTTTGTAGTGGCGCAGAACGACCGCATGGTGGCCATCAACTCCGCCTTGCAGGTGGACCTGACCGGCCAGGTCTGCGCCGACTCGATCGGCACCCGCCCCTACAGCGGCTTTGGCGGACAGTTGGATTTCATTCGCGGAGCGGCCCGTTCCAAGGGCGGCGTGCCCATCATCGCCTTGCCCTCCACGGCCCTCCACGGCGCTGTCTCCCGCATTGTGCCGGTGCTGGAGCCGGGCGCGGGCGTGGTCACCTCGCGGGCCGATGTGCATTACGTGGTCACCGAGCACGGCATCGCCTGCCTGCACGGAAAGACGTTGCGCGAACGGGCCTTGGCGCTCATCGCCATCGCCGATCCGCGCTTTCAGGCGGACCTCGAGGATTTTGCAGTGCGCTCTCACTATTTGGAGCGCAAAACAGTGGCGGCCGTCTGCGCATGATAGGCAGGTCGCCCAAAAGGAGTGCTAAATGAACGATACGGACAAGCGGGACCGCGGCCTCCTGCGGATCGATGTGGATGAGTGCAAGGGGTGCGCCTTGTGCGTGGAAGCCTGTCCGCCCAAGGTGATCCGTCTGAGCGAGCGGCTCAATCACTCCGGCTATCGGACCGCCATCTACGCGGGCGCGGGCTGCACCGGATGCGGCATCTGTTTCATGGTGTGTCCCGAGCCGGGCGCTATTACCGTGCTCCGCGCAGCCCATCCCAAGGCCGTTGAAGGAGTTGGCTTGATATCCGCTTTCCAGGGAGCGAGCCCATGCGCAAGCAACTGATGAAGGGCAACGAAGCCATCGTCAAGAGCGCGATTCTCGCCGGATGCCGCGCGTTCTATGGCTATCCCATCACCCCGGCCAGCGAAATCACGGAAACCGCGGCGCAGCTTTTGCCCCAGGTAGGCGGAGTCTTCCTGCAGGCCGAAAGCGAGGTTGCCGCCATCAACATGCTCTATGGCGCCTCGGCCGCGGGTGTCCGCGCCATGACCGCCTCCAGCGGACCGGGCATCAGCCTCATGCAGGAAGGCATCAGCTACATGGCCGGTGCGGAGTTGCCTTGCGTCATCGCCGACATCACCCGCGGCGGCCCCGGCCTGGGCAACATCGCCGCCGAGCAGAGCGACTATCACCAGGTGGTCAAGGGCGGCGGACACGGCAACTACCGCACCATCGTTCTTGCCCCGCATTCCGTGCAGGAGATGGCCGATCTCACCGCCCTCGCCTTCGAGTTGGCGGACCGTTATCGCAACCCGGTGGTGATTCTGGCCGATGGATTCATCGGCCAGATGATGGAGCCGGTCGAGTTCGCGCAATCCGCCACCGCGCCATTGCTGCCGGAATGGGCCGTCGCGGGCACCGCCGCGTCGCGCGGCAACCTCATCAATTCGCTGCATCTCGATTGCGATGAGCTGGAGGCTCACGTCCGCCATCTCGAAGCCAAGTATCGGCTGGCCCAGCAGCGCGAGGCGCGCGCCGAAGAATGGCATACCGAAGGCGCGGAGATTGTGCTCGTCGGCTACGGCATCGTCGGGCGGATATTGAAAGCCGTCGCCGCCGAGGCCCGCGCCCTGGGAATCGAAGTCGGCGTCCTCCGCCCCATTACCCTCTATCCCTTTCCCGTCGAGCACTTCCAGCGAATCGCCCACAGCGCCCGTGTCTTCGTCGTCGTGGAAATGAGCAACGGCCAGATGCTCGAAGATGTCCGCCTCGCGCTGGACGGCGCGCGGCCCGTCGAGTTCCTCTGTCGCTTCGGAGGCAATGTCCCGTCGCACGAAGAGGTGCTCCGGTTTGTGCAAAAGCTGGCGTTGCGGCATCTGAACGCAATCGAACCGGAACAGGAGCGGATGATCCATGTCTAGCGAAGTGCTTTCCGAATACGAGGTCGTTGCATCCAGGGCCAAAGCCTTTTACGAGAGCTACGAGCGCAAGCCCGAGCTCAAGCACCAGACCCATTTTTGTCCCGGATGCGGTCACGGCCAGGTGCACAAGATGCTGGCCAAGGCCATCGACGATCTGGGCATTCAGGACAAGACCATTCTCATTGCCCCGGTCGGCTGCTCGGTCTTCACGTATTACTACTTCGACGTGGGCAATATCCAGGGCGCGCACGGGCGCGGGCCCGCGGTGGCCACCGGCGTCCGCCGCAGCAGGCCGGAGAGCATTGTCATCGGCTACCAGGGCGATGGCGATCTCTCCGCCATCGGCTCGGCGGAAATTCTGCACGCCGCCAATCGCGGCGAAAACATTACTGTCATCTTCGTCAACAACGCCATCTACTCGATGACCGGCGGACAGGCCGCGCCCACCACATTAATAGACCAAAAGACCACCACCACGCCGCTCGGCCGCCAGGCGGCCACGGAGGGCTATCCGCTCCACATCAGCGAGCTGCTGGCCACGCTCCAGGCTCCGGTCTACATCGAGCGCGTCGGCCTCGGCGGCAACAAGCAGATTGCGCAGGCTGCGCGCGCCATTCGCCGCGCCGTCGAGAATCAAGTCCGCGGCCTGGGCTTCTCCCTTGTCGAGGTCCTTTCGCCCTGCCCCACCATCTGGAAGATGCCCCCGGTCGAGGCGCAGCGATGGGTCCGCGACGTGATGGAGAAGACTTTCCCGCTTGGGGTGTTTTGCGACCGCGCCAAAGAAGCGCAGCCGCGGCAGCTCCCGGGCCCGGTGCCCTCGCTGGACGCCATTCCCTCCATCCTCGGCGTCGCCCACGACGATCTGCCTGAAGGCAATCCCATCGCCCCTCGCCATGCGGAAACCGATCTCGATCTTCATGTGCGCGTGGCCGGCTTTGGCGGCCAGGGAGTCCTGCTTCTCGGTGAAGTCCTCGCCCAAGCCGGCCTCGATGCCGGGCTTGAAGTCTCGTGGCTGCCCTCCTATGGCCCTGAGATCCGTTCCGGAACCTCCAACTGCCACGTGCGCCTCTCCCGCCGGCCCATCGATTCCCCCCTGGTCGCCCAACCCAATCTGCTGGTGGCCATGAATGAGCCGTCGCTGCGCAAATTCTATTCCAGCGTGCGCCCCGGCGGATGGATTCTCTATGACGGCGACTCGCTGCCGGACGATTGCGCGCGCGACGGCGTTCATGTGCTGGCGCGCCCCTTTCTCCACATTGCGGACCAGCTCGGCGATCCCCGCGCCGGCAACATGGTCATGCTCGGCGCGCTGCTCGAGATCGCCGCTGTTTTGCCCGACGCCAGCATTGACGCCGCTCTGCGCCGCCTGGTCAAAAACCCCCGCTGGGTCGCGCTCGACGAACGAGCCCTCGCCCGTGGCCGGGAAATCTTCAAGGAGTCGATGGCCGAGGTGTGCCATGCAAACTGCCGATGCTGATCCGAACCTGGTTGTCTTCTTCGACGGACAGTATGTGCCCCTGCGCGAGGCGCGCATCGGCATACTGACCCACGCGCTTCACTACGGAACCGGCGTCTTTGAAGGCATTCGCGCTTATTGGGACGAGCCCGGGCAGCAGCTGTATCTCCTGCGCTCCCTGGAACATTTCGAGCGATGGAAACAGAATTGCGGCATCCTGCGCATTTCCGTTCCCCCGTCCCCGCAAGAGCTGTGCGGCATTGCCCTCGAGCTCATGCGCCGCAATGCTCTGCGGACCAATGTCTATCTCCGGCCCATCGCCTACAAGTCCGCCGAGCGGGTCGGCGTCAACCCCGACCGGCAGGATGCCTTCGCCATCGTGGCGCTTCCCTTTGGCGATTACCTTCCCAGCGCCCAGGGACTTCATGCCGGCGTCAGCTCCTGGCGCAGGATCGACGATAATGCCATTCCCGCGCGCGCCAAGATCTGCGGGGCCTACGTCAACAGCGCGCTGGCCGGCGACGATGCCCGCCGCTCCGGTTTCGACGAGGCCATCCTGCTCAACCAGAGCGGTCATGTAGCCGAAGGCGCTACCTGCAATATCTTCATGGTGCGCAAAGGCAAGCTGATTACCCCGCCGGTCACCGAGAACGTTCTCGAGGGCATCGCCCGCGACTCGGTCATGGAGCTGGCCGCGCGCGAGCTCGGCATCGAGGTCGTCGAGCGGCCCATCGACCGCAGCGAGCTTTACATCTGCGACGAGCTCTTCTTCACCGGGACCGCGGTCGGCATTGCGCCCATCGCGCGCGTCGATCACCGCCCCGTGAAAGATGCCAGCCTCGGCGCCCTCACCCGCGATCTCCGTCAGTTGTACTTCGACGCGGCGCGCGGACATTTACCGTCTTACCGGAAGTGGCTTGTGCCGGTTTACCGGTCGCTGAAGACCGAAGCGCGGGACTCAACCCCATTCGTGGAGTTGGATGCGAGTTGAGCGCCCGCCCTTGCGGAATTCCCGGAACGCCGGCGTCGCCAAAAAGGAGAGAAACATGCTCACAACGACAATCGCAGCCAACGCCTACGACGTTGCGCTGGAGAACTTCGAAACCGCCGCGGACGCGCTGGCGCTCAACAACGATGTGCGGGAGATGATCAAGTATCCCGAGCGCATCCTCACGGTCACTGTTCCCGTCCGCATGGACAACGGCCACATTCGCCGCTTTGAGGCCTACCGCGTGCAGCACAGCTCGGTGCGCGGCCCCGCCAAGGGCGGCATCCGCTATCACCCCCAGGTCACGCTCGACGAAGTCAAGGCCCTCGCCACCTGGATGACCTGGAAGTGCGCCGTGGTCAACATCCCCTTTGGCGGAGCCAAGGGCGGCGTCACCTGCAACCCCAAAGTCATGTCCCAGGGAGAACTGGAGCGCATGACCCGCCGCTACACCAGCGCCATCCTTCCCCTCATCGGCCCGGAGCAGGACATTCCCGCGCCCGACGTCTACACCAATTCGCAAACCATGGCCTGGATCATGGATACCTACTCCATGACCAAGGGCTATCCCATCCCCGGCGTGGTCACCGGCAAGCCCATCAGCCTGGGCGGCTCGCTCGGCCGCAATGAAGCCACCGGCCGCGGCGTCTTCAACACCATCGAGAGCGCTTGCGAGCATCTGCGCCTGCCCTTGAAAGGCGCAACCGTCGCCGTGCAGGGCTTCGGCAATGCCGGCTCCATCGCCGCGCAACTGCTCCATGCCGCCGGAGCCAAAGTCATCGCCGTCAGCGACTCCACCGGCTGCGTCTACAACAAGAACGGCCTCAACATTCCCGAGCTGATCCACATGAAGGCTCTCTGCGGCCACGTCGAGGGCTTCCCGGAGAGCGACCCCATCGGCCCGGCCGAGCTGCTCGCCCTCCAGTGCGACATCCTCGTCCCCGCGGCCCTGGAAAACACCGTCCGCGAGGACAACGCCTCCACCCTCAACGCCAAAATCGTTGCCGAAGCCGCCAACGGCCCGCTCACCCCGGCCGCCGACCGCATTCTCCAGCAGAAGGGGGTCTTCATCATCCCCGACATCCTCTGCAACGCCGGCGGCGTCACCGTCTCCTACTTCGAGTGGGTCCAGGACGAGTCGCACCTCTTCTGGGAAGCCCAGGATGTCTACAACCGCCTCGAGCGCGTCATGAAGACCGCCTTCCGCGACGTCCTCAAGATCCACCTCGACCGCCAAGTCCCCATGCGCATCGCCGCCAACATGCTCGGCATCGGCCGCGTAGCCGAAGCCGTCCAAATCCGCGGCATCTACCCATAACCCGCCCAACTCCAAATCTCGGATGAGATGAAAACCACTGGGTGTCCCAGGTCCCGCTTCTGGGACCTGGGACCTAGGATGATACGAAGACCAATGGGTGCCCCACCCTCGCGGCGTCTTTGTTCTTGCCGCTAGGGTGGCATCCCACAACCCTCAACTGCGCGCCGGTTGTCCCTGGTCCTGAATCTCGAACCTGGGACATCAACCACCGTCTCCCACTTGAAGCCGTCATCCTGAGCGAAGCGTACTTCAGCGGAGTCGAAGGACCTGCTTCTGTCTTGCACCGCACGATTTCGGTGGGAAATGAGGGTTTCCAAGGCCACTGAAAAGGTGCTTCGGGGACAGCAAGAAGTATCAGTCCCCCACCGGCGTCGCCGACCCGCGGGAAATGAAACCGTAGCGCCGATCTCCAGATCGGCTGTAGCGCGGGCGTCCCCGCCCGCGCCCTTCAAAGCCGATAACGCTTGTTTCTTTTTAGGGCACGGCTTCAGCCGTGCCGTAGATGCCGCAAACTGAATCCCGGGCTTGAGCCCCTGAGGGAGGGAGGCGGGGGTTTCAACCCCCGCATAAAGCCAACAGAATTACCGCGGGCTTCAGCCCCGGAATGAACCCATCCGCCGTGCAAGCAAACGTTCACCCTTACTTCGGGTAAATCTCATACGCAGTGAGCCAGCAGAACCCGTTTGAACAGTTCAATGCGGATTGCGGCGCCTGCGGTACGACCCAGTTCGGGTTGGGCGCATAATACAAGTTGTTCGCCTCAGCCGTTACCCATCCGGCAGTATCGGCATATTGGCCGTTTAGCTGAGGCGTAGCGCACGTCCAGCCGGGCTTCTCAGGGATCGGGCATGCCGTGGCGCCCAGGACGTTTTGATCCACCGCGTATTGAGCAAAGTTGATTTTGGAGCCGCCGCCGGAACCCAGGATCGACCCGCTAACCTGAGTCCAGTTACTGGCCAGCCCATAAGTGTCGGGAGCCACCGCCCATACCGTTCCACTGCCGCAACTGCTGCATACATTACCGCTGGCATCCAGTTCGTCCCAGTGCATCCATCCCCAGATAACTGCGGGGCCGGAGGTGCCGCCGGGCCTGAAGTAAGTACAAGACCCTGCGCATACAAAGCCGCCTACCGTGAATTGGGCTCTGACGCCAAGCGGCACAGGATTGTAAGGCGTGCATACAGGGGTGTACTTAGAAGCGTTCCAATCGATATTCCATACGCAGAACCGGGTCCCGCCCCCGGTTGGATAGTCTTGAAAAGCAAATTGCACCCAGCCCGTGGTATGCGGCGCCGGGAAGGTGTTCGTGTTGAGTTGAAGACTGTAAGCGCCCGCTCCGGCCCCGGTGTCGGTGGAAGAAGAGTACTGTTGCAGGGTAACTTCGAGAAAGGCTTCGGTGATGGGAATCTTGTTGATTCCAAATTTTTGTTGCACCGGGGTAACAGCGCTTTGCATGCCGCAGGCAGCATCGCCATCGGCCCCCGTGCAGGCGGCGGGATGGGGGCGTTTCGCTATATCGAGCGGCGAAAGGCAAGCCACCTTGGTCAGTTTTCCGGGCGTAGTTTCCACGTGGCAGCCCAACTCTGTTGGAATAACTGCATGAATGATCGGAGTCGGTTTGTATGCCTTGCGGATCTCATTCATGGGTAACTTCTGGGCGGGTGCCTTGCTTGGAGCCGGAGCTCCGCTTTGAGCCACAACTCCCATACCGGGTATGATTGTAGCCATGAGCATGTTGATTGCTGCCGTGCGAAGAATCTTCATTGAGATTTTCCCCTTTCCGATTGAACCGTGCCATGGATTTGAAAACAAGATGCCGATCGCCAAAGCCCTTCCATGCAGCGGGGCCGAATGTTCTATGTAGAAAGCCCGGACAATTATTTCAACCCGTCTGTCTCCGCCCCGGCATCGCGATCTGCTGGCAGCGCATTTATAAATCCAAACCTGGACTGGAGGTTCCTTCTTGACCCCTAATTACGGCTGCGGTTATACCACCCCGCCGCTGTTCGCGTCAATGTCAAACGGCTTCTCATCCGGACCGTGCCTGCCATCTGTTCATAATTTCACAAATCTGCGCATCCAATTGGCAACAGCACGGGGGTTTAGCAGCCCGTGGTGAAAGTCGGTTTTGAAAGGGCACGGCTTCAGCCGTGCCGATAAAGCCAATAGAATCCACGGGGCTTTAGCCCCTGAGGGAAGTCTTTTCGCCAATCTGGACTTTTGCCACGGGCAGTTAGGTCTCGAGGAGCGGAGAGAATCGATGCCCCAACTCTCGCCCTTGAGAATCTGCGATCCGAAGTCGCAGACCAGGCGCGCCTCCCGCAGGGAGGCGATGAGAATAGCCCAGGGTGAAACCCTGGGAACCCAGTTCACAAGCAACGATCCGCCCCATAGGGGCAGATCGAACACAGGGCCAACCGCCGGCCCCGGAGGGAAGTCTTTGCGGGACCCTGCTCGACTCGACCGATCCTCCCCGCTGAGCCCCTCGGCGATCTGGCGTCAAGCGAGAACTGTTCTCCTCGACATGGCCGTCTCTCAGGATCGATGCTTGAAGGGGTCCAGGAAATGCGCTTCGGGCTGCTCGCGTCAACCAAGGCCGATCCCAAGACGGGTCGGCGAACACTAGCCGACTTTTCAGAAGTAATATGTGCTGGCTGGAGCTTTTGAGCTTTCCCGGGGTCTCAGAAGCAGGGGCCACTCGCCGGACCCGTATGAGCCATTGGAATGGAAACGATGCAGAAAAGGATCGCAGCGGCGGCAACCGGCGGTACGCTGTCATCGCCGGGGAAGCAAAATGGAAATTCCGGCTAAAGTACCTATATTCGTTGCAGATTCCATAGACTGCGGGCGGGGGCATTCATCGTGACGAACGACCTGCAACAGATCGTCGCGCTCCTTTTGGGGAACCGTGCCAGTAGTGCGGACTTTGGCGAACTTTCGTGCCTTAAAGGAAAGGAATGATCGAAAAAGATTGCAAACAGATTCCTGATCTGTTGTCTACTCGACTGGATGTGGGACGCTGACGTAGCGTGGAAAAAAGGCGAGCCTCTGGTCAAAAAGCTCGAAACACTCGGTGATCCGGAGGAAATCTGGGCAACGATTGGTTCCTTCTCAAAGGACGAGTGGGACTTGAAATACGAGGACTTTGGCAGGCCGCACCGGTTTCACTGGGGCTACAGACGCCTATGGGCAATCTCCAACGAAATCTGCGCCCGGTATGATGGCGATGCCCGGAACATCTGGTCTGGCAAGTCCCCCTTTGAGACACTTATTCATCTATGGGCAATAGGAGCAGGCGATCAGATTTCCCGGATGATCGTCGGTGCGTTGCGCGACTGCGACCAAATCGAGGGCGACACGGGCGACGTGAAGGCGGACCTTCACCTCCGCCGAGTGCTCGGTCGCGCAGTTTACGGCGAGGAGATCAAGTCAAACGAAGCAGCCAAAGTCATCCAATTGACCCGGAACCTTTACGCAGACCCGTGGAAACTCGATTTTCCCCTGTGGAACATTGGAAAGTCTTACTGCAGGCCGAAAAGTCCAAACTGCCCGAGTTGCTACTTACGGCTCCACTGTGTCTACTATCAGCGGCAAGGTGGCGCGGCAGTTAGCGGCAGTCTCGAAACCTAACCATTCCGGAAATCCACTGAGAGAAGGAGCGATTGCCATGAGCACTGAACCCGACGTTCCCTTGCCACCTATCGTAATTGTCTTACGCGTGGTTGGGTGCCTTTGTCCTTTAGTTGCGTTTATAACAGCAGGGGCGACTAATGCGAGTGACGCAGCAGGCTGGATGATGATTTTGAGTTCTCTTATCGCTACGCTGTTATGGTTTACTCTGGGAAGCGTCATTCGGCTGCTGAATCGGATCGAAAAGCATCTGAGCCATTCGGAATCAATCTCTTCGCTCAATAACCCCACCACCCCATAGCCGCGCTGGGGCGCGTGGCCCATGTCTGATTCTTCCTCCGATTTGAGGGTGCCCCAGGCCTCGATTTTGAGACCTGGAATCCCCGAACCCCTCCCAGCCGCGGAACACTCCCGGTAAACGCCGATGTCGACCGGAACAATCCTTGCCCCACGCCAAAACCCCCAATCTTCAAGATCGATGCGAGCCCCGCCGCCCCTCCTTTGAATATACAAGTCCAGACAGGAGTATATACAAAGCCCAATTGTGCGTCAAAAAAGGCACCGAAAAAGCCCTCCGGAAGCCCCATTCCTCGCCTTTTAGACCCGGAATCCCTGTTCCCCTGGCCTCTATAACCCCTACCCCTGACCACTGACAACCGGCAACTGACAACTGGCAACTGGCCACCGACAACTGTCTTGCACACAATTAACGTCCCTTAGCGCACAATCGGGAATGGAAGGACAGCACCCGGGAAGCCGGATTGCCTCCTTTCCGGTCCGAAAACAGCGTGACCCCCACCCCCCCTCCCTGTGAGAGCCCCTTTTCCGGCTCCAGTGTTCCGATAAACAATGCGGAATGAACAGCTTACAAAATACCCCTAGTAACCAATCGGTAAACACAACTGCCCGATTTCAGCCCTTTTTAGGGCCAAAACAGGCCCTTTTGCCCCGCTTTTGGCCCCTTTTCGCGCCGAAAAACACTTGGCGTTGCTCAGCCCTCAAACCGCGCTGCGGGTAAACTGGATTCATGCCGGAGATTCAGCGCAGGAAAACAGGCACCGTCAGAATCGGCCAGGTTCGCGTCGGCTGGGAGGTTCCGGTCGTCGTCCAGTCGATGACCAACACCGACACCGCCGACGTCCCAGGCACCATCGAGCAGGTCGCGGCGCTCGCCGCTGCCGGTTCCGAGATCGTCCGCGTCACGGTCAACAACGAGGACGCCGCCGCTGCCGTTCCGCACATTGTCGAGGGCCTCGACAAGCGCGGCCTGCGCGTCCCCATCGTCGGCGACTTCCACTACAACGGCCATCTGCTGCTCAAGAAGTTCCCCGCCACCGCCCGCGCTCTCGCCAAGTACCGCATCAATCCCGGCAACGCCTCGATCGGCAAGAAGGACAACGACAATTTTCAGGTCATGATCGAGTGCGCCGTCGAGAACCGGAAGCCGGTCCGCATCGGCGTCAACTGGGGCTCGCTCGACCAATCGCTGCTCACCCGCATGATGGACGAGAACAGTCGCAAGCCCTCGCCGCTTCCCGCCCGCGACGTGATGATGGAAGCCATGATCGTCAGCGCTCTGGACTCCGCCGCCGACGCCGAGCGCTATGGACTGGGCCGCGACCAGATCGTCCTCTCCGCCAAGGTCTCCGGCGTCCGCGACCTCATCGATGTCTACACCGCCCTCGCCGCCCGCTGCAGCTATCCGCTTCACCTCGGCCTCACCGAAGCCGGCATGGGCGCCAAGGGCCTCATCGCCTCGACTGCTGCCCTCGCCCCGCTGCTCCTCGCCGGCATCGGCGACACCATCCGCGTCTCGCTCACCCCCAAGCCCAACGGCGACCGCACCGAAGAAGTCCACGCCGCCCAGCAGATCCTGCAGTCGCTGGGCATCCGCAGCTTCATGCCCCAGGTCACCAGTTGCCCCGGCTGCGGCCGCACCACCAGCACCTATTTCCAGCAGCTCGCCGAGCAGATTCAGTCCTACCTTCGCGCCTCCATGCCCGAGTGGCGCAGGCAGTACCCCGGCGTCGAGGAGCTGAAGGTCGCAGTCATGGGCTGCATCGTCAACGGCCCCGGCGAGAGCAAGCACGCCAATCTCGGCATCAGCCTACCCGGCACCTTCGAGGAGCCCAAGGCCCCGGTCTACATCGACGGCAAGCTCTCGACGACGCTGCGCGGCGACACCATCGTCGCCGAGTTCAAAGAAATCCTCGACCGCTACGTCCAGAGCCGCTACGGGCGGGAACCGAAGAACGGAGAGTTGGTGGAGGCAAGATAAGTCCGCCGCACACTCCCTTGCAGGTCTAAGAGTTCTCGCCAGCGACGCTGGCAGGCCTATCCGGAACCTGGTTGCCTAATCAATTGGGCGTAATCTGTGGGTACCAGTTGCCGCATTGGAGTCGACATGTCATTGCCAGTTCCTCGCTACTATGAGGTTCTTCGAGTCTTCATTGCTTGCCCAGGTGATCTTTCAGCTGAGAGGTCGCGATTCCCAAGAATCCTCGATACGGTAAATACCCTCAGGGCACATACAATGGGCTTTCACTTGGAGGCCGTAGGGTGGGAGCGGGTTGTTCCTTCTACCGGAAGCCCACAGGATCTGATAAATAAAGAGCTATATTCGGCGGATCTCGTGCTTGTAGTTTTCTGGAATCATACAGGATCGGATTCCGGAAGAGATGATCTAACAGGAACTATCGAAGAGCTTGAGATCGCGAAGAAGATGTGCGGTTTCGGCCAAGAGAAGGATTTCTTCTATGAAACCCAACTGCCTTCATTGTATGTGTATTTCCGAGCTCAAACCGAGCCGAATACTGACTCGGCGCACCGGGTTAACGAGATACGGAAGTCACTGGAAGGTAGTAAGCAACTGCTATATCGGCATTACGTGGACGAAGATGATTGGGAAACGCTGCTGCGGGAGCATCTTGTTGCATTTTTGAACGGCAGGAAGAGAACAGATATTGAGAAGGCTGTTTTGACGCTCCCACCTGCTGCTCAGATCATGAGAGGACGGTTTGTGTGGCAGTCTTCGTACAATGGCGGCGTTCTTACGATCACCGACGACTTTGATGGTGACGACATTGACGAGACAGTGACATTCAGGTTTCAGCAGACACAACACTGGGTTACATTCGCGAAAGGCAACGTCGGGTATGAGATCTCACCTTGCGAGGATTTCCTGAATACTCTGGAAGGCGCACGGGCAATACATCTCGGAGTCAAGGATGTTACGAATGATGGGGTGCCAGAGCTTTTGATTGCAGCGGACCGAGGGGACGCTTGCGCCCAGCTATCGATTTGGGGGATGCGTGATGGCCGATTTTCTGAAGTTGCAGTCTTGGGTGGCCAGTTCAGAATCTATGTTTACGAGAATGGGCACATAGTAATGCCCTACGGTTCAGCAGGTTTGTATTTCGGGAATTCCGGCTTTGTAGTGGGTAGTCGGCGTGGTAGAGGGCTTGTCTGGCAGAATATTTGCCATGCAGGATCACGAGTTGTACGCGGCGATATTGGGCATCCAGAGTCCTTGGCGGGTGGAG
>Ga0326727_10008355_pt1 | contig 26366 bp, 18 predicted proteins | sample MB2enrmetagenome_FD_207643 | JGI IMG/M metagenome (GOLD analysis project Ga0326727, IMG submission 207643) | Lab enriched peat soil microbial communities from McLean, Ithaca, NY, United States - MB29MY | ecosystem: Environmental > Terrestrial > Soil > Wetlands > Peat | place: USA: New York...
CGTTGGAGCCGTCCTCTGGCGCACCACGCATCCGGAGCAGCCGCGCCCCTTCCGCATGTGGCTCTATCCGCTGCCGGTGCTGATCACCCTCGCCGGCTTCTCGCTGGTGCTGGCCGATAAGCTTCCGCTGCTGCGCCGCGGACTCTTCTTCGCCGCCCTCGGAGTCGCGCTATTTCTGCTGCGCTCGATAAGACGGAAGGAGTGGCCGTTCGCGGCGCCGGGCAAGGGGCAATAAAAAAAACCGCCGCTCCGAAAGAGCGGCGGTGCCGATCGGGCTTCGACCTGCTTACTTCGTCGAAGCCGTGTGGGTGTAGTAGAACAGCACGTACGCCTTCATGGTGCCATCCGACTGTGGCACGCCAAAGACCTTCACCGGAACGTTGGCCGTCAGGTTGCCCGCCACCGTCTGCAGGGTGCTTGGATTGCTGATGTCCTGCGGGGTAACGGTGACGACTCCGCCCTGGCGATCGATCTGATAGACCAGCGTGGCGCTGCCACTGGTGGTGTTCAAATCGACCGTGACCGGGTTCTGCGCCGGCGAGCCCTGCTGCACCTGCGAGGCCAGCGGCGCGGTGAACGTGAAGCTGTTGCTGGTGGTGTTGTACGCCGACTGGATCTGTCCCAGCGGAGCGGCTGTCGGCACCAGAACAGCCCAGCGGGCCGCCCAGGTATCGCTTGCGGCCGGATCGTCCCAGGTCGAGTTGCTTAGCCCTTCGACCTTCATCGCGCCAATGTTTCCCCCGAAGTTCACCGATGCTCCGTTGGTGGCGCTAACAAAGTCCGGGACGGGATTTCCAGTGGCGCTGGTGTCGGCCTTGGTCGGGAAGGCGAAGTCCCACCAGTAGAAGCCCTGGACCGCATTTCCCTGCTGATCGACATCGGCGCTCGAGCTGGAGATGTAGTCGAGGGTGCCGGAGTAGTTGTCCTTGGCGTCGCGCCCATCGGCCATGGCAAACTTGCGGGTGTAGTTGAAGCCGGTGGTGGTCGGCGAGGTGATGGCGCCGTCGTAGCGAGCGACATCGATCTCCACCGAGAGCGCAACCGGAGGATTCGCCGAGGAGGCAGGATCGATGGTCGTGCTCACTTTGAATCCGCGGGCCAGGTTGGGCAGCCCGCCCGGAGTCGTGCCATCGAAGAACGCCGTACCGGTTCCGATCGCTGTGTTGCTGCTGGAGCCGAAGTAGAAGTTCGTCCCCGACCCGATCGCGATGCGCGTGGCCTTGCCGTCTTCCGTCGTCACCCACATGGTGTTGTTGTTGGTGTTGACGTGCAGCACGTGGCCTTCAGGATTGTTCCAAATATTTATGAACTTGCTGCTGGCGTAGATGCGCGTGGCAACCAGCGTCCCATTCTGCTGATAGCGCGCCGCGATGCGCACGTACTGCGTTGGAAGCGTGCTCATGTTCTGGAAGTTGAAGATCGTCGTCGGCGTGCCCGGAGTGGCGCTGTCGAAGTTGTAGAAGAGTGTGCCATTGGTCGCGTCGGCGAGGATCGGTACTGCGACGGTACTGGTGGTCGCAACTTCCGTACTGGTGCTTGAATCCCAGTACGGATAGACACGGTCGATGGTGATCGAGGTGTTGTCCGACGAGATCGAGGCCACCTGCCCATACATATGGCGCAGCACAAGCTTGGTGAGGTCAGTTCGCGGATGATGGCGAACCGGACCGTTGAAGTTCACCGCCCATACCGTTCCCGCAGTGGTGACGTGCTCGACGATCAGCGCCGGATGGCGAAGATCGAACTCAAGATCGAGAGCGTTGCTGCTGTTGGCCGTCACGGTGAGGGGAGTCGCCAGGTTCACGGTCAGCGGAACGGTCATGCTCCCCGTGCTTCCCTGCGCGCCGACGATGTCGATCTCGCTGCAGGGCAGGGTGGTTCCGGCAGGGACGTCGAAGCCCGACTCGGGATCGCCGGAGGCAGTCAGCGTCAGATCGCAGGTGGTGCCGTTGTTGTTTGCGCCCAACGTCAGTTGCGCCGCGGTGTAGGTTCCCGGGGGGACGCTGGTGGCGTTGCCGATGATCTCGCCGAGTTGATCGAGCTGCACCAGGTTGATTTCAGGCGTCGGCGAGGGCGCAGTGAAGATGGTGACCGGAGTTCCACCGCCCTGCGGAACGAGGGCAACGCTTTGCACCTTCACGCCGATCGTCGCCCAGTCCTCGGTCGGGTCGTCGCTGGCGATGAATTGCACCGCTCCTGTTTGCGTTTGGTTGTTGTTTGAACCGCCCGAATTGTTCTGCGAGGAAGAGGAACTGCCGCTGCCGCCGCAGCCGATGGCGAAGGCCAGCGCGATAATTCCTAATCCAGCGAGTGAATCGATTGCTCGAATCTTCATCAGTTATCTCCCTTTAGAAACGCATTGCGCGTGCGCGCAAGTCTTGCTGGAATCCCTGTGGTGTTTGTTTCAGCACGAAACCCAACGGACGCAGAGACAGCACCTGCCCGCATCCCCCTCTTGGCTCGCGGGAATTCAGTGTTCCTGATTCCACCTTTGAAAACCCGACTCCTGAAGAAATAGTTTCGAAGAAACGATCTTTTCTTGACATAAATCTGTTTGCACCAAGGTACATGGTTACCGGCGATGGCGGGCCAGCACCGTCAGTGTGCCGCGTGAGGTGGGAGCGCTCATGGGACTCATTCCGCGGGTGAGAGCAAGGTGGCTGCTATGTTAAGCTGCGGCGGAGCCGGCTCCGCCGCATGAGGGCTTACTGCGATTCGTAGGCAATCTCGACCAGAACATCCTCGGGAGCGACCTGAACCTCGAGCGATCCTTCCTGCGGCAGCGCGTCGATCGGCAGACGGTCGCGATAGAGCACAAAGCGGAGATTGAAGGTGTGTCCATCTTTGGCGCCCAGCAGCTTCATCGGCAGTCGCGCCGCCAGAATCTTTCCCAGCGCAACCTCAACTCCGTTGGGCTTCTCCGGCCCAGCCAGCACGCCTCTGCCGCCGTTGCCCAGCTTCCAGCTCTGCAATACGCCATTCTGGATCTGGCAGTCGAGGCGGAAGTGTCCCAGCGTCTCTTGTCCGCCGAGCAGCGCAACGTGCAGCGTCGCAGTGATCTCGCCTGGCGGAAGGTTGGCAGCGAAGTCCAGCCTCGCGTAGAGGTTTTCCGCGTCGATGCCGGCATGGATCGCCTCCAGCACAAAGAGCTTGCCGTGCATGCTTCCGCCCTTGTGGTCGCTGGAGAACATAGCCGCGCCCATCCAGCTGAAGTAGCTGCTCACCTGACCGTCGATGACGGGATGCAGATACGCGGTCTGCGGAACGACGATGGAGCGCGCCAGCACTCCCGAGATCGGACGCGCCAGATGATCGGGCGGAACTCCGCCCAGCGCCGTGTACACGTTGGAGAGATGCTTGCGATACAGCTCGTCGAAGTCACGATCGTTGGCCGAGTGATGCTCAGGCCCGTACCACCAGTTCCAGTCGCTGCCCTCGGCAATCAGCAGCTCCTCGTAAGCGAGCTGCCGTTGCTGCTTGCGCGCACGGCTGGCGTTATCGTCGTAAAACTCGCGAGCCTCGGCGAGGTAGTCCCAGGATTTGTTATCCTCCGGAGCGCCGATCCAGACATTGAAGTTGGCATTGATCCACGAACCCGGGACGAGGCCTCGCAGCTTGCCAAAGCTCGCAGGCTTCTGGCGCGCGATTGCCTCCGAGACGGTGATGGCCTCGATCTCGGAATCTTCCTGCAGCTTGCCGTAGAAGCTGCGCAGGAACTCCCGCCCGTTGAACTCGTAGCTCTCCCACGCATTCTCTCCGTCGAGGATGATGGAGACGACGGCGTCGCGTCCGGATTTTACGACCGGCTCGGCCGCGTGCTTGATGTTCTGAATCAGGTTCTCCGCCGCATCGCCGGCGGCCATGCCGGCGTAGATGAAGCCGATCAGGTCGCTGATGTGATGATCGCGGAAGACCATGTTCATCTGCTGTCCCTCGCGCTCCCAGCGATAGATCTGGTAAAGCCTCTCGGCGCTGGTAGCGCCAATCTTTCCGTTGCCGTCGCGCTGAATCTCGTGGCTCAGGCTGCGGCCCAGCACTCCCTCGTCGCTTGCCATCCACTGCACGCCCAGTTGCGCGGCCAGCGCGACAGCTTCATCGGATACCGAGCCCTCGCTCGGCCACATCCCCACCGGACGCACGCCGAAGGTACGCTGGTGCGCTTCGAGCGCGCGCCGAATCTGTTCCTCGGCGTCATCGGGGTGCTGAAAGCGTTCGAGCGGCAGCGGCAGCCCCGGCACAGACTCCCGGCCCGCGTTGGTATCGCAGAGCAGCGGCAGAATGGGGTGGTAGAACGGCGTGACAGAGAGCTCGATTGCCCCGCGCTGCGCCGCATCCCGATAGGCGGGGAGCACGTTCTTCAGAATCTCGTGCTGCTTGCTCATCACGAAGCGCTGGTCTTCTTCGCTATAGCCATGTCCCTTCTCGATCAACTGATGGACGGCCGGATCCTGGAGATAGAATTCGTCAAACCAGGCGAGCTGGGAGAGCACCTGCAGGTCGCGATAGTCGCGCTCGGCGAATGTGATGGCGGCATTGGCCGGATCCGGTCCGGCGCCGCGAACCTGCTCCCAGAGCCGCCGATAGCGCGGATACCTGCCGATCATGCGCTCGGCGTGCGCCTGGAAGAAGTAGGTCAGCGCGAAATGGCGCTCCTCTATGCTGAGCTGTGAGGCCGGCTTGGCTGCCACATCCCAGAAGGGATCCTTGAACATCCCGGAGTTGTAATCTTCGATCTGCGCCGCCAGCGAGGGCACGATATTGAAGTTCTGGTGAACCCCCGGAAACTCGTCGAGGATCTTCACCATGCCGTAGTAGTCCTTGAGCGCGTGCAGGCGCACCCAGGGGAGCCGGTACTCGCCACTGACCAGGTCCTTATAAAAGGGCTGGTGCATGTGCCAGAGGAGGAGGAGTTGGATTTTGCCTCGTGCCATCGGACGCTCAGAATCGCAGGGATTAGGATAGCAGCCCGCAGTCCTTTGCCGCCATGCTAGACTCACGGAAGAGCAGACGATTGCAAGAAATTCATTCGGGCCGGTTGCCAGGTGAAGATTCTACCGCGCTATATCCTGAACGAGGTGATCCAGCACGCCGCTATCGGCGTGGCGCTGTTCACTTTCGTGATCTTTATGCGCGACCTGGGACGGCTGCTGGAAATCGTCGTCCGCAACAGCGCTCCGCTGCCCAGCGTAGCCGAGCTCTTTCTTCTCACCCTGCCGACCGCCTGCACGATTACCATCCCTATGGGCCTGCTGGTGGGAATCCTGATTGGCCTCAGCCGCCTCGCCGCCGACAGCGAGGTTACGGCGATGCGCGCCAGCGGCATGGGCGCGTGGATGTTTGTCCGAATCGTCGCCGTCTTTGCCGTCGCAACCTGGGTGGCAGCGCTGCTCAACAGCATCTGGCTGGCGCCGATGTCCTCGGCGGCGCTCGCCCGGCTGGAAAACAAGCTGAAGAGCTCGCAGGCCTCGTTTGAGATTCAGCCGCGCGTGTTTTATGAGGATTTCAAGAACCTGGTGCTCTACGTCGAAGACGTGCGCGCCGGTTCGAATGCGGCGCAGTGGCGTGGAGTCTTCCTCGCCGATGTCAGCGATCCCACAGCGCCCCGGGTGACGCTGGCGCGGCGCGGAATCATCGTATCCGACTCGCCGGATACGCTGCACATGCACCTGATCGACGGCTCGCAGCAGGAGGTGCAGCCGAAGAATCCCGAGCAGTACCAGATCTCCACCTTCCGGGAGACCGATCTGCCGATCGCCCTGCCGGCGCCCGACGAGGCAAAGGACGAACTCGTCCCGGTCAACGAGATGAGCACCGCCGAGCTCTGGTATCGCGGACATCACCCCGAGGTCAATAACTCCAAGCCGCGCAATTCGCAGGACACGCCGAAGGTGCGCGCCCGCTGGTACCTCGTCGAGTTCCATCGCCGGCTGGCGCTGCCAACCTCGTGCCTGGTGCTGGCGCTGGTCGGCATTCCGCTCGGGCTGTCTTCGAGAAAGGGCGGCAAGAGCATGGGATTTGTGCTCACCATCGCCCTCGTCTTTCTCTACTACTTCATCTCGCTGACCGGCATCTCGCTGGGACGAAGCGGCAAGATCTCTCCGGCGGTGGGCGTTTGGGGAGCGAACTTCTGCTTCCTGATCGCGGGCCTCTTTCTGCTCTATCGAGTCGAGCGCCATGTCCTGGACTTTGAATCGCTGAACATCTTCTTCGCCAAGGTACGGGAGCGCTATCTGCCGGGGCGCTCTGCCGATGCCCGTGCCGCCCAGGCCAAGGACGAAAAGCTCGGCCGGCACCGCCTCAACCTGCGCTATCCGCAACTGCTGGACGGGCTGATTTTACGCGACTTCGCCATGTATCTGCTGATGATCATGGCGACGTTCATCCTGCTTACGCTGGTCTTCACATTCTTCGAGCTGCTCGGCGACATCGTCCGCAATCGGATTCCGCTGATCATGGTCGGCCAGTATCTGCTCAACGTGACGCCCGAGATGGTTTACCTGATGGCGCCGCTGAGCGTGCTGCTGGCCGTGCTCACCACCTTCGGACTACTGCAGAAGAGCAACGAAATCACGGCGATGAAGGCCACCGGAACCAGCATCTATCGCGTGATTGTTCCGGTCTTCGTCATCGCCGCCGCCATCAGCGCCGGCCTGTTCTTCTTCGATCAGCTTTATATTCCGGCCGCCAATCAGCGCCAGGAGACGCTGCGCAACCAGATCAAGGGCAAGCCCGCGCAGACCTATCTTCGTCCCGACCGCAAGTGGATCTTCGGCGAGCACAACACGATCTATTACTACGAGTTCTTCGACGCCGATCAGAATACCTTCGCCAATATCACGGCGTTCCAGTTCGATCCCAATACCTTCGAGCTCACCGGCCGCGTGCACGCCTCGCGGGCGCGCTGGTCGGCGGAGCTGAAAAAGTGGGTCTTCGAGCAGGGATGGGTACGCACCTTCCACGGCTCGGCGATCAATAGCTTCGCCGAGTTCGACGCCAGCACCTTCCCTACGCTGATCGAGCCGCCCTCGTACTTCAAGAAAGAGGTGCGGCTGAGCTCGGAGATGGACTACCACGAACTGCGCGCCTACATCGCAGATCTGCAGCAGAGCGGCTTCGACGTGGTGCGCCTGCGAGTGCAGTTGCAAAAAAAGTTCGCCTACCCGATCATTACGCTCGTGATGGCGATTCTCGCCGTACCCTTCTCGCTCTCTTCGGGACGCAAGGGCGCGTTGACCGGAATCGCCGTGGCGCTGGGCGTGGCGATCGTCTACTTCGTCGCCGCGGGATTCTTCGAGGCGATGGGCAACGCCAGCCAATTGCCGGTCGTCATGGCCGCCTGGGCGCCCGATCTGATCTTTGCCTTCCTCGGCGGATACCTGCTGCTGAAGGTTCCGACGTAAACGCCTCGGTTCCTATCGGAATGTCACCTCATAGACCCGCCATCCTCCGGACTCCAGGACGAACACTATTTCCTTGAGCGGCGAGCTGGAAGGAAACTTCGACACCAAGCCCGAGCTGGGATGATTCTTGGCTTCGGGCCATACGCGAATTTCATCTTCCACCCCATTCATTTCTGGCCCTAATGAGAGCACGGCGTCTGCGGCGCGTCTTAGGCACACCGATACCGCGCTGTCCCGGTCGGAAAGCACCGTCCTCGCCGCGCCCGTCCTGACATCCGAGAGCTCGGCTGCCTTGCACTCAATCTCCCCCGACGACATCTCAACCACCCTATCGACCTCGCCAGCTCGAATCGCTTTCGCGAACGTGCGCGCATCCTCCTTTCCTGCCAAGCTCTTCGGCATCGGATATTCCTCGTCTACGATCTGGATGCTGTACAGACGACGATCCTTCGTCATTTCGACGCTGTAGTTCGCGTTCTTGTAATCCCAGAGATCAACATCCACATCGTCTTCATGCCTAATCTCTGTGGGCTTGCCGAGCACCTCCAGCACCTTGTCGCTTCCATCCCCGAGCCTGAGGCCGAAGAAGCCTGTGTCGCCCTTGTAGTCCGTTCCAGTCAGTTCGAGTTTGACGACCCGATCCTTTTCAAAGAAGGCCACCAGATAGGTCTCCTTCGCCCCGCGGATCGAGTAGGCGGACCAGTTCGCCCCCTTGGGGTTGTGTTGTTACTGAAACTGCCTTCCAAGCACTCTCTCAACCGCACTGCGATCCTGCCTCAGCAGGAAGCCGTACAGCTCGCGCTCGGCGGGCTTAGTTTTTTGCTGAACCGGTGTCTGGGCGCAAGCAAGCCCACCGAGGAGGAAAAGAATGATGAATTTTCGCATGTGGCGGATGGTAGCACGTCCTCCGGCCGCGGCTGCACCCTTCGCTGCTACAATCTCATCGAAAAGGTATTCCACTTTGCGGGTGATGGTCCGTGTTCTTCTCCAGGCTTCGACCGCTGTTTCCGTACATGAGGCGCTATTGGAAGGGGTACCTGGGCGCATGCGCCTCCGTGCTCGGCAACAACGGATTCGGAGTTGCGGCGCCGCTGATCATCAAGCGCATTCTCGATGAGGTTCTGCATGCCGGAGTGACGCATCAGAAGCTGCTCGCATGGTGCGGTCTGCTGGTAGCCGTCGCCCTCGGAAAAGCGGTCTTCCAGTTCCTGACGCGATGGGTGGCGATCGGCATCTCGCGCGAGATCGAGTTCGATCTGCGCAACGATCTCTTCCGGCATCTTGAGGCGCTCGATGCCGGCTTCTATCAGCGCACCCGCACCGGCGATATCATGGCCCGCGCCACCAACGACCTGAACGCCGTGCGCATGCTGCTCGGCCCGGCCATCATGTATTCGGCCAACACCGTCGTCTTCACCCTCGGCGCGCTGTTCTTCATGATGCGCATCAGTCCCAAGCTGACGCTCTGGGCCTTTCTGCCGCTGCCTGTCGCCAGCATCGTGGTGCAGTTCTTTGGCGCGCGCATTCACGAGCGCTTCGAGCGCATCCAGGCAAAGTTCAGCGACATCAGCGCCCGCGCCCAGGAGAACTTCTCCGGCGCGCGGCTCATTCGCGCCTACGCGCAGGAAGACTCCGAGATCGGCCTCTTCGAGCGCGAGAACACCGACTACATCAATCGCGCTATGCCGCTGGCCCGGCTGATGGGAATGCTCTGGCCGACGCTGGAACTGATGCTCGGCCTCGCGCTGGTCATCGTGATCTTTGCCGGCGGCCACGAGGTGCTCGCCGGGCGCATCACGGTTCCCAACTTCACCGCCTTCGCGCTGTACATGATTCAGCTCACCTGGCCGATCATCGCCCTCGGCTGGGTCATCAACATCTTCCAGCGCGGAACCGCCTCAATGGAGCGCATCGACGAGATCATGCGCCAGCGGCCGGCGATCATCGACGATCCCGCCGTGGTCGCCGTTCCCGCCGGAGGCACGTTGCGCGGCGAGATCGAGTTTCGCAATCTCAGCTTCAGCTATCCGCAGGCGAAGCCGAACGGCGGGGCGGGCAACACGGCCGCGCCAGCCGAGGTGCTGCACAAGATCAACCTGACCGTTCCCGCCGGCAGCAGCCTCGCCATCGTGGGACCGACCGGCAGCGGAAAATCCACGCTAGTCTCGCTGATTCCGCGCATCTGTGACGCCGCCGACGGCATGGTGCTGATCGATGGCCGTCCGATCCGCGAGTATCCGCTGGAGACGCTGCGTCGGCAGATAGGCTTTGTCCCACAGGAGACGTTTCTCTTCAGCGCTACCATCCGCGAAAACATCGCCTTCGGCGTGGAAAGCGCTACCGGCGAGCAGGTGTGCCGCGCCGCCGATCTGGCGCGTATCGCCAGCGATGTCGAGGGCTTTCCGGAGAAGTACGAGACGATGGTCGGCGAGCGCGGACTGACGCTCTCCGGCGGACAAAAGCAGCGCACGGCCATCGCGCGCGCACTGATCCGCGAGCCGCGCATCCTCGTCCTCGACGATGCCCTCTCCAGCATCGATACCCACACAGAGGACGAGATTCTCAACGGCCTGCGCGAGGTGATGAAGGGACGGACGACAATCTTCATCTCGCACCGCGTCTCCACCGTGCGCAACGCCGACCGCATCGCGGTGCTGCACCAGGGCCGCATCGTCGAATACGGAACCCACGACGAGCTGCTGGCGCTCAACGGCTACTACACCAGCCTGCACGACAAACAACTGTTGGAGGAGGAGCTGGAGACGGCGTAGAGTCTGGCACAGCATTTTATTCAGAACTCGGAAAGGCTTTCGTAGTGCGCCGAAGGCGACTCGTTTCCTCAGCCGCACCCGAACACGCTTCTACAACCTCTGAAACCTGTAAAACCTTGCTCTACCGAATAATCAGCACTTCCCGAATATTGTCTTTCCCGAGGAAGAACTTGATCGAGTTGTAATCGCGGAAGAGGTTCTCGATGTGCCGGTTCTGGAAGACTCGCTGCAGGCGATGGCGCGGACCCTCCTGCAGTTCCAGCGTTTCCGCGTCTTTGATGTGGTAGCGATAGAAGGGAGCGTCGGGGCCGGCGTCGCGAGTATGGAAGAAGCTGAGCAACGCCGCGCGCGGCTTGGAGATCGTGTAGATGCGCTCTATCACCGGCTTCACCAGCGGCTCGGGCAGATAATCGCAGATATCCCACAGCAGCACGGCATCAAAGCTCTCGGCGGGATGCTGAAGCTCGTCTGCAAGAAAGCGTTCGACGTCCACCGTCTTGCTTCCCTCCTCCTGGCCGGGGATGAGCAGCGCCTCGGAGCTGGCTGCCGTCAACACATCCTCGTTGTAGGCCATGTGTCCCAGGCCGGTGATGAACTGGATGTTGCTGCTGGAGGTTGCGCCAAGATCGAGAATCCTCTGTCCGTCGGGACGCAGGATGGTGCGCGTGAACTGGTTAAAACCAGTGGAACGGCGCGGAATTCGCACACTCTCGCTCTCAGGCGCTGACTGCTGGACGCCGCCGCCAAAGATGTTGCGAAAAAATCCCAATGGAAACCTGCGAGTGGGAGGATTTGGACCGGCACACCCGCGTGCCCCGGTCCCGCCCCTTTATTCTACGACTTTTCCGATAGAAGGACCGGCGGCGGTCTGCAGCGCCGGAGCCGGAACCGCGGGCGCAGGACTTGTGTTCGCACGTCCAGCCTCGGTCTTACCCTCGCCCTTGCGAATGTCGATGGCTCCCTTGAAGAACGCGCCGTCCTCGATGACGATGCGCTGTGTGCTGATGTCGCCGTTGAGCACCGCCGACTTCCTGAGCTCGACCTTGTCTGCGCCGAACACATTGCCGTCCACCTTGCCGTGAATGATCACATCCTTGGCATGAACATTGGCGCGCACGCGGCCATTGGGACCGATCACCAGGTTCTGATTGCGCAGATCGATGTTGCCTTCAACCTCGCCGTCCAGGTACAGATCTTCACATCCGGACAGCTCGCCCTTAACGATGACAGACTTGCCGATATGAGCAACATCCGCGCGGTAATTATCCATTCTTGGGCTCTCCACGGTGCGGGTTTGAGTTGGAACCTGCTGCGCCGGAGCGGGCGGCGCAGCTGGCGGAAGATGAGGAGTTGCCGGTTTTTCGTCTTCTCTGCGAGCTGGTTTCCACATTGCAATACTCCCGTTGATTTGTTCAGGCCGTCGCCTGTGCACAGGCAGTCGCAGCTTCGTGGACTTTGGCGGCAGGAATCGCTGCGCCGAATCTTAGCTGACGGCTGGAGCAACGGCAATACACAAAAGTTCGCTCCTTCCTGATTCTAACGTCTCTGCGCGAATCCCTTGCTCCCTAATTCTGCGTCTGCTATGTTCCGCCGTGGTTCAGGTCCAATTTACGCGGAGTTGCGGATTCCCGGCGAGCCGGCAACGCCGCCTTGACCGGATGCCTCTAATTCTGCCAATCTGCAGGGTAGCGGAGTCTCTATGACCGCTTCACGCTATCTTTCCGGCCACCTCTGGCAGCGCCTTGGAGCCTCCATACTCCTGCTCGCTGCGTTTGCCCTAAGTGTGGCCGCACAGCAGCCCGCACCGTCCTCGCCCTCCTCACCCGTATCCATCGTGCGCCAGGCCACCGAAACGGAGCTCCACAGCGATCCCCAAGCCCACCTCTTCGCATGGAAGGAGCGCAAGATCGAGAGCACGGGAACTCGCGTCCAGAACCTGGTGGAGACCCCGGCCGGCGTGCTGACCCGCGTCGTGCTCATCAACGACAAGCCGCTCGACGAAAAACAGCGCAAGGCCGAGGCAGAGCGCGTCCGCAAGATGCTCGAACCGGCGCAGTTGGCGCGCAAGAAGAAAGAGACCGCCGAGGACGACGAGCGCACTCGAAAGATGCTCGCCTCCATCCCGGACGCATTCGACTTCGCCCTTTTGGACAGCCGGGTCGCGCTCAACGGACACAAGATCGCTCACCTCAAGTTCACCGCCCGTCCCGGCTACAATCCTCCCAACCGCGAGGCCATGGTCTTCACCGGAATGCAGGGCGAGATCTTTGTGGACGAGGACGCGCATCGCCTCGTCAAGATCGACGGCGTGCTCTTCAAGGAAGTCAACTTTGGCTGGGGAATCCTGGGCAGGCTCTACAAGGGCGGCCGCTTCTTCGTCGAGCAAAGCGAGGTTGCCCCCGGTCATTGGGACACCACGCACATGATCCTGCACTTTGACGGCAAAGTGCTGCTCGTCAAACCCCTGCATATCGAAGACGACTCGAGCAGTTGGGACTATCGGCCGGTTCCGCCGATGAGCTCCGAGCAGGCGATGGATTACCTCTCCCGCGATCCGTCGGCGCAGCACGCGCAGCTACAGCACTGATGTGGTCAGGCGTCTTTGTGGTGAGGACAAGCCTTCAGGCAGGCCGCTCTAAGCGCTGAGGAACGGGCCTCAGGGCCTAAAGGCCCGTATTTTTCGCATCGGTGCAGCACGGCTGAAGCCGTGTCCTTTCCAATTCCGTCACACCTTTGATTCTTCCCTATGCGGCCTGTCCGCGCTCCAGTTCCCCGCGATTCCATCCTGCCAGCGCGGCGGCGCTCTCGTAGGTGCTCTGCAGGAACTCCAGCACAAGTTGCGCGGGAGAGTCAGCCGAGCGCACATCGTCGTACATCAGCAGAAATTCTCCCAGCTTCTCGTCGTAGAACGCTGTCGCCGGCTGCACCTTCCGGCTCCTGAATCCGGCGGGCTCGGGAGCGGCGTAGCAGTAGAACGCGGGAGCGTCGATACCGGCTCCGCCGGGCCACCAGCCGGCGCTGATCACCTCGTGCGAGTAGGCCTCGCGCGTGATTGCATCGGCTCCGGGACGCTGCGGCGCGCGACGACCAGAGAATCGCGTCACCGCCAGGTCGAAGCTTCCCCAGAAGAACTGCACCGGGCTGTTCTTGCCGACAAAGCGCGAACGGAAGCGATGGAAGAGCGCATCGCAGGAGACCAGGATGCGCCGCAGCCGGTCGGCCGCATCGCGATCGTAGGCGCGGTAGAGCCGGTCCTCGGTGAATGGAATCGGATCAGCCACCTCGACCGGCCGGGGATTGATCCTGCACTCGATTCCCAGCCCTCGCAGCAGGACAAAAAACTCCTCGTAGAACTCGGCGACCGTGCGCGGAGCCAGTTCCATCTCGGCGCGCTCGCCGTCGGAGCGGTCGATGATGAGCTTATGCTCGCAGAGATCGAATTGCATCTCGAAGGCAAAGCCGCCGTAGGGAATCGGCGAGCTCGTCAAGCCGCGTGCATTGACGTAAAACGGCACGTTCCACCAGTGGTTGCTCGTCTCGGTGAGCGCCAGCCGGACCTTGCCGGCGATCTGCGTCCACATGTGCAGGTTGTGATAGGTCGGCTGCCAGGCCCGCAGCGGAAGCTCGGGCCAGGCCTCGGAGGTGGAAAAAGAGCTAGTGCGGTTGCCGATGTTCATCGTTACACCCCCTTGAGAACTGGACATCCATTCAGATGCGTCCTGACGGGCGGTGAGGTTGCAAATGTAGCCGCTCAATGGTGTTCCACCCTTAACCGCGTGTTTTGCGGTTAGGCGGGGTAGTTAAGGGTAGGGTAGTTATTGGGTTGAGCTACTCGCCGCCCTTGGCCTGCTGCCAGCGAGCCTCCATCTCCTCCAGCGTCACTTCGCCCAACTTCTTTCCGGCCTCGCGCAATCCCTCTTCCACCTCGCCGAAGCGGCGGCGGAACTTGCGGTTGGTGTGGCGAAGGGCGAGCTCGGGATCGACATCGAGGAAACGAGCCAGGTTCACCACGGTGAAGAGCAGGTCGCCGATCTCATCCTGCAGCCGGGCGTGGAGCTCGGGGGAGATATTGCTCTCACGGGCGCCGGCCACCCCGCGTCCCAGCGGCTGCGGGCCGGGTGCGGGAATCTTTGCCACCTCGTGGCGCAGCTCCCCACTCTCCTCCTCAAGCTTCTCGAAGACGCCCTCGATGGCGGGCCAGTCGAAGCCGGCCTGCGCCGCCTTGTGAGAGATCTTCGAGGCCTCGAGCAGCGCCGGCATCGCCGCCGAGACCGACTCCAGCAATCCCTTGGCCGCGTCGCCGCCGTCGTCCCTCTGCTTCTCCCGGCGCTTGATCGCCTCCCAGTTGCGCAGCACCTCGGCGGAGTTCGCTGCCTCGACCTCGCCGAAGACGTGCGGATGCCGCCGCACCAGCTTCTCGCTCAGCGTCTCCAGCACCTCGTCGATGGAGAAGTGTCCGGCCTCGCGGGCCATCTCGGCGTAGAAGAGCACCTGCAGGAGCAGGTCGCCTAGTTCGCCGGGCAGCTCCGCCCAGTCGCGATTGGCAATCGCCTCCAGGACCTCGTAGGTCTCTTCCACGGTGTACTTGGTAATGCTGTCGAAGGTTTGCTCGCGATCCCACGGGCATCCGCCGGGAGCTCGCAACCGATGCATGATCTCTACCGCACGTTCAAAGCGCTGGCCGGTTGTCATGGATACCAGTTTCCACGGCGCGGGAGAACGGGGCAAGTGCGGCATAGAAGGTGAGTCATTCCAACGAAGTGAGGAACGCGAGGGAGGCGCGGAATTCGCGAAAACGGATGGCCTGTTATCGCCCACGAGCTCCTGCATCGCGGCCTGAAATGACCCGGCTCGGTCGGCGGAAAAGCCGTTGACCCCCACCCCTATATTTCGCGCTAAAAATTCGAGAACAAAGGAGTTAGCAGGTGCTCAAATGCCCTATATAACCAGAATATCAGGTTGAACGGGGAATCCCCTCAGCGGAGTGAGAAGTTTAATTTGAGGCGAATCAGAGGGTTGGGGAGAATCGAGGGAAGATCGGGGTTGACAGCGGTTGGGGTGCCCCCTTGAGTGAGAGGTTGCCTCTGATGGCCCTGGAGCGCGCCGTGGCCGAGCGTCAGCCTGCCGCCGGCCTGGTGCATCACTCCGATCGCGGCGTTCAATACGCCTCGCAAGAGTACCTCCGCACCCTGCACGGCCACGGCATCTGCCCGTGATTCGACCGAAATCGGCGGCGCCGAACGACCTTCCGTAGCGGTGGTATATGGGCTACTGGAATTTCGCGCACTCCGCCTCGATCGCTTTTGACTATACTACTGCCGAAGCGGGTCAGACGCCCGACCACATGGCAGCAGCCATGATGCAAGTTCGTAAATACCGCCCCTTGTTATTGGCCCTTGCGGCCATCTTCGCGGCGCTGACCATTTTCTACAGCGCGGCGTGGATGTATTACATTCGCCGCCCGATGTCGGCGCCGCCGCCGGTCGAAGTGGGCTTTGACGAATTGTACTCTCCCTCCGGAATTGAGATTGACAGCGTGTATCCAAACAGCCCCGCAGAGAAGTCCGGGCTGAAAGTGAACGACCGTATCGTAGCCATCAATGGAAGGAGCGCAGATTCGGAATCGGGATGGGACGAGCTGGAGTCACGCATCTGGCAGAGTTCACAACCCGGAGACACAGTCACGCTCACCCTGCAGCGGCCGGGACAATCCCAATCGCTCGTTATCACGCCCCGGTTTCGGGCCAGGCAAGGCGCGGGCGACACCGGAGGCATCGCCCGAACCATAGCGGTTCAGATCCTTGAGCTGTACCCGCTGCTATTCCTGATCGTGGGACTGGCTGTTTTGTTTCTACGGGTGGAAGACCGCAATGCATGGCTGCTGGCGCTAGTATTCGCGACCTTCATTACGTCCGCTGATATGCCGGACGAATTTTCTGCCGTACCGCAAAACCTCCGCTCCTTCCTGCTCGCCTATCGGACTCTGCTGGGCAGTGTTCTCACTGGACTGTTCTACTTCTTTTTCGCGGTCTTCCCCACGCGCTCCCCGATTGACCGCAAGGTTCCCTGGCTGAAGTGGGCGCTGTTGCTAGCCGGCCTGTGTTTGGCTCTTGGAGGTTACCGGCACGGCTACTCCAGAGCATTACCGTTTATCCTTGCGGTCGTGCCCGGACGCATCGCCGAGGAGGCTCGAAGAGTCGTCGTTTACGGGTCTGTTTTTCTGGGGCTCGTTTCCCTTTTGTGCAACAGGATCAGCGCCTCAAGCAGGGATGACGTGCGCAAGATCAAAGTGATTTTCTGGGGCACCGTGGTCAGCGTCACGCCCGCTGTAGTCATTGCGCTGGCGCAGGAAGTTTTCCATGCGCGGATTTCTTTTTGGCTGAATTTCGCCAAGGTCATTCTGTTGTTCCTCTTTCCTCTCTCCTTCGCCTACGCTGTGGTGAAGCACCGGGTCATGGACATTCCCGTCCTTCTCAAGCGGAGTGCCCGCTACTTCATGGTGGAACGCGGGTTTGTCATCCTCATCCTCGTTCTCTCTGTGGGCCTGACGTTGTGGTTTGGGCAGGCGTTCTCGCGTTATTTCTCCGCCGGCTCGAAGGCCGCCATTCCGATAGGTGCGACGTTTGGCGTGCTGATGATATCGGGGGCAACTCAAGTCCATCGCCGCGTTCGGACGCGGCTGGACCGCGCTTTTTTCCGCAGTTCCTATGACGCGCAGCAAATCCTGGAGGAGCTTGCCGCAAAGACCCTGAACACCGGCAATCGCGACGGGTTGGCCTTGCTCCTGCAGCAGAACATTTGGGAGGCGCTGCATCCGCGTTCCATGTTCGTTTACCTGAGGTCCAACAACGGAGAGTTATTGGCGTATGCGGGCAATCCGCCGCCGGAAGCCATGACACTCTCCAGCACCGGCGCTGGAATCGCCGAACTGGCAGAGCGCGACGAGCCATTGGAGTCGCTCCCCGAAGAGATACACAAGACGCAATTGGCTCCGCTCGCACCGGAATGCCTGGTGCCGATTCGCGGCTCCGGCGGAGCAACGCTTACAGGAGTGGTTGTGCTCGGCCACAGGCTTTCGGAAGAACCGTACTCCTCCAGTGACAAACGGCTGCTGGCATCGGTTGCGAGCCAGGCGGGAATCGCCATGCGCAGCATCACGCTTGCAGAGCAGATGGCGGATCAGATGGAGGCGGAGCGCCGCACTGAGCAGGAAATGCAAATCGCACGCCAAGTGCAAAGCCGGTTGCTGCCACAGCAGGTGCCTTCGCTGAAGACACTGGACTGTTGTGGCAAGTGTATTCAGACACGCGCCGTCGGAGGTGACTACTACGACTTTCTCGATTTCGGTTCGGGCCGCCTCGGTCTGGTGCTGGCCGACATCTCGGGAAAGGGAATGTCGGCCGCGCTGCTGATGGCGAATCTGCAGGCCAATCTGCGCGGTCAATACGCGCTGGCGCTGGAGGATGTGCCCCACTTGTTGCGCTCCGTCAATGAGCTCTTCTACAGAAACACAGGAACCTCCAATTACGCGACGATGTTTTTCGCGATTTATGACGATGTGACCCGGCGCTTACGTTATGTGAATTGCGGGCATAATCCTCCAATCCTCGTGCGGGCGAGTGGGGATATTGAACGCCTCACAGCAACGGCGACCGTGCTTGGACTGTTCGAGGAATGGGACTGCACGGTCGCTGAATGCGAGCTTGCATCCGGCGACGTCCTGGTGATTTATACAGACGGCATTTCTGAAGCGGGACCGACCGAAGAAGAAGAGTTCGGCGAAGAACATCTGATTTTGACGACTCGGAAGCATCAGCAGCAATCCGCCAGCGAAATCCTGGACAACATTCTCAGCGAGGTGCAGCAGTTCAGCCGCAGCAAGCAGGCCGATGACATGACGCTGATCATCGCCAGCTGCACATAACAGCATGAAAAGACCGAGAATTTCTCAACCTCCCGGATTGTCGGCTACTCGGAGATGATCCACAAAGTGAAAATACCTGGCGAAACATCGCCAAGTAGCTCACTACGCTCCGTGCGACACCTCAAGGCATCGGCGTAGCCGCTTCGGCTTCCGTGATTCTATCCCGCCGACAGGAAAGCGCGAGCGTGGCGTCCCTTCGCTAGCGCCACCGGATCGTCGCCGATCATGCCATCGACTCCGGCCTCGGTCAGCCTGTGCATCGCAGAGGCTTGATTCACCGTCCAGGTGATTACCTTGAGGCCGTGGGCGTGGAAGTTGCGCACGCGAGCGGGCGTCACCAGCCGCATCCTGGGCTTGACGAACTGAATGGGCAGGCTGCGCCAGATGCCCGCCCGAGGCATCCGGTCGAAGATCAATCCCAGCGGCAGGGTCGGGTCGATGCGATGGAGCGCCAGCAGAACCGGCCGTCGAAACGAAGAGAGCAGGAAGCCATGGGTGGGAGGATAGCGGCGAAGCAGGCTGACGACCTCGGCCTCTACTCCGCGCACCTTCAGCTCGATATCCATAAAGGCGCGATGAGCGAAGCGTTCGAGCACTGACTCCAGATCGCAGAGCTCGATGACGGGGCGGCGCGGCAGGCGTCCGGGAAGGCGGCAGCGCTCGCAGAGCGCGGCGTAGCTCTGGCGCGAGATGAAGCGGCGGCGCAGGCTGGGATCGTGCCAGATGACGGGGACGCCATCGGCGGTGCGGCGCACGTCGAGTTCGAAGCCCTGGCAGCCGCTGGCCAGGGCGTGCTCGAAGGCGGCCATGGTGTTCTCCGGAAACGCGCCGCGGCAGCCGCGATGCCCGAGCAACAGCATGCGAGCCGGCTCCGAAGCTGCAGTGGCTTTCGTCAAAGCGCGCTAATCCAGATCGAAGTCGCGCACGAAGGGTTTGGAGGGATCGGGTGCTTCCTTGGCCTTTCTGACGGCCTCGGCGAACTTCTTATCGAGCAGGTCGGCCTTGTTCTTCTCGGCCTCAACCGACTGGCGGAAGAGCGACTCCTTGCGCACATCCTGCTCGCGCATGGCGCGCGCGGCGGCCTCCATATCGGCGAAGGTGCGAGGCACGGGCTTGGGAGTGTGGCTGATGACGGCACGGGTCACCGGATCGATCTTCAGCGTCGCCTCACAGCAGGGACACAGGACCTCAAATCCGTCCTCGACGGAGCTCTTCTGCTTCTTCGACATAGCGACACCCATAGTAGCACTGTCACAGCTCGGACGCACCGGGACGGAAACCCACCTTAGCGCTCACAACCCAGGTTAGCTCCGCTGCGCTCCGCGAACCCGTCGACGGGCTCCGGGGCACCAAACGGCATCCCACATCTGCCAACAGCGGGCAGATATGGGGCACCAGCGACTTCCCTAAACGGGCAGATATGGGGCACCGACTTCCCCGCTTATAGACGGATGATCTGGTGGCCGGGGCACTGCGGGACGGCGGCCTGCTTGAGGGTGTCGATCAGCTCGGGGCCGTAACGGGCGAGGAAGTAGATTCCCGGCAGCACGCGCTCCTGGAGCTCCTTGTTGGGAAATAGCTCGGTGAGGACGTGGTGGGCGTCGTCGACCAGCTCCTTGTTGCGGCGAAGCTCGGCGCGGGCGGCTTTCCCGCCGATCTTCTGCAACTGGTACATCATCTTGCGCTCGATGCGGGCGGAGGCATCTACCAGGGTGGGGTCGAGTTGGCTGAGCTCACCTTTTACTGCGGTCAGCCAGCTTTCCAGCGAGCAGCGCGCGCCGCGCAGAGCCGCCTGCAGCGTCGAAGGAAGTGCGCGAGAGGCGAGCAGCTCGCAGACGCGCTCGCTGCCGTGGAAGAGATCGCGGAAGCTCAACTGGTAGCGCTCCATGAGCTGGCTCATCGGCTGGCTGACGAGCGTGGCCGAAAGCCTGTGCATTACGGGCGTCGTGCGTCCCAACAGCTTCCGATAGATGACCTCGGCCTGCGCGAAGTAGGCGATCTCAGCCGGGCCGCCGAAGTAGACCGCGGTTGGGAAGAGATAATCCTGGACCACGGGGCGCAGCAGGACGTTGGCACTGAAGCGGCCGGGATGGGCGGCGATTCGGGAGAGCATCTCCGCGCGCGGGATGCGCTGCGCCTCGAGCATGAAGCCGTCTCCGGCCAGATGCAGCACGGTACGGCGGCCGCTCTCCATCGAAAAGATCAACGTCGATTCGGGCGTAACCCGCACCTGCTCATGATAGCCGGCCTTGTGCAGGGCAACTCCGCGCTCCAGCAGGGCCTCGTCGAGCTCGACGGCGCGCTCGGCGGCGGCGGTGAAGAGCGGCTGAACGATGGCGTGGAGCTCGTCGTCGAGCGGATCGACCAGCACCAGTCCGGTGTCGGCCATCAGGCGGGTGAAGAGGCGCGCAAAGGCCGAGCCGTAGCTCTCGCCGGCGCGGTAACTCTGGCGAAGCGCCTCGGTCACCCAGCCTTCGCCGAGGATCGCGGCGGCCTGCTCGACCAGCTCGCCGATCTGCGGCTCCAGCGGCAATGAACCGACCGGGCCATCGGAGAGCGGGGCGGAGGCGCTGAGCTTCTGCAGCTCGCAGCCGCTGGGGAGGGTGACGCCGGAGATCTCCGCCCAGTCGTGATCTTCGGTGGCGAGCCAGAAGAGCGGGACAGCGGGAACGCCCTGCGCGCTGAGCTCCTCGGCCATCTGCAGCGCCGAGACTGCCTTGAGGATGGAGTAGAGCGGGCCGCCGAAGAGTCCGACCTGCTGGCCGCTGATACAGGCGACGGCGCCGTGGCGAAACTTTTCGATCGAGGCCTGCGCGGCCTCGGAGGCTCCCCAGCGCCGGTTCTGGCGCTCCAGCACATCGGCTACGCGGGCGCGGCGCTCGGCGGGAAAGTCGAGCGTGCGGGCACAGTCGAGCACGGCCTGGGGGCGAGGAGGATGACCGTAGAATCCGGCAACCTTGTCGAAGTCGAAGAGAAAATCGAGGAAGAGCCGGGAGTTGTGCGGGATCGCCGTAAACGGCATACACTCGCTCTTCAATGTGCCACCTTGCCGCACGACCTCAAGCATAGTTCCAGCTTCCCGCAGCAGAAATTTCCGGTCTCCCTGTTTGGATGAGATCCCGGCCGGCGCGATGCATGCGCCCTCTGCCAACGATTGTAATGGAGCGCGCGCCCTGCGAGGGAAGCCGGATAAAATCTTCTGTGCATCGCAACTCAGCCGGAGCGGTGCTCCGGCTGCAGCCACGCTTTCGGGTATCATGAGTAGCATAATGAGCCTTACGCGCCAGCAAGCCCTCGATATGTTCCGCTCCGACGACCTGGTCGGAATCGGCATGGAAGCCGACGCCCTTCGCCGCAAGCTGCATCCGGAGGGGATCGTCAGCTACATCATCGACCGCAATATCAACTACACGAACATCTGCACCGAGTACTGCTCGTTCTGCGCGTTCTACGCGCCGGTGAAGGGTCCGGGACGCGAGAAAGGCTACCTGCTCGACTTCGAGAAGATCTACGAGAAGATTGCGGAGACGGTGGAGATGGGCGGTACCGGCGTGCTGATGCAGGGCGGCATCAATCCCGATCTGAAGATCGACTGGTTCGAGCGGCTATTCCGCGGCATCAAGGAGCGCTTTCCGCAGGTGCATCTGCACTGCCTGTCGGCCAGCGAGATTATCGGAATCGCGGAATATAGCGATCTGACGCTGGAAGAGACCATCCGCCGGCTGAAGGAGGCGGGACTGCAATCGATTCCCGGCGGCGGAGCGGAGATTCTCGACGATGAAGTTCGCAACAAGGTGGCGCGGCTGAAGTGTACGACGCAGGACTGGCTCGACGTGCATCGCACGGCTCACAAGCTGGGCATGAAGACTACGGCGACGATGATGTTCGGCGTCGGCGAAAGTTACGAGCACCGCATCAACCACTTCCAGCACATCTACGACCTTCAGGAGCTGACCGGCGGATTCACGGCGTTCATTCCGTGGACCTTCCAGCCGAAGCACACCGCGCTGGGCGGACGCGGTTGGCCGGAGGCGACCGCCGTCGAGTACCTGAAGACGCTGGCGATCTCGCGTCTCTTTCTCTCGAACTTTCCTAATGTGCAGGCGAGCTGGGTGACGCAGGGACTGAAGGTCTGCCAGATGGGACTGCGCTTCGGCGGAAACGATGTGGGCTCGGTGATGCTGGAGGAGAACGTGGTGAAGGCCGCGGGCACCAGCAACTGCACCACCGAAGAAGAGCTGCGCAGGATCATCCGCGACGCCGGCTTCCGTCCGGTGCAGCGCGATACGCTCTACCGGACATACTTCCTGAATTAGCGCGCAAAGCACGTGCAAATGTAACGGGGATGCTTTGCTTGGTTCAGCGCGCCCCCTCAAAACCAAAAGCAAAAGCCCCACATCTGCCAAGAGATGGCAGATGTGGGGCACCTTCTGACTTTCTTTTCAACCTTCGAAGCGTACTTTCCTGCTACCAGCCTCTCGTCTGCAGCAGGTCCTTCTCTTCGATATTCGCCACCGCGAGACCCTTCATCGAGCCGGTCATCTGCTCGCTGACCTCGGCGAGCACCTTGGGATCGAGGTAGTGCGTGGTGGCGATGACGATCGCCCTGGCGCGCGACTCGGCCTCCTCGCGCTCCTTCGGGATTGAGAGATCGAGCGGAGTGGCTCCGCCCTTCATGAAGATTCCACTGCCGACGAAGACGGCCTCGGCTCCAAGCTGCATCACCAGCGAGGCGTCGGCCGGAGTAGCGATGCCGCCGGCAGAGAAGTTCGGGACCGGCAGCTTGCCGGCCTTGGCGACCATACGCACCAGTTCGTAGGGCGCCTGATGGTTCTTGGCGGCCATGTAGAGCTCCTGCTCGCTCATGACGGTGAGCTCTTTCATCTCACGGACGATCTGCCGCATGTGCTTGACGGCGTGGATGACGTCTCCGGTGCCGGCCTCTCCCTTGGTGCGGATCATACATGCGCCTTCGGCGATGCGGCGGAGAGCCTCGCCCAGATTGCGCGCGCCGCAGACAAAGGGCGTCTTGAAGGCGTGCTTATCGATGTGATGTGCTTCGTCGGCCGGGGTCAGAACTTCCGATTCGTCGATGTAGTCGACGCCGAGTTCCTGCAGAATCTGCGCCTCGGCGAAGTGACCGATGCGGACCTTGGCCATGACGGGGATGTTGACCGCGGCCATGACCTCCTTGATCACCTTGGGCGAGGCCATACGGGCCACTCCACCTTCGGTGCGAATCATGGCGGGAACGCGCTCCAGGGCCATGACGGCAGCAGCGCCGGACTTTTCGGCAATCTCTGCCTGCTGCGCGCTCATCACGTCCATGATGACGCCGCCCTTGAGCATCTCTGCCAGGCCGATCTTCAGACGCAACCCATTTCCATTCGTTTCAGACATAACCTGTTCTCCCCTGCTAAGTACCTGTGCCCTGCTCCGGCGGACAAAACGCGGCAGACGGCCAGCGCAGATATCCCGGAAGCGAACTCATATTCTAGCGCGTTCCGCCCCGACCTGCCGAACCCGCTATTTCCTTATATACTCGATCTGCATTCGAAAACAGGATGCGACTCCGACCGCAAATTCTTGTTGCGGCAGGAGAGGTTTCTGATAGAGTGTTGAATCGTTTTTCCGGCAACCTTGTCATTCTACTGGCTAAGTACGCGTCATCTCTTGGGGTGTAAGGAGACATCGTGGCATCAAGCGCACAATCTGCAAGTAGTACCCTGCCAAAAGGCGTTCAACCTTTGCGCGCAGGCACTGGAACCTCGTTCCTGTGGCGGAGGCTCCACTCGTTGACGGGCATCGTTCCGGTCGGATTGTTCCTGCTGGAGCATCTGATCTCGAACGCCGAGGCGCTCAATGGAGTGGGAGCGTACAACGCGCAGGTAAAGTTCCTCACCGGCCTTCCCTTCCGTCTTTGGCTGGAAATCTTCGGCATCTTCATCCCGCTGGCCTATCACGCCCTCTATGGCGTCTATATCTGGTGGCGCGGGGACAATAACGTCATCGACTATCCGTGGTCGGGCAACTGGTTTTACACCGTCCAGAGATACTCGGGAATCATCGTCTTCGCCTACGTGGTGTGGCATCTGTGGACGATGCGCTTTACGGGCATTCACCTGACCGAGCACTACGATGCTTCCGTCTGGAAGGTACAGACGGAGCTGCAGCATCCGCTGGCGATCGCGTTTTATGCCGTGGGCATCGTGGCGGCTTCGTGGCACTTCGGTTATGGATTGTTCCTGTTCGCGGCGAAGTGGGGCATTGTGAGCGGTCCGAAGGCGCAGAGGCGCGCGCAGATTGCAGGCGCGGCGCTCTCCGTGCTGCTGATGCTGATGGGACTGGCCTCGATCTATGCCTTCGTGAGCAAGCTTCCGGCACAGCCGTTCAATCCCGAATGGACCCAGCCCGCGAGCAGTTCGGCGCCCGCAGAGCAGAGCCGAATGATTCCACCAAGCACTACAAGCAACCAGGCACGATAGGCCCGGAGCGAAAGAGAATTTATGGCAGCGACTCCAAGAATCATCATTGTCGGCGGTGGATTGGCGGGCCTGTCGGCGGCCATCAAGGTGGCTGAGGCAGGCGGAAGCGTCGATCTTTTCTCCATCGTGCCGGTGAAGCGCTCGCACTCGGTGTGCGCGCAGGGCGGCATCAATTCAGCAAAGAATCTGAAGGGCGAGGGCGACTCGACCTGGCTGCACTTCGACGATACGGTTTACGGCGGCGACTTTCTCGCCAACCAGGTTCCGGTGAAGCAGATGTGCGAGATGGGCCCCGGGATCATCGACCTGCTGGACCGTATGGGAGTTCCCTTCAATCGCACGCCCGAAGGATTGCTGGATTTTCGGCGCTTCGGCGGCACACTCTTTAACCGCACCGCGTTTGCGGGCGCAACCACCGGCCAGCAGCTTCTGTATGCGCTGGACGAGCAGGTTCGCCGCTTCGAGGCCGAAGGCAAGGTCAAGAAGTACGAGTACTGGGAGTTCCTCTCCGGAGTGATCGACTCGCAGCGCGTCTGCCGCGGAATCTGCGCCATGGATCTGCGGACGATGGAGGTGCGCACCTTCCCCGCTGCGGCCGTGCTCATGGCGACCGGCGGCGTGGGCGCAATCTTCGGCAAGTCGACGAACTCGGTGGTGTGCACCGGCTCGGCGCAGAGCGCGCTCTATCAGCAGGGCGCAGCGTACGCCAACGGCGAGATGATCCAGGTCCACCCGACGTGCATCCCCGGTGAAGACAAGCTGCGGCTTATGTCCGAGTCGGCGCGCGGCGAGGGCGGACGCGTCTGGGTTCCGAAGAACCCGGGCGACAAGCGGAACGGAAAGGATATTCCCGAGGGCGAGCGCTGGTACTTCCTGGAAGATTGGTATCCGAAGTACGGCAACCTTGTTCCGCGCGATATCGCCACCCGCGCCATTCACAAGGTTGTGAACGATATGAACATGGGCGTGCAGGGCCAGCCGATGGTGTACCTGGACCTCTCGCACATCGATCGCGCCACGCTGGATCGCAAGCTGGGCGGCATTCTGGATATCTACATCAAGTTCGCCGGCGACGATCCGCACGAAGTTCCGATGAAGATCTTCCCGGGCATGCACTACACGATGGGCGGACTCTGGGTGGATAACGACCAGATGACGAACATTCCCGGACTGTATGCCATCGGCGAATGCGACTACTCGATTCACGGCGCAAACCGGCTGGGCGCGAACTCGCTGCTGAGCTGCATCTACGCGGGCTTCATCGCCGGTCCTCACGCGATGAACTACGCGAAAAACCTGCCGGCCGCCGGCGACGGCGCACAATCGGCCTTCGAGGACGAGAAGAAGCGGCAGTTGGAGGCCAACGAGCTGCTGATCAACAACCAGGGCAAGGAGAATCCCTTTGCGCTCTGGCGCGAGCTGGGCGATGTGATGTCCCGCAATGTGACGGTGACGCGCTACAACCCCAAGCTGCAGGAGACCGACGCGAAGCTGGTGGAGCTGCTGGAGCGCTATCGCAACGTGAGCCTGAGCGACAAGACGATGTGGTCGAATCAGTCGTTCCTGTTCACGCGGCAGCTCTACAACATGCTGCAACTGGCGAGAGTCATCACCCAGGGAGCGTTCCTGCGCGATGAGTCGCGTGGCTCGCACTACAAGCCGGATTTCCCCGAGCGCGACGACGCCAACTTCCTCAAGACGACGAAGGCGTACTTTGCGCCGGATGCCGACGAGCCGCGCTTCGAATGGGAGCCGGTCGATGTCTCGCTGATTAAGCCGCGTCCGC
>Ga0326727_10008356_pt1 | contig 26365 bp, 17 predicted proteins | sample MB2enrmetagenome_FD_207643 | JGI IMG/M metagenome (GOLD analysis project Ga0326727, IMG submission 207643) | Lab enriched peat soil microbial communities from McLean, Ithaca, NY, United States - MB29MY | ecosystem: Environmental > Terrestrial > Soil > Wetlands > Peat | place: USA: New York...
CCGGACTTCCCTTCACCAGCGCGCCGAACAAGTTTGCTGCGCAGGGCTCGCACGATGCGCTGGTGCAGCTCTCTGGAACGCTGCGCACCACGGCGGTCTCGCTGTATAAGATCGCCAACGATATCCGGCTGATGGCCTGCGGTCCACGCGCAGGCTTTGCCGAGCTGATCATCCCGGAGAACGAGCCTGGCTCGTCGATCATGCCGGGCAAGGTGAATCCCACGCAGGTTGAGGCGCTGACGATGATCGCCGTGCAGGTGATGGCCAACGACGTTGCCGTGGGATTCGGCGGCGCAGGCGGCTACCTGGAGATGAACGTTTACAAGCCGCTGATGATCCACAACCTGATCGGCTCGATCACGCTGCTGACCGATGGCTGCACGAACTTCCGCTGCTTCCTCGTCGAAGGAACGCGCCCCAACCTGCGCCGCCTTCGCGAGAACGTGGAGCGATCGCTGATGCTGGTCACGGCGCTGGCTCCCGCAATTGGCTACGACAAGGCCAGCGAAATTGCGCACCTGGCGGCGGAAAAGGAGCTGACGCTGCGCGAGGCTGCACTGCAACTGGACTACGTGAGCGCAGAAGAGTTCGACCGCCTCTCCGATCCAGCGAAGATGCTGCATCCGGAGCCACCAGGCAGGCGCACGGCATAACGCACAATTCGAGGAGCAGAGCTGGATGATATTATTTCGGGGATGAAACGCCCTGATACTCGCAAGATCCTTGAGGCGCTCTGCGAAAACTGGCAGGCGGAGATGCGCGGCTTTCATACGTACAACGCTTTCTCCGAACGCGATCCCAATCCCATCCGCAAACATATTCTGCGCAATATGGCCGAGGCCGAAGCGCACCACGCAGCCATGTGGGCCAAGCGCATCCATGAGCTCGGCGGAAAGATTCCGCACTACGACGGCGGCGCTGGCGGCGAGGCCGACACGCTGGCCAGCCGCGTGGGCGGCACCGCCATGGCGCTGCGCAGGATGGAGATCGACGAGAGCCGCGATATCGCCAAGTACGGCAAGCAATTGGAAGAGCTGGGCGACGAGCCGAGCGTGGCGATTCTGCGGCAGGTGATCGTCGACGAGCAGGAACACTATCGCGAGCTGGGCGAACTGATCCGCGATCACTACCCGGCAGCGGTCGTAGCCGAGGTGAAGTCCAACGCAAAAACGCAGATCGCCGACCTGCTCTCCAAGCGCTCCGGCGCAGGCCGCCAGTCGGCGGGATGGATCGGCGATGCGATCTACGGCGTCAACGACGGACTGGGAGCGATCTTCGGCATCGTCTCGGGAGTCTCCGGCGCAACTACGGGCGAGTCGCATTACGTGCTGCTGGCCGGAATCGCCGGCATGGTGGCCAGCGCGCTCTCGATGGGCTCCGGCGCATACCTGGCGGCAAAGAGCGAGCGCGAGATCTACGAAGCCGAACTGGCGCGCGAGCGCGAGGCCATCGAGATGAACGCTCCCGAGGCGCGCGAACTGCTCTCGCTCTACTACCAGGTCAAGGGTCTGCCGCAGGCAGACGCCGACAACGTGGTCGATCACATCGCCAAGGACCCCGAAGAACTGCTGCGCGCACTGGCCTCCGAGCGGCTAAACTCCACCGAAGAGGCGCTGAGCAAGCCCTGGACTTCGGCGCTGAGCGGAGCGCTTTCGACCGCTCTGGGCGCGTTCGTGCCGATCATTCCATTCTTCTTCATGAATGGATATCCGGCGGTGATCGCATCGGCGGTAATTTCGCTGGCCGCGCACTTTGCCGTGGGCGCCGCAAAGTCGCTGATCACCGTGCGCTCATGGTGGGGTAGCGGCTTTGAGATGACCGCCGTGGGCGCAGTGGAAGGCGTGGTGACCTACCTGATCGGCATCGGACTGGGCAAGGTGGGCGCGTGAGCCACACCGGCACCGACTCGCGACGCTGGTGCCGGGATCGCGAAACTCGTGCCATCGCTTTGGCATGAAGCCTGGCACGCGATCCTTGCCATCTGCACCTGCGCCAGGCGCGCCGCCCGCGAGCTGTAGAAGCACTCGCCTTCGCCGTTCGACGGAGCGCGCCATCGCGGCGAGAGATAAGAGGCAAGAATCAACAGAGATGCTGGCGCAGAGAGCTTGCCGCTCTGTTATAATTCTTTCAACGCGATCGCAAGATCACGTCCATCCAACAAGCGTCGGGGAGTGGCTCAGCCTGGTAGAGCACCTGGTTCGGGACCAGGGGGTCGGAGGTTCAAATCCTCTCTCCCCGACCAATATTTTCAACAACTTCCGTTGATATCTGGCCCTTCGAATCGCCTTGGGGTACCCAGAAGGGTACCCACGCATCGTCCATCCCGCCTTTGCGGAGGGGCTTCGGCGGAGCGGACTGTTCCTTCTCGTTCTTTTCTTCCGGCTCGGTGAACACGGCCTCGGCGACACGCATGACGGCATCCACGCGCTCTTCCCACCACGACTTCGAATACACGTCGAGTGTGATGGAACCGGTGCTAGCGGCGTGTCCCATGTTGTCGCGTGCCACTTCCATCCGACCGCCCATGTGCCGCATCAAGCTCGCGTGCATGGTGCGGAAGCTCCGGAAGCCGATCTCGCCCGGCAGTCCCAGCTTCTCCGCCGCCTTCTTCAGATGGCGGTGAAGCAGATTATGCCGATCGAGAGGCTTTCCCACCTCGTTGGCAAAGACCAGATCATCAGGTTTACGGAATTCCTTGTTCCGCTCCCACATGATCTGCAGAGCCCCGAGGATGACACCGTGACGATCCAGCGGCACCTCCCGGTTTCCGGCATCGGTCTTCACGTCGTCAAACTCATCGTCGTAGACGCGTTCGTCCACAAGAATACGATCAGGGAGACAGTCGCTCCAGCGCAGGGCCAGAACCTCCCCGACCCTCATGGACGCGAACACCATCATGATGAGCAAAGACCGCGTCGGCTCCGCTACGACTTCAAGATCTCGCTTTCCAGGGCCTCGATCTCTTTAACTTCGGTCAAGTCGATGAAACCACGTTGCACATTGGCAACGCGGAGACGGTGTTACGGATTTCTTTCCCGTTTTTCTCTGTTTTCGGTATTTGCCGGTGGAAATGCTATAGCTGGGTTTTTGTCCCCGGTTTACCCCGGTGGTGGTCGAAAACCGTCGGTGCTCGGTCGGGAAAATGCTGTTCCCCGGCTTTCTCTCCGCATTTGCGTCGACCGACCATCGGCCGGAGGGGAGCGAGGTGCCGTGCGGGGACAGGATCGCGAGCCGCGGCCGCCGAGGAAGGGGGCGCGGCGCCGAAGAAGAAATTCACCATCCCGATCACCTGCCTATTTTGATAGTCCAGTCAGAAGAACCAGAGGATCCATCCAATCTGGTGAACGGTAATATTCCGGTTGTGGCCGTGTGGACTTGTGGATGAAAGGTAGGCATTCTCGACTTGTGATCGGGAGGTGAGATTGAGAGCGAAGAGACGCTGGTGCCCGGCCCCCACCAAACCGGCCGAGGCATCGAATCGTTAATGGCGATCTTTAAGGAGAATACGATTCTCGATCCGTTCGACCTTCTGCCGCAGCGCCCACAGCATCAACATGGGCATGACCTGTTCATGCTGGAAGCGCAGATGGTCTTAGCGCCGTTCCAATCGCCGCTCCAGCTTGGATGCGAACGCCTCCATCCGGTTCTCCAGTTTGGATTCAAACATCTCCAGCCTGGATTCGAGCGTCTCCAGCCTGTTATTCAGCCCGGAAAGATCTTCCCGAACCGCCTTGAGGCTGGGCGTGATCAGCTCCGGGATCACCTCTTGTAAATCCTCGGCGCGGTGCATGATTGCGGCCCCCAATCCAGAAAATCTACCACAAGCGCCGGGCACGTCGAGGATCTTCAGCACAGCACCATTGAATACGACAGCGAAGCCGGCGACATAGCTGGCCACACCCGGCCGGAGACGCCTGAGCGTTGATGGCGGCCAGAGTGGCGTGGTCTCCGGCCGGCCCGCGCGTGCGCGCGAGGCTGGTGTGGCGGTCGAGGAAGAAGAGACCGGGTATGTGCTGCAAGAGGCAGGGAGAGAGAGCAGGCCCTGTGTCTCTTCGACGCTCATATTCATGATGTTGTACTGGCCGTCTTCCCAGGACTTCACGTGGGGATCCTCGTCGACGATGAGGGCGCCGAGGTTGCGGCTGTTGAACATCATGATGTCGGTCAGGCGGTTTTCCGGATCGAAGTGGACGAAGGGGCTGACCAGGATGCGGAAGGGCAGGCCGAGGTAGTTGGGAAGGATCGGCGCTGACTGCATGCGCTGGTAGTTGCCGGCAGTGGCTTTGGCCCGGGAGCATTCTGAGTACATACTCATAACAAATACACATTCACCGCTGTTTCTCTCTTGACGGGGCGGCGGTTTGGGAGTATGGAGTATATGAGTATGGTTCCTGATTACAATGTAAGCGCACTGATTACCTCTGCCCTGGAGTCCGAGACCACGCCGGAGCTCCTCGCCCTTCTTCTAGCCACTTCGGTTCAGCGCCGCCGCCTGCAGCTGGGCCTTTCCACCGAGCGCGCCGCCGCCCTGGCCGGGATGGCGACTTCCGAGTGGGCCGCGCTCGAGGCCGGCTGGATTCCAACCGAGGACTCCATTCTGAAGGCCGTTGCCGGGGTGCTGGAGGCCTGTTTCTTCCACATCTCGCTGGTCGCCGAGATCAGTCTGTTCAACCAGCAGAAAATAGCCGCCTAGCGCCGCCGGTTTCTCTGGCGCGCGGTACTCATAACCGTTTATGCTCACCTCTGGAGATCCTGTCTATCGAAGGAGGTGAGCCAGCTGAAAGATCAGAAAGTGAAGAGAATGAACCTGAATGTTCCCGAGGAGCTGCACAATGCCTTCAAAGCGGCCACTGCTGCCAAAGGCCTGAACATGACCGACGTGCTGATGGAGTTTATCCAGCAGTACGTCTCGAAGAGCACATCCCCGAAGAAGGGCCGCCGGGGATGAAACGAGCGGCTTTGTACATGCGGGTCTCGACCGTCGATCAGCATCCCGAGACCCAACTCCACGACCTCCGATCCCTGGCCGCTCAGCGCGGCCTGGAGATCGTCGAGGAGTACGTCGACCGGATCAGCGGCGCCAAGGCTCGGCGCCCTGGCCTCGATCAGATGCTCGGCGACGCCCGCCGCGGCCGCTTCGATGTTGTCCTGGTCTGGGCGTTCGACCGCCTGGCCCGGTCGGTGAAGCACCTGATCGAAGTCCTCGATGAGCTCAACCATCTCAACATCGAGTTCGTCTCGTTCCGCGAGAACATCGACACCGGCGGGCCGCTCGGCCGCGCCGTCATCGTGATCATCGGCGCCATCGCCGAGCTGGAGAGGAACTTGATCATCGAACGGGTCCGGGCCGGCATGCGCCGGGCCAGGCTTGAAGGCCGCCAAATCGGCCGGCATCCGCTCGATGTCGATCGCGCCGCCGTGCTCCGAGACCGCGACCGCGGCATGAGCCTGAACGAGGTCGCCAAGGCCCACCGCATCAGCCGCGCCATGGTCTCGAAGATCGTCCGCGAGCAGCGCCATCCCCCGGCCACGAAGGGGTCGTTCCAGCACCCCCGCAAACCCATGAAAACAGGCTGCCGGATTCGGCAGCCTGAGCTGGTCACAAAACAGTAGTCTCATGGTGGGTCCGCTCGACTGATAACTTCCGGTTAGGCGACAAACCGTCCAGAACCCAAGATCATCAGTTTCCCGACGTCAGGGTGGCTTCAGCCAGTCTCTGCAAGGCGTCGTGTCGAGCGCAATGTGAGCGACGCGTACAACTTTGGCTGCGCACATTTGAGCTTCGGGTTTCGGGTCACTTTCTCTCTTGACTCATCGCGGCAAGCCTTGCTTGCGCCAGCTTGTAGGGAGACACTGCGAGATCAAACTCACTCTTCGGGGGCGAGACGCGTTCGTAGTTGGCGTGCGCAGCAGCCACTTCGCCAGCTTGCTCCGCTATTCTGCCAAAGGCATACCAGTAGGCATCATCGGGTTCATCCAGGGACGTGGTATCCATCGCCTGAATCAGAACCTCTCTTGCCTCCTTAATCTTTTCAAGCTCGGTATAGACGCATCCCAAAGTGTGCAGAACGCTCGCATTCTTGTTGCTCAACTGAGCTGCCTTCAACGCAGCTTCCAGGTCTTCGTTCGTTGTTTTTCCTTGAAAAAGTGAATCCCATGCGAAGCCGTTCAAATCACTGGCACTTGCCTTACCCTCGTTCACCAATTGTCGATACACGGAGCGAGCACCTTCGAAGTCCCCGCTATTGATTGCGCCGAGGGCCATCAGCCGGAGCGTGAAGGGATCGCTGGGGATTCGCTTCAATCGCTCTTCGCAAAGCGCTTTCAGCTCCGAAGTTCGATGCAGAGCGACGAGTGCGCGGGTCTGTAGCCCAAAAGCAGTATCGGATTCGGGAAACGACTTCACCAAACGTTCCTCAATCGCCAGGGCCTTGTCATACAGTTTCAGCCACTGGTAGCTATAGGCCAGTGCTAGATCAACCCAGGTGTTTTCCTGTTCGGTGAGCGAAGTGCCGCGCACGGAATTGAGAACTTCGATTGCGCGGGCAACCGTGGCTGAGTCGATGGTCAGCAGCGCCCCAGCTGCCAACTGAATATGGGTAGCATCGGCCTCCCTGCCCTTAGTCCACACGCGTGGAAATAACCCTCCTGCCAACGGATCATCGCCTCCAGCAATGTGCCAGTCTTCGCGAATCCAGTCGAGCAGCGTGCGGGCGCTTGCAAGTTCGCCCGCCGCCACGCGATCCAGGATCTCCAACCCGGCTCCTGCCAGATGTTTCTGATTGGCGAGCACCTTGTATTGCCCACCTTCCCGCACGACGTAAAACTCCAGGTGATAGTCCGCCGACGGCCAGGCCTTTACCTTGTAACCCGTTTGATCGTTGCCTTGGACACTGGGCTGCGCCCGTGTGATCGACAAGTCGATGCCGACATCAGCGACCTCTCCCGTTCGCGCTTTACTGCTGTTGGTTTGGCGCTGGTCATCGGCGGCTTTCTCGCGACTCTCCGGGTTCCCCATTGCCTTCTTCCCGTTCGCGCTCAAGGTTGCATCAAGTTGCTCGAGCGTAAGGTCGCTGTTGGCGGTCACCACCAGATAACGAAGGACGGCGCCGGCGGGATCGTCGGCGAAAGCCATTTCCTCGTGCTTTCGGGTCTTGCGCAGCAGCAACGCCTCTTCCTGAATCTCTGAGGCGTCTGAGCCGGAGGCTCCGGCGTCCTTCAGATCGGCCGCGAGCTGATAATTGCGGAGGTTCTCCAACATCTGGCCAGCCGTTGCAACCACCTCGCGGAATTGCTCCTCACCCGAGCTTCGCTTGCGCGCCTCAGCGATGCCGGCGGTGGTTCCGTTCAGCGATGCCTCACAAGCCACCAGAAGGCTGGGCGGCGGCGATGGCAGCGCCAAGGCTGCCTTTCTGGCTTCGGCACAGTCGCCGTCATAGAAGAGGGCAACAGCAAGGTTGTTTGCAATACCAAACTCCGCTCGGCTTTCCGGGGTCAGCTTGTTGTACTCAGCAACGGCCGCCTTCAGCCTCGCACCCGGGCCATAGCGCAGGCCCCAGCGATTGTACTCAAGCAGGATTGCCAAATTTGCGATGATCGTCTTGTCCTCGGGGTCCAACTCGGCTGCCTTTCGAAACGCAGCCTCAGCTCCCGCGTAGTCGCTTCCGGGCCGCAACCTTCGCCCAACGAGATCGTGTTCGAGAATTATGGCCAAGGTTTGCTGCGCGAGTGCCGAATCCGGCTCCAGCCGAACCGCGCTCCGCGCCTCTTCCCGTGCCGTTTCTGCCAACCCGGCTGCCAGAAGCGCGTTGGCCATGCGGAGATGGTTGATGGCGTCCTTGGGATGGGCAGCGATCGACTCGCGGTAGGAATGCAGCGCCTCACGCACCTTTCCCTGGTGCAGCAAAGCCTCGCCGGCAGGCTCGAAATAAACCATCAGCGGCTGGCCCTCGATCAATTCGAGGATTCCCTCGCGCAACGAGTCGGCCTCGGCAACGCTCAGGCGTCGCTTGACGGTATCGAAACGAAGCGTCGCCTGTACCGAGTTGTCGGCCGCCGCCAAGAACTCTGCGCTGAAGACGCAGGAACCGAGATTTTTTCGTGAGTTTACCGGCAGGCTCTTGATGCGGAATCCTGCCGGCGGTGTGATCGCATAGCGCCATTCCGTGACGAAGGCAACGGGCAGAAGATAGTCGGCCGTGCGTTTTGCTTTGGGCTTTTCAGTGGTGCTCTTTTCCTCGGTGGCTTCGCGTTGACGCAGACTGGCAGGCAGACGATTGAAGAGGCCGTCCAGACGGATCGCCGCTGCTGCATCGGTCAGATCGGTGAAGCCGCGGCGCGCCTTCTTGCTCTCCAGAATGAGTTCAAACTGCCGCGAGAAGTCCTTGGGATCGGATCGCTCAAAGCGGTCGAGTCCACTGGCTAGATACTGCGCTTTCACATAGTCGGTCAGGTTATCGCGAGTCTTTTTATTCTTGTCGTCGGCAAAATCGCGGCGATATTCGGATTCCAAGCTGCCGCGTGCTTCAGTTCGTTCCACGATGCGTGCAGGGCCGTAGTCGGCCAGGTAGATTTCGCGGTGCTCCAAATGGAGATTTTCCGAAGGCGGCAGAAGCGGAGTACGGACAAGTTCGGTGGATCCGGGGCGCATGATGAGTGCCAGTCGATCCTGGTCGGAGACCGGCAATTCACCAAGGCGCGCTTGGCCGTCCGTGGCATCAATCCAAAGGTCGGCATCGCCGGGAACGTAGACGATCGCGTGATCGAAAAGCCCAAGTCCAGGCAGGTCGGAATCAGCGTTCATCCTGCCACCCACGCGCAGCAAGGCCAGATGTGCCTCTATGCCCGCTGAGCGCAACATTGCCGTCAGGAGAGTGGACTTGTCTTTGCAGTCGCCATAGCGCCTCGCAAGGGTCTCTGACGGTTTGTGGGGGATAATAGCTGCACTTCCAAACTCAACACCCGTATAGCGGATTTGCGTGTTTAGATAGGTGACGATCGCGCGTATCTTCTCTTCGCGCGTTGCGCCAGCTTTGACGAGCTTCCGAACCTCGGGTGCCAGGTCAGAAGCTGCGATGCGGTCCTCCACCAGTGCTGAGTAGCTCTGCGCAACCTCGTGCCAGGAACTTCCGGTAGAGAATGCTACATACGGGAGCGACACCACGTCACTGGTCAAATTGTCCGGTGGCTCCTCCCGTGCCGGCACCGGTCCCTGTTCGAATACCACTCGAACTCGTCCATTGCTTTCCTCGCGCAGCGGGCGCACATCGGGAAGCAATTGCTGTGAGAATCGCATAGGCAAGCTAGAGGGTGCCTCTACGGCAAAGCTTGTGTGCTGCACGGGAACCGAGATGCGACCGAAGTAGTTACGTGCGACATAACCGGCTGAAAATGCCGACGTGGTCTCCTGCACATCGACTTCTTCCTCAATAACTGAGCCCACCTCCACTGCGGGAAGAGGCCCGCGCACGATTCGCGCATCGCTGAAAAGATCAGTTTCCTCGCCTTGAACCGGCTGGTCCGTGAGCGTTTTCTCGTCCAGTTCATGAACCGAGTAATCCGGCGCAATCACACGAGCGCGAATCCTGGGGCGACTCTCGTGCCATGGCTCCCAACCGGCGCTTATTGTGCTCCATCCCTCCACGGCCTGTTGGGTGCACACCTTGTAAACGGCGTATTGCCGAAGGGTCCATCGACCTTCGTTGTCGAAGCTGTAGCTCTCTTCGTCATCGAGGACGGTCGAAAATACTCCTTCGGCAACGGGCACCTCCGAGGCTTGACGATAGAGTTCCTTCGCGTCCATGGAAAAGCGCGGGACGCTCCACGGATGAGGAGCCTCCGCGGCAAACGCCACGGTGCACAACGTGATAAGGCACACAGCCAGAACCACGGACTGCATCCTGGGAGTCAAGAACATAAGAGCCCTCGAAGGTAGTTTGAATTAGACATACGAACTCTAGCTTGCGCCACAATCTTCCGCAAGTTGCGTGGAATCCGCTAGAGGCTGCAAGCTCATCCCGTATGACGGGCAGCCCGGAAGTTAAGGGCATCTACGATGGATCGGTACCGCTAAACGCCGATCTCAACTTCGACGCGGTCCCGAAGTCCGAATCTGGAAACTTAGAAACCGCTGCGGACGTTTGCGTCGAATTCCGAGTGGATCACGGAGCAAGCCGGCGATTGGCAGCATTGGGGAGGGTTGCCGACCAACCGCCCGCAACGAACCCCCGACCTCTTTTGGCCCGCATCGACCGAAGTGGATTGTCCATACCTCCACACCTCTCGTCTAGGGCAAACTGAACATAGCCGAGCTGCCTCCCGGATTGACCACGGTGATGTTCGTCGGCCTCGTGGCGTACTCCGCCGAAGGAACTACTGCCGTCAACTCCCACGAACTCACATAAGCCGCTGTCAGCAGCGTCGTCCCCCACTGCACCATCGAGTTCGCCACCATGTCCGAACCCAGGATGGTCAGCGTGTGATTACCGCTGCCGTCGGCCGCCGACGAGAGCGAGGCCCCGACGATACTCGCCACCGGCTCGCTCGACATCACCACAAAGGGCAGCGCCGAGGAGATAAATGCATTCGGCGCCCTGTTGGCCACCGTCACCAGCACCGTCTGCTCGGTCGCAATGTCGCTGGAGAGAATCTGCGCCGTCAGTTGCGTGCTGCTTACGAAAGTCGTCTGCCGCGCCGCGCCGTTCCACAACACCACCGCGTTTGACGAGAAGTTTGCGCCGTATACCGTCAGGGTTATCCCCTCACCACCGGGAGGGACCGCAAGGACCACAAATGTTGGGGAAAGGCTGCTTAGAACCGGGCCTGAATAATTGCCGATCGCAAACGGGGCGCTGGCCACACTGCTCAGCGAATAGCCGCTGGCGACGGCGACGGCCTCCAGCGTCTCCGTCGAGCTGACCGTGATCGGTCCACTGTATACCGAGGAACTGGTCGTCGGAGTCGTGCCGTCGGTGGTGTAGTAGATGGTCGCTCCGGGCGTCGTGTCGCTGATCGTCACCGTCTGCGCCGAAGTGTAGGTTCCGGCTGCCAGCGAAAAGGTCGGCGCCGACGCTGGCGGTATCGCATTTACAGGAACTGTGGATGAAATGCTCGGGGCATTTACAGAGTCGCCAGAATATTGCGCATCGACTGCATGCGCACCAGTTCCGAAAATTATGATGGAGCTTGCAGATGCGGTTGCAGTTGCAGTGAGATTGCTTGCCACCAGTGTCAGGGAAATGCCGGATTGCTGCACAGCAACCAGGTCCGGCACGCCATCTCCGTTAAAATCGCCTGTCGCAATTGATGTCACCGCAGAGGGGGTATTCGGATTGCTCAGTGCGGATGCAAACGTGCCATCGCCGTTGCCTATAAGTATCTTAACTATATTGCTCCCACCAGCGACGGCCAAATCGAGATTTCCATCGCCGTTGAAGTCGCTCACTGCGATGACGTATGGAGGTCCACCCGCCGGGACTATTGGTCCCGGTGTAAAGGTACCGTTTCCGTTTCCCAATAGAACCGTTAGAGTGTCGTCGCCTAAGTTACCCACAACGAGGTCCTCGTTCCCATCACCGTTAAAATCACCGACAGCGATGGAAAGCGGATCCTGACCTGTGGTGGGGCTAATCGGCAAGGTAGTAAACGTCCCATCCCCGTTGCCCAGCATAATTGTCACCGAGGAACGTTGAGCATCCTTAAGTAACGTTTCATTCAGAACTGCCAGGTCCGGAATTCCATCGCCATTGAAATCCCCAACGGCAATAGACGCGGGAAAGTCGCCCGTAGTAGGACTGTTTGTGGCATTGAAGGTCCCGTCCCCATTCCCAAGCAGAATGCTCACCGTGTTCTCGCCAGTGTTAACCACCGCAAGGTCAAGATTTCCATCTCCGTTAAAGTCTCCGGCGACAATGGAAACAGGCATAAGAGTGCTAGGGACCTGAACGCCAGTGCTGGGGCGACCTGCAGTAGCAGTAAAGGTTCCATCCCCATTCCCAAGCAGGATACTCACCGAATCCTCGCCCCGGTTTACTACCGCGAGGTCTAACACTCCGTCATTGTTGAAGTCGCCTGCCACGATGGAGGATGGACTGTTTCCCGTAGCTACGACGCTCGGCGTTGCCGCAAAGGTTCCATCCTCGATCCCCAGAAATATTGTCACCGTGTTGTCCTGCTGATTCACTACGGCAGCGTCCAGCCTTCCATCTTCCTTGAAATCACCAACGGCGACAGAATAGGGAGAATTCCCTGTCGTCTGGGTCGAGAGATTCGAAAATGCCAGGTTCGCTGTCCCGTTCCCGAGTGTGGCTGACGCTAAGAGATTGTTACTATTGCTCGTATCCAGGAAGGAGACGCCTCCTGAAGGCGCGCTGGCGGAGGCAACACCAGAGACTATCGCGGTAAGCGTGTTATTGCCCGGCGTGCCGGTTCCGGAAATCAAAGTGTTCGAGGGAGCAAGAGTACGGTGCCAGAGAATCCAAAGTGAGGAATGATGTTGATGGTTTCATTGGCAGACGCCCCCGCAGCCAGTGTAAGGGACGCAGCAGACGGAAAGATGGAGAAACTCGGTGTCGCAGCCACGGTAAGAAAGATGATCGCGGCTGTGCTCTGAGTGCCACTGGTACCGTAGACATTCACTTGGTAAAGTCCGGGAGCGGCGCTATTGGATGCTTTGAGGGTGAGTACGCTGTTTCCGGTTGCGGGATTTGGCGAAAAAGAGGCTGTCACGCCGCTGGGCAATCCAGATACCGTAAGGTTGACAGCACCGGCGAAGCCAGCTTGAGAAGTTACGGTAATGGTTTCTGAGGCTGATGTCCCCTGAACGAGCGTTGGGGTGGGTTGAGATACTCCTAGCGTAAACGTAGACGCCGGAGAGGAAGTCACGGTGTCTTGAAAACACTGGCCGGCGAAGGTTGAATAAGATTGCGCTGAACCATTAACGCACAGTCCGAATTGTCCAAGCTGTGCGGAAGCGCTCGCAGTCAGGGTTAAGGTACTGCTTTGACCGGCGGAAAGAGATGTCGGGTTCAACGTAGCAGTTACGCCGGACGGCGTTTGACTTGTGTATACGGAAACAGCACTGGTCAGATTACCTTCCGGCACAAGGGTAACGATCGCAGTTGTTGAGGTCCCTTGCGCGATGGTTGATGGAATGGGAGTAATGTCGATTGCAAAAAACGGGAGCACCATATTCAAACCAAGCGGTGCGGTCGCAGTCAAGTTCCCGGATGTTCCAGTGATCGTCAGGGTCGAGGCGCTAGTTGAATTCGTTGAGCTCAGTGTAAGCTCACTACTGACGGCGGCAGGGTTCTCGCTCCACGTTGCGGTGAGGCCATCCGGCATGGGGGAAGTGATGGCAAGAGTAACGTCGCCGGTAAAGCCTCCATATCGTGCTACAGACACCGCGGTCGTTGCTGTAGCTCCCTGAGCAAGCTGGAGATTTGACGGCGAAAACAAAATGCTGAAACCCGGTGCGTCGACATTTAGAGTCAGGGAAACACTTGCTTGGCTCGCACCGGAGGTTCCGGTAATGGTCACGAGGTACGAGCCACGAACAGCAGAGGCGCCGACCGAGCGTGTGAGGACACTGCTTCCCGTCACAGGATTCGCGCTGAACGACGCCGTAACACCTCCCGGAAGTCCCGAAACTGCGAGATTGACACTGCCTGTAAATCCGGGCTGAGCCACTAGCGAGACAGTGGATATTCCCTGGTTGCCTGGCTTGATGGTGAGAGTGGAGACAGAGGATGAAAGTTGAAACCCGGATTGCACCTGAGGGGCAAGCGCATCGATGAGAGCTTGTCCTGCCGGGCTGCCCCATCCGGTGACAAGGTCGTAACCAGCGACCGCATTGTAGTAAGGGAGCGGTTCCAATCCATAGTAGTTGTTGTTTCCGCTCACGATGTCGTGGAAGGCGTTCTCGTAATCTGCGCCCGCTCCGATCGTATAAAGAGAAGGATTAACAAATCCAATGGACGGATTTCCAGCGGCCGTAGCCTGCTGATTGACGAGCGCCATGAACCCTGCCCAGCGCGGGGCGGCAAAGCTAGTCCCAGCATAGCCGCCTGAGAATGCCGATGCGGGCGCCGAGGCGGCGCCCGTCGGCGGCGATCTCCATCAGGGTTTCAGAGACGGCACGGAACAGCAGAGCGTAGATGAGGTGCTGGTTTCTGAGTGCGAGTGTAGCTAGTTGCTCGGGCAGCGTGAAGACGACATGGCTGTATGGCACGGGTAGCAGACTCGATGCCTGCTTCTGCAGCCAGCGATCGCGAGCGGTCGACTGGCACTTTGGGCAGTGGCGATCACGGCATGAGTCGAAAGCCACGTACTCATAGGGACAGCTATCACAGCGTTCGAGATGACTGCCGAGTGCGGCAGTACGGCATCGACCGATGGCTCTGCGCACCTTGCGTTGCTGGCGTGAGACAACATCGCCCCAACGCTCGAGAAACTCCTGCTGGTGAGCATGAAAGACATCGGCCACTTCAAGCCGATGGTCGCTCATTGTTCTTTGGGTTTTCCTTCGCGAGTCGGAAGCTCATCCAGCGGACTGATGGTGGAGTGCAGCCGGTGCTCGGAGACGTGGAGATAGCGCGCAGTGGTCTCCAGGTCGCGATGTCCGAGCAGCAACTGAATGGTACGCAGATCCGTTCCGCTATCAAGTAGATGAGAGGCGAAGCTGTGGCGCAGGACATGGGCAGAAAGCCGTTTCTTGATGTCGAGCTTGTTGCGTAGGTAATGGCAGCAAGCGTTGACCGCATTGGGGGACATCGGCCGGCCCGGGAGCGTTCCAGGGAAGAGCCAGTCCTTGGGCTTGCGCCGGTTCCAGTGAGCACGGAGCAACTCCAGCAGCTTGGGCGAAAGCAGCACCTGCCGGGGATACCCGCCCTTGCATTCGCGGATGTTGATGATCATCCGCTTGCTGTCGATGTCGGTGACCTTTAGGTCCAGGGCTTCCTGGATGCGCAGACCGGCCCCGTAGAGTGTGGCCAGCACGGCGCGGTGCTTCAGGTTCCGGGTGATGGCGAGCAGCGCAGCGACTTCTTCCCGGCTCCAGACCACCGGCAGCTTGCGGCGTATCTTCGGCTTGGTAACCTCGGTGTCGAACCATCGTTGCTTGAGCGTACGGACGTACAGAAACCGCAAGGCCGAGATGCGGACCTGAATGGTCTGCCAGCCAAGCTTGCGCTCGTTCAGCAGATAGAACTGATAGGTGCGGACATGTTCGGGCCCGAGTTTGTCAGGGGACTTGTGGAAGTAGCGCGCGAAGTCGGCTACGGCAGTGGTGTAGAGATGAATCGTTTTAGGAGTGAAATTACGCAGCCGAAGCTCTTCCAACATGCGTTCGCGAAGTCCAGTCATGAACACCTCCTTCAAGGCATCCATCACTGTATTTACGTACGGTCGCTACAACACCTGCCGCGCCAGCGGCTTAGTCCTAATCCCCTTAGTAACAGAAGGGTTGCGGCCATCCACTCAGAAGCTCGCATCGTGACTCCCGCGAAGCCGGCTTCTGACGACTTCCCGATGATTTACAGGCCTTGGGCTGATTCCCGTCACCACTTTGATCCTCTGGAAGTCAAAGAATCAGGAAACATCTTTAGGTTCTTCAACATCTCACCCGAGCAAGCTTGTTCGGCATTCGAAGTTTACAGCAGGAACAAAAGTACCCCTCATGACATGTGCTCGCATTTCTTTCAGATGCGGTCTTCTGAGGCCATTGCTGGAGATCGTACTGTCGCTGGTACTTGGCCTCGCAGTTTGCGTGTCCCGCCAGTTGAGTGCCCAGACAACAACTTCCGGCGGATTGACCGGTGTCATAACGGATCAGAGCAGTGCAGTTGTGTATAGCGCGGCTGTCAAGCTTGAGGACGCGGCAAAGGGTGCGAGTCAATCGACAAAGACTGATCACGAGGGAGTTTATAGATTTTTCTTTCTTGCACCTGGCAGGTATGTGCTCTCCGTAACGCATGATGGCTTTCGGAAAGAGAGTCGAGTTGTGAACGTTCTGCTCGGGCCTCCGGGCACAGTGAACATCACACTCGAAATTGCGAAAGCAAGCAGCGACATCAAGGTGATGTCTGAGGCGCCGCTCATCCAGGCAGAGAATGGCGACCTCTCCACAACGATGAACCAGAAGCAAATCTCAGAGCTGCCCAATCCGGGCAACGATCTCACTTACATCGCGCAGACCGCTCCAGGGGTCGTGATGAATACAGATTCGCAAGGAGTGGGCAACTTTTCCAGTCTTGGCATGCCAAGTACTTCTACCCTCTTCACCGTGAATGGAGTAAACAATAACGACAATGGCTACGGTATTAATAACACCGGCTCACTCAACCTGCTCCTGGGACAAAACCAGGTTCAGGAAGCGACCGTAGTGAGTATCAACTACTCCGGTCAGTTCGGCGGGTCGGCGGGCGGATACGTGAATTACATCACGAAGTCCGGGAGTAATCAGTTACATGGCAATGCGCAGTACTACTGGAATGGAAGGATATTAAATGCAAACTCCTGGCTGAACAATGCCACGGGCGTGAAGCGTCCTTTCGATAACGCCAATCAGTGGGCGGCTTCATTGGGCGGCCCGATCAAGAAGGACAAGCTATTCTTTTTTGCGGATACCGAAGGCGCGCGTGTATCCTTTCCGCAGACCTTCTTCATTACAATACCCAGCCCGCAATTTGAAGCCGCGACCATCGCCAATATCGACGCGCGGTTTGGTTCTTCGTCAGCTTCGGATGCCTTCTATAAAAGGATTTTTGCCCTCTACAATACTGGCCCCGGATCACGTTCTGTGCAGCCGGGCGGCTGGAGTCCCAACACCGATCCGACAGGTTGCACGGGGTTTTCCCGGCTCGGTCCAGGTGTTTTTTGCGCAGTGCACTACGCTGCGAGTCTTGGCGTCCCGAGCACGGATTGGCTCATCTCTGGGCGTCTGGACTGGAATGTAAGCGCGAAGGACCGTACCTTTCTTCAAGTACAGTACGAGGGCGGCCACTCGACCTTTGTTGACGCGATCAATCCCATCTTCGATTTGTCTCACAAGGAACCCTGGTGGGTGAGCCAACTGAATGAAACCCATACCTTTGGAGCAGCCGCCGCGAGCCAGTTCCTACTGGCGGGCAGCTATATTGGTTGGTGGAACCGACTAGCCGACCCCGCGCGGGCATTGACTGCGTTTCCCACGAGCTTGGCTTTCTACGCCACCGGCACATTCAGCACCCTTGCCGCAGCGAACCCTTTGGGTGCGCTGTACGCCGGTCGGCCAAACACACAATTCCAGATGTCCGAAGATGTGTTCATGGCCACGGGGAAACACAGTTTGGGATTTGGCGGGAGTCTGCTGCGAAACTATTGGACCTATCACGCCTACACACCGTATGCAAATGGATTCCTGCTTCCCCAAACGCTCGATGCTTTCTACCAGGGTGGAGTCGACCCAGTTAACCCCGCGATTGATAGCACGGAGTTAACGCAATCCTTCGCCTCGCAGAGCTCAGATCGGTTACTTTTTCTCGGCCTCGGCCTGTACGGTCAGGACGAGTGGCATGTGCGTTCCAATTTGACCCTGACGGTAGCGCTGCGTGGTGAGCATTTCGGCAATCCCGCATGCGGAGACAGTTGCTTTGTGCGCCTCGCCAGTCCCTTTGCCGTGGCCAGTCATGATCCCGCGCAGCCCTACAATCAGGCGATGTTGACCGGTGAAAGACACGCGTTTTCGGGAGTGGATGCGATCCTCTGGTCGCCCCGGTTCAGCTTTGCCTGGCAACCCTTTGGAGTTTCTCACAACAGCGTGCTCCGCGGAGGCGTCGGCATTTTCTATGACCCGCTGCCGGGTAACATCGCGAGTTGGCTTTCGAGCAACCCGCCACGGCTCAATGTTTACACGGTGATCGGCGATAACCTAACCCCGAATGAATCAACCAACCTGTTCAAGGATGCCGCTGCGTCAAATGCGGTGTTTGTTAACGGATTCAACTCGGGACAAACACTCGCTCAAATCCAGTCGCAGATTTCAAGTTTCACTCCACCAACGCTGACGACTCCCGCGGGGACAATGCATGCGCCGCAGTATCAGAGATGGAGCCTGGAATGGCAGCAGGCCTTCGGTGCGAGCACATCATTGAGGGTCATCTACACCGGCCATCACGGCATTCACGAGTTTTACGCGGATCCGGACGCAAACGCCTGGGGTTTCGGATCCTTGCCGGCCTCGTTGTGTACCAGCCCTCCGGTTCCACCCTGCGCCGACCCCCGCTTCGGCGGTGTCACGAATGTTCTTTCGGCCGCGGTTTCGAACTACAATGCCTTGGTCGTGTCGTTGCAGGGGCGTTGGGGAGCGGGTCAATTTCAGACCAACTACACTTACGGCCACGCACTCGATGAGATCTCCAACGGTGGGCAGCTTTTGTTTACTACGAGGGTCGCATTCGCAAGCCCTCCCAACCCTTACAATCTTCGCGGCGCATACGGGCCGGCCGACTACGATGTGCGCCACTCTTTCAACGCCAACTACATATGGGAGATCCCGTTCACACAGTTTAGGCGCAGCCACCGAGGAGAATTTCTGCTGAGGGGATGGCAAGTTGCGGGAACCATTTTTGCGCATTCGGGCTTTCCCTATAATGTGGTAGACAATGCAATGTCTTTTGACCTTACAGGCAATAACTATTACGGCTCGCTCTATGCGGTACCCCTGGGTCCTACTCCAAAGGGAATGTCCTGCGGCGAAGCCGCCGCCAACCCCAGCGGCACTCATCCCTGTTTGCCGTCACAGAGCTTGCAAAACGGGAGCCCCAATCCAAACGCGCTTTTTGTTCAATCAGGTTGCGAGACAGGATTCAACTCCGGGAATCGCCCCGGTTCTTCAGGCGCTTGCAGTGGACCAACAGTATCCCACGCGCAAGGACGCAATGGCTTTCGCGGACCTGACTATTTCAGTACCGATCTGACGCTCATGAAAAACACCAAACTTCCGCATCGTGATGCAACGCTGGGCATTGGTTTCGAGTTCTACAATGTGCTGAACCACCCAAACTTTGGATTACCTAACAACGACATTTCGAATCCGGCCTTCGGACAAATCCTGTACACGTCGCAGCCGCCTACCACCGTATTGGGTGCTGGCCATGGAGTAGATACTTCTGCACGGATGATTCAAATCAAGGCTCAGCTTAAGTTCTGAGAAGCTATCCAGCACAGGAGATAAGTGGGCGTGCTTTCAACAGGCCACTTTTCAGAAATTTTCCATCATCCAAATATTGCCGCTGGTGGTCCAGGTTTGGATTGCCAGGTGCCGGCCATCAGGGGACGGTTTTGCGATTGTTTCACCGGACGCTCCAGTACTTTCCCAGAGTTGATGCACGTTTCCCTGGAGATCCACATACAGCAGCGCTTGTCCGCCCCGGGTCTCGGCGGACAGATATAACCCTTTTCCGTCCGCCCCCCAAGTAAATCGCTGCAAATTGCTCCAACCCTTCACGTCAATCTGCCGTAAAAGGTAACCGTGCACGGAGAAAATGTAGATTGGACCGGCTGGGTTCCTAATCGCCGCTATCCGTGTACCGTCGGGGGAAAGGTCCTGCCACCAGCTCAGGTGCGTGTCGTTAGGATCAAGAGGAAACCGGACGAGTTCAGAACCACCGCCCGAGGGATTGAGGGCAGTGACGACTACCTGTTTAAGATCGTCGGTTGGCGCTCCAATTGCGCATAGCTCAGACGGAGCTCTCGCACAGGAGAAGATGCTCCCAGGTTTGGCGATAAACAGCTGCTGCGGTACTCCGCCGCCGATGGGGACCCGCATGACGGGTTGCGACTTTGCTTCGATTGGCTTTAACGGATCGCCCACTCCAAGATAGAGAATCCACTTGCCATCCGGGGCCACACGAGCGTTTCGGCTGTACCCCTCGGTCACGAGCGGCTGTGCTGCTTCTTCGTCCAGGCGCTGCTTGAAAATTCCCGAACGACCAGCGCGATCTGCCACGAGAACAACTTCCTTGCTATCGTCAGTCCAATCCACTACCCCATCCGAACTCTCGCTCAGCGGAAAATGCCTCAAGTTGAGAAGGCGTTTGCTACCCGCCGGCAACTCGGCCATGTACGAAGTCATGCGTGGTATCGTTTTGATCAAAGCAAGCCGTTTGCCGTCCGCGGTCACGCTCTCGTAATCCCCGCAGGCCCTGGTCCAGTTTGTCAGCCGCTTTGGTTTGTCCAGGCGTTGACCGGTGCGTGGATCGAGTCGAATGGTCCAATAGTTGCACACTGCGGGGTTATTCCCGGATTCCCGCACAGAGTAGAGTAGCCGCCCATCAGGCAACCACAAACCAACATTCCAGGATTTGTTCGTATCAGAAGGCTTTAACAGCGTGGCGGCAGGCCCACCTTCCAGATCCTGACTCAGGACCGTAACCCCAGTCTCGTTGCTTATATCATTGATGAGTCGCCGTCCATCTGGTGTCCAGGAAGACCACTCGAAGGTGCTTCGCGCGGGCGCATCATAGAGTTTCCGAGCATGCTCCCCGGTCGGCGACATCAACCAGAGTTCACGATCGCCGTTCGCGGTGAAGGAGATTAAGGAGCCGTCGGGCGAAACGGAACTCCCCGTGGCCTGGTCACGAAGTTTGAGCGGTGCACCACCCATCACGGGAACCATCCAAGTACTCGCGTCCCCTGAATTCCACACGGTGTGATCCTTGTCGGGAGGATGACTGTTCACGAGCAACCTGGCACTATCCGGGAACCAAGCGGTGACCTCCCATTGCACTTTTTTGCTATTCAATCCGCTGGGTTGGGGAAGGGCTCGGATTTCGCCGGTTTCCAAGTGCGTGACATACATGCCGTTGACGTCGCTGTAGGCGAGATACTTGCCGTCGGGAGAGATGGCCCCGCTGATTATGCTGTTCTCGAAAGAGTTGACGGTGAGTTGCGTTGACTTCGGTTCCCGAAGAGTATGAGACGACGGCTGGTAACGCTCATAAACTGAATAAGCAACAGCTATGAGCAAGAGCAGTGCGAGAGCTGCTGCCGGCACCTGCCGCCAGCGAGAACTATGTTCGGCTACTTCCTTCAAAGACTGCAGATCGGCACGAATTTCCGCCGCAGACTGGTAGCGAGCTTCCCTATCGTTTTCGAGGGCCTTGTTGATGATTTTCTCCAGCTTCGCGGGAGCTCTCCAACTTAACGGAGACGGCAGGGCAGGCGTGTGTTGGAGAAGGGCATCGCGAAGCACCGCCGTTGTATCAAGATTGAACCCGCGTTGCCCCGTCGCCATCTCGTATAGCACTACGCCAAAGGAAAATAGATCCGTCCGAGCGTCCAACTTCTCGCCACGAGCCTGTTCGGGTGACATGTAGGCAGCCGTCCCCATCGCCACCCCGGTTCGGCTTAGGAACAGATCCGGAGTTCCCATCGATACAGGTTCATGCAGTAGTTCTTCAATGTCGCTGCTTTTCTGGAACTCTAGTTCTGAAAAGTCTTCGGCGACCTTGCCCACTGGAGCAAGTTTCGCCAATCCGAAATCCAGGATCTTGGCTTGCCCCTGACTGGTTACGAAGATGTTTGCAGGCTTGATGTCGCGATGAATGATGCCCTTCCGATGGGCAGCTTCCAATCCGTCGGCAATCTGAATGGCCAAATGGAGCGTCTGGCCTAGGGCGAGCGGCTCTCTACCGGGTGCGGCGAGTGAATCGGATTTTGATCGATTGGGGTCTCGATTCTTCTCCAGCAATTCCCGCAGCGTCTGGCCTTCCAACAACTGCATCACGAGGAAAGGGCGGCCCTGGTGTTCCCCGAATTCATAAATCGGACAGATGTTGGGATGCTCCAACGCCGAAGCGGCACGCGCTTCGCGCTCGAAGCGCGCCAGTGCTACGGGATCTCTAGCTGATTCTTCAGGCAGGAACTTGAGCGCCACCTGGCGACCCAGCTTCATGTCCTCCGCCTGATACACAAGGCCCATGCCGCCGCCACCGAGTCCCTTGAGAATTCGATAGTGCGAAACGATCTCTCCGGTCAACGAGAAGCCAAACTCTTCCACCTCCGACCGTACAGCGCCTTGTACGTGATCGCCTGCGCTGGATTCGCCGGAAAGAAGCGCCTCAACTTCGTGACGCAAATCCGCATCGGTGCTGCAGGCCTCGTTAAGCAGTGCGATGCGCTGCTCAGCCTCACACGCCACAGCGCGATGAAACAGCTCCTCGATCTGCGCCCAGCGTTCGGGAGTCATCGGGGCACCTATCCGCTCTGCATTTCGCGGTGCAGCCACGCTTCTGCCATCCTCAAGTCTCGCCGCACGGTCACGGCGGAAATATCCAGTGTCTGAGCTATTTCGTCCATAGAGAGCCCGCCGAAATAACGAAGTTCGATCGCCTTGCATTTTCGCGGATCGAGCTTCTCAAGCGCGTTGAGACTAAGGTCGAGCGCGACGATATCTCCGCCGCGTTCCTGCTGAAAACCCAAGGCCTCGTCCAGTGACACCTTCGGAGCCGCCCGCTTCCCGGCCTGCCGTCGCCGGGCGTGGTCCACAAGGATCTGTCGCATCAGGTGCGCAGCCACTCCAAAAAACTGCGAGCGGGTCTGCCAATCAGGCCTCTTCTGATCGACCAGCCGCAGATAAGCCTCGTGGACAAGAGCCGTTGGTTGCAGCGTGTGGCCCTGACGTTCTTTGCGCAAGCATCTTGCAGCGAGCTGGCGGAGTTCCCGGTACACCAGAGGCACGAGGTCATCAATGGCTTGCGGGTTGCCGTTCGCCCACTCGGCCAACAGCCGCGTCACCTCGTGTGTGACAGATAGCTCGTATGGCGATGATGCACGGCTCAGGTTGGGAGGCTCTTCATAAGCCCGTGCCCCACCCCCTTGAGTCTCGTCTGCCACCGGTGTCAGACAAAAGTTTTCCGGCGTGATCGTTTTCCGGCCAGGTTTGCGCATGAGTAGATAAGAGTTCATAGAGCTCTGCTGATGAAGGCCGACGTCGAGCGGGTTGCCAACGTAAATCGTGGACTGCGGCAGAACGGAGCCTTAATGCTCGCAACGTGGGCGAAATCAATTGGAGAGACACTCTGCTCCGACCAGAAAGGAAAGCATGAAAAGGAATAGGACGATCTCAATTGCTCTCTTCGCTGCGCTCGCGCTGCCGGGTGAGTTGGCAGCACAGCAGCACCATCACTACAAGATCATCGACGTCGGAACGTTCGGTGGACCAGACGCATATCTCTCCTATCCTCTTCCCGGAGAGGTACAAATCAACCAGAACGGGCTGGTCGTGGGCGTGGCTGACACGACCTCTGCTGATCCGTACTCCCCAAATTGTCTGACCGGCGAGTGTTATCTTGTGCACGCATTTCAGTGGCAGAAGGGTGTTCTGACCGACTTGGGGGCGCTCAAAGAGACAAACGGTAGCTATGCGTTCTCGTCGAACAGTCGCGGGCAGGTCGTCGGCGTGTCTGAAAACGGCGAGATCGATTCTCTGACGGGATTCCCCGAACTTGTCGCTGCCCTCTGGAGCAATGGAAAAATCACAAACCTTGGAACGCTGGGAGGAAATGCAAGCTGGTCGGGGACCATCAATGACCGGGGCCAAGTAGCTGGGGCGGCGCTCAACGACGTTCCCGATCCGTACGGGGGCAGTCTCGCCATTCCACCACTGTTTCCCGTCGCGACGCAGCTCCATGCCTTTCTCTGGGAAGACGGAGTGATGAAGGATTTGGGTACGCTAGGCGGTCCCGACAGTCAAGCGCAGTACATCAATGCAAGCGGACAAATTGTCGGGCAGTCCTTTACGAATTCCACTCCGAACGCTCCGATCACTGCTCCCGCGTGCGCAACCTCTTCGGGGATTCCCACCGAACACCCGTTCCTCTGGCAAGGTAACGGTCTGATCGACCTCGGCAGTTTGGGCGGAACATGCGGCTACGCGAATTGGCTCACCAACAGCGGGCTCGTCGTCGGCACCATGACGCTCCCGGGCGATACAAAGAACCACGCGTTTCTCTGGAAGCGGGGCACACCGACGGACCTTGGGACCTTGGGCGGGAACAACTCAGAGGCATGGTTTGCTAATGAGGCCGGAGAAGTTGTAGGCAGGGCTGATTTTTCGACCAGCAGCACAAATCATCACGCATTTCTATGGAGACACGGCGTGATGAAAGACCTTGGGACCGTAGCCGGCCAAGCGAACAGTACGGCCGAGGGGATCAATTCCGGGGGGCAAGTGGTTGGCGACTCGAACGGCAACGGATGGCTTTGGGAAAACGAATCGATTGTAGACCTGAATAATGTCGTTGTGCCCCCAGATCTTAACCTCCACGTAGGAGGAGCCGCTGCAATCAATGATCGTGGAGAAATCGTCGCCACTGGACTGCCTGGCGATGGGAGTGAGCACGTGATTGTCCTGATCCCCTGTGATGGCAATCACCCTGGCATCACGGGCTGCGATTACAGCATGGTGGCCGCCGATGAAACCGCGATGGGGGCGAGTGCAACGCCGGATGCGCAAGAAACAACTGGCAATGCTGACAACACCACGAGGCACTCCCTTCGCAGGCATTCAATTCCCTGATCTCGGGGCCTCACAGCGCCGAAGCTGGTATGACTTCAAGGAACGCAGAAAGTTAGCTGGAGGAAAAATGAAAACGAAAAGAACGATCTCGATGGTGGTCATCGCGCTCGTCGCTGCGCTGGCCCTTTCGCTTCAAACGCGCGTACGCGCCGCAGATCTTGGGTCTGCGACGAATCAACGGGAGCAAGCGGCCGGAGTATCCGGAAACGCTGCCCAGGACAGGTTCTCCCAAGCAGGTTCGATGTCGGCTGCTGAGCTATGGACTGACCCACCTCTTTGGCAGCCCAAGGCGACTGACCTCGGCGGCTCCGCACCCAGCTGCCTGAAGAACAATATCGCGTCACGATGCGGGCACGGCGGTTATTGTGCGCCGGCAGGGTCGGCATGTGGAGGAAGAGTGTGTTGTTGCCCTGGGCTGATATGCGCGGGTGTCGGTGCTGGCGGCACGTGCATATGAGTGGCAACGGATCGCTAGCCCAAAAAAATGAAAAGGAGCAGAACAATCTCGATGGCGGTTATCGCGCTTGTCGCTGCGCTGACCGCTTCGCTTCAAATACGTGCACACGCCGCAGAGGTCGGATCTGTGGCGAATCAACGAGGCCAAGTAGCGGAAGCGGCCGCCAATGCCAGCCCGGACAAGCTCTCTCAAGAGAATCCGGGCATCGTGCCACGGAATGATTCGCGTGTTTGGCAGCCCAAGATGACCGATCCTGGTGGCTCCGCACTCAGCAGCCTGTGGAGTCCCCGACAACCTGACACGAAGTCCGGCCAATATTGTTTGCCTGCGGGAATCATGTGTCCTGTCAGGCGACTGCAGTGTTGCCCGGGGCTGAAATGCGTTGATGTTGGTGTTGCTGCTATATGCGAGTGAAGCGATGATCTACCCTCGCTGGAGGACAAAATGAAAAGAACTGGAACGATCTCGATGAGCGGTCGCAGTCTACTGCGGCGTATGAGTTTGATTTTCTGGGCATGCCAACGAATTGCGGGCGCCTTGTCGGTAGCGGTTGTGCTCGCGCCTGTGTTCCTGGAAATCGAGGCGGCACAGGCTCAGACGCTGCTAGTGCTCTACAGCTTTAATGGGTCGAACTATTCCCCAGGCGGACTGGTCCGGGACCCATCGGGCAACTTCTACGGCATGAACAGTGGTGGGACATATGGTGCGGGAGCGATCTTCAAGTTGGACACCACCGGCAAGGAAACGGAGCTGTACAGCTTCGAAGGGCAGCCGGACGGATCAGGTCCCACTGGTCTGGTTCGAGATAGCGCGGGCAATCTCTATGGCACCACCTACCGCGGTGGCGCGCATAACCTGGGAACGGTTTTTAAGCTGGATACAACGAATCACGAAACTGTGTTGTATAGCTTTAGTGGGCCGGACGGGGCAGGTCCTGTAATGGGGATGCTCCGGGATGCGTCGGGGAACCTTTATGGCACCACGGAAGTAGGTGGCGCCCATGGCCTGGGTACGGTTTATAAGCTGGATACGACGAACCATGAAACTGTACTGTACAGCTTTAGCGGGAAACCAGACGGGGCAAATCCCTATGCACTAACTCTGGTCCGGGACGCATCAGGCAACCTCTACGGCATGACACAGGAGGGCGGTGCCCTTAATGCTGGAGTGGTCTTCGAACTGGATGCGTCCGGTAAAGAAACCGTGCTGCACAGCTTTAGTGGACGGCCGAACGGAGACGGTGCGCTGCCCGGAGGAAGTTTGTTCCGCGATTCATCGGGAAACCTCTACGGCACGACGCTAATCGGCGGCAGCGGCGACTGCCTTGGCCGTGGAATAGTTGGCTGTGGCAT